>Ga0247837_1006760_pt1 | contig 15836 bp, 14 predicted proteins | sample LaCtaG_2_FD_187115 | JGI IMG/M metagenome (GOLD analysis project Ga0247837, IMG submission 187115) | Freshwater microbial communities from meromictic Lake La Cruz, Castile-La Mancha, Spain - LaCruzMarch2015_14.5m | ecosystem: Environmental > Aquatic > Freshwater > Lake | place: Spain: Castile-La...
CCATTAACTCGATGACGGAAAAAATGAGCATATCAGTCCAAAAAGATAATTATGTGCTGTGCGGTATTTCATTATCGTCTATCATTCTAAATTAATAAAGGCTCACACACTTGGCCTCATGAGCCAGCTTTGATTGTTCAAAAGCTACCTACATGACTGAAAAGTTGGTTTGTTCTTCCCCTGATTTGGCTGTTCTTGACCTAGTTTTATCTAGTGTTTATAGAGATGCAGTTGCGAAAAGTAGCACAAATGAAAGAAATTTCCTTCGAAAGCAACAAAACAAGTGGCTGAGACAGATTCGCGAAAAATGCGAGAACATCGATTGTCTTAAGAGAGTCTATGAAGCAAGGATTGATGACCTAAAGGGGCTGAGATAAGGGCACGCAAACGGATGGGGTCAAGGAACGGATGGGATCAGGTCTTTCCTTTAGAACGGATGAGGAACGGATGGGGTCAGGTCTTTCCTTTTGCCCCGAAATATAGGAGGAACGGATGGGGTCAGACGGATGGGGTCACAGACGGATGGCAGACGGATGGCAGACGGATGGGGTCAGGTCTTTCCTTTTGCAGACGGATGGGGTCAAGACGGATGGGGTCAGGTCTTTCCTTTTGCCCCGAAATATAGAGCCATAGAGCCTCGGAACTCCGGGGACGGTTTACGGCCTTGATCGTCGTTCCGACGACTGGAGGTCGAGGCTTTAGCCGGTCCGGTGCGCAAGTACCACTGATTTTCTTTGAGATCTCTGGAATTGCCACCGGCTAAAGCCTCGACCTCCAGTTGCGGACAGGCCGTCGCTGGTCGGAACGATGATCAAGGCCCGGTTTACTCAATTTCCCGAGCGGTGCTTGAAGCGTTAGGATATCAGGCGAGCGAGCCCCTGAGGCGGAGGTTTCCGCAGCGGCGTAGCAAGACTTCCAAGCATGGTTGTGCCCGGCTTGCCCCACCCTGTGACACAGCGGAGCAATCGACGCCGGCGGACCTTTTTTCAAGAACGAGGACGACGCGGAGTATTGAGCCCGACTCGCGGATGCCTGCCGTGGCTGCGGAGCGCAAGTGTTTGCCTACCGATGCTTTCGTCGCGTCGTTGGAGCAGCGCGCCTCCGGCGCCGTTTGAAGCCCGAAAAGCCAGGGCCAAAGCCCCAGGAGCGCAATCACTTTACGGGAGACCTGTTCGACGAGCTAGAGCGGAATTGGGTAAACTGTCCCCGGAGTTCCGGCAACGAATTCCTGCATGTCGTGAGTTCCGGTGAAAGTTTACTTAATGGAGAAGGGATGAGAGCCTTTTTTCTTCAGGAATAACTATGCGCGTCATCTCAAAGAAGCCCATAAGAGAATTCTGGGAACGTCATCCGGAGTCTCGACCCGCTTTGGATGAGTGGTTTAGGAAAGTCGGTCAACTCGCAGCAGCGTCTTTTCCCGAGCTGCGGCAATCATTCCGCTCCGCAGATTATGTGGATGGATTCACAGTGTTCGATGTGGGTGGCAACAAGTATCGAATCGTTACCGTCATCCACTATGATAAGCGGCGGCTTTATGTTCGCCAAGTCATGACCCCTGCGGAGTACGACAGAAATGCCTGGAGAAAGAAATGAACGCGGCGCTTGATGTTGAAAAGCTCGTTCCCGCCTGGCAAGCGCTCAGGTCGGCAGCACCAATTTCTCATATTGAGTCAGAACTTGATTATGAGCAGATCACGGCTTTCCTCCATAACTTGCTCGACGTTGTCCGAGACGATGCCGGACACCCTCTTTACTCACTCGTTTCCGTGGTTGGCGATCTCGTAGAGGCATATGAAATCGATCATGAGCCAATTTAGTCAGGTCGGTCAAGGCGACTAAGGAAAACTTGGAAAAAGAATAATAGGGGACGAATGGCCATTTATCCAAGATCGTTTAAATGGCGGCCGCACTTTTCTCGTGTGTCCCCGTCTTCTTTTCGGATACGATGAAATGAAACGAACGACAACGCAGAAGCGCCGCCTCCTCAATGAAGAGATAGATGTCAGTGCCTTCAAAGATATTCGGATTCGCTTTCCGGGTGACGTATACATTTTGGCTGTCTGGTTGGCGATGTTGGATCGCTCCAAGAGTACGCCGTCATGCCAACCGCACACCACCTTGTACGGCTTGGCCAGCAACTTTGCCATCTTGTATGGCATTGATTATACAAACCCATTAACCGGAAAAGATGTGATCGACGTGTTTCGGCAGCACGGCATCACCGGCAATCCATGGCTGCGACTGGACGCGACGGCTGACGAAAACCCTTCGCTGCTGGCAATCGAAATTGCCGCAGGCGATTTAGTTGCCCCCATCCCAGCAATCGCCGAACGCAGTGGTGAACCGGCACCGCTGGTGACGCAGAATTTGAAATTGAATAATGGGGTAAAGGAATAATAGGAGACAGTGCGGTCTGGCAAGGCCGCGTGTTCTAGCGGGTGAGAGTCCCGCCTGGGTCATCGTGAGCCGCGAGCCCCGTATCGAGCCTTGCGGCGTGACCGGTAACGGGTACGTCGATGCGTCGGCACGAAAGCAGGCGAGGTGCAAAGGGAACGGGTGATGCCGACCCTGAAGGTGTTGAGCGCCGAAAATTTTGGTTGGTGAGTGCTGACGGTTTTGTCCCGCCGGTAGGCAACAACCGGTGCGGCGCCATGGCGAGCAGCGCCGGTACTCCCCGGGGTCCGAGGCCGTGTCGCGCCTGGCATTGAGACTACGCGGTCACCAGGGAGATCCAAAAAAGGATGGGTTCAAGTCTTTCCTTTTGGCCCAAAGTTCAACCCTTTGTCAGTGATTTTGTTTATCAGAGCCTTGCGATGTGTCTTCGCACGTTGGCTCCGCGGGAGTCTCTGCATCATCTTCGTGGAAATAATGCGATAGGTGATACTCACAGGAGAACAAGATATGTGTGGGCGTCCGTAGATTACTGATTATAAGCGGTTTACTCTGGATTCAAGCTGAACCAGTGCCGAAAGAGTCGCTCGGTGCTAGTATTCTTGAGCGCGGACCGCCACGGTGTTCCCGTGCAGCGGCGGTAAACTCCGCGGGGGCTTCGCAACCGGCGCAGTCGACGGGAGTTCCGGCTAAGCACCGCGTTGGGGCTTGGCGGATGCCGCCGGCCAAGAGCCGGGCTCTTGCCGCAGCGCAGAAGTATTCGAGCCTGGCACCAGATCACGTCCCTGGCGCCTTGCCGCCAAACTTTATGGGTCAATCATGAGCACAGCCGCCCGTCAATTGCTCCAATCGTTCGCCGCGCTAGCTGAGGCAGAGCGGCGAGAGGTTCTGTTGGAACTTCTTCGCAACACCCCGGAGACGCCCTACGAGGCCCCGTCGGACCAAGAACTTCTACACGCTGCGGACGACATCTTTCAAGAGATCGATCGACGCGAGACCTCGACGTGACCGTAGCCTGCCGCGGCGAGGTCTGGTTGGTCGATCTTGGTCTGGCGGCCAAGATCCGCCCCTGTCTGGTGATGAGCGTGCCGACAGAGGACGCAGATCGTGCCCTGGTGACGGTCGTTCCGCACACGACGGCGCTTCGGGGATCCCGATTCGAGGTGACAGTTTCGGCCCGCTATCTGAAGGCTGGCGGCTTCGATGCGCAGGGTATCGTCACCATCCCGGCCGTTAGGCTCATTCGTCGACTTGGCGTTCTCTCCTCCGCGCAGATGAGGTCGGTCGAGGCGGGACTGTGCTTGTGGTTGGGTATTGGATTTCTTTAGCAAGAACATGCGGCACGGGAGGCAGACTCAGCCGCGCAGATTCCATCGACGCCTTGTCTCAATAAGCGGATGGGGTCAGGTCTTTCCTTTTGCCCAGAAATATAGAGCCTCGGAACTCCGGGGACGGTTTACTCAATTTCCCGAGCGGTGCTTGAAGCGTTAGGATATCAGGCGAGCGAGCCCCTGAGGCAGAGGTTTCCGCAACGGCGTAGCAAGACTTCCAAGCGTGGTTCTGCCCGGCTTGCCCCACCCTGTGACACAGCGGAGCAATCGACGCCGGCGGACCTTTCTTCAAGGACGAGGACGACGCGGAGTATTGCGCCCGACTCGCGGATGCCTGCCGTGGCTGCGGAGCGCAAGTGCTTGCCTACCGATGCTTTCGTCGCGTCGTTGGAACAGCGCGCCTCCGGCGCCGTTTGAAGCCCGAAAAGCCAGGGCCAAAGCCCCAGGGGCGCAATCACTTTACGGGAGACCTGTTCGACGAGCTAGAGCGGAATTGGGTAAACTGTCCCCGGAGTTCCGGCAACGAATTCCTGAATGTCGCTTCGGGAAAAATTGATTTTTTGCCGCCGGGCGGATTTAGTTGAGCCTTCGCCCTTATCCCGTAGTGCCATTCGGGTAAGATCCCTTTTAATGGCGAGATCTTTCTCCGTGAACCCAGAAACCGATAGAACAGCGATATGACCGACGCCGTTGAGAGCTTGGTGCTAGAGCACCTACGGGCGATTCGGGCGGACATCGCACGGATGGAACGTAAACAGGACGAGACCATTATCCGGCTCGGTCGCCTTGAGCTGGCCGTCGCGGGCCTGCGCCGCGACGTGGCTCACACCGACGAGGCAGCGGCAGAGCAAAACGTGCGCATTGATCATCTGGCCGAACGAATCGAGCGCATTGAGCGCAGGATTCGTCCACCCTACGGCCGGAACGATGATCAAGGCCGCGCGCCGCGACCTTGATCATCGTTCCGGCCGCAAGAAAACTGGAGGTCGAGGCTTTAGCCGGCCGACCCCGCGTCTGGGCGGCCCTCGTCCGGCTAAACCTCGACCTCCCGTGCGCGGCGCCCGAGCGCCGGCCGAGACGATGATCGAGCCCCCGCGCCGCCTTAGCCTGCTATAGTTGCTCCGACTGGAGCGCTACGTTATGCTCGAAATAGTAAGCCAAACCCTGCCCTATGAGCGAAGAAAATGAAAGACGATACAAGCAAATTCAAAGAGGAAGATGTGGTTCGTGTTTTGCCTGGGGTAAGAGATCCTGACTTTGGCACTAACATAGGCGGCTGGTCCGGCAAAGTAGGAAAAATAGAACTATCTGATGACGGATCTTGGCTTTACATGATTCGATTGGATCAAGACACTTTATCAGCAGCAGGCGATGACTATGCGGAGAAATGCGAGGATGAGAACTTGAATTTCGAAATATTATATCTCGAAGAAAGATACTTGGAATTAGTTAATAATGCAGGAAGCAAAGAGGATGAATTTTTGCTTGCGTAAATGGGTCACGCGAGGTCCTCGAATAATGAATAGCGCTGAGCAGTTCGACCTCCCCCTCGAGGTGATTGTCCTCCTCATCTACGGGACCTTCATGTGCCTGTTCGGGGTTTTGCTTCATTGGATTTTTGCCGGCGCCCTGCCCTATGCGCCGGACAGCATGTACGGCTTGTTTCTGGTCCTGATCGCATTTCAGATCGTCACGCTGGGCAGGACCCCGTTCGGTGACCTGCGGCGTTCCTGGACCTTGGTCGCCATTGGGATCGGCACGGCCGTCATTGGAATGGTGGGCTCCTTCGTGCCAGGCCATTTTAGCGGGACCCTGCGCGTCCTCGTCGGCCTGCTAATGACGGGGGGCGGGGCCGCGCTGCTCTATCAGTATGCCGCGCGTGCAGACCAGGCAAGGGCTTGGCTCAAAGGTCCCGGCATCTTGAGAGTCCTCGCCTTTTCCGCGGCCTCGGTCTATCTGCTGACGCTGATTGCGGGTCTCCTTACCCTTTTTCCCAGCATTACGACGGGTCCCCTCACCGGCATCCTCCTCATCATCTATGGCATCAGCTTTCTGTCGCTCGCCTGGACCTTGCAGGAGGTCGGTAAGGCATACGGGCAGGAAGCAATCCGTGCCGGAATGACCCAGATATCGCCCCCCGGTCACATCCGTGACGCGCACCACCGCTTCTCCCGCGATGCCCAACTCCCCCTCACTGTGGCCATCATACTGATCCAAGCCGTGCTCCTCACCCTCTTGGGGATTCTGCTGTTTCCGGTCGGTGTCGGCCTTCTCCCGTTCTCCCCGGATGGCCAGCACGGTCTGACGCTGGTGATCACGGCGATCCAGATCATCGCCCTCGGGTCTACTCCGGTCGGGGAGTACCGCCGCTCCTGGCTCATGGTTCTATTCGGCATGCTCTTTGCCGCACTGGGCATCTTTTCATCGATCGTCCCAGGAGTCATCACGGGACAGACCGGGCTGCTCCTGGGCCTGCTCAATCTCGTTGGCGGAGTACTCGGTTTGCGCAGACAGCTACTGTCGATGCTGCGCCGTAGGAGGAACCCTGGGGCGCAAGCCGACGCCGTGCCGCCGATCCTCCGCCTCCTGGCACACACTCCGGCGATGATCGCTGTCGTGCAAATCGTCTTCGGCCTGTCGATATTCCTGCCGACGCTTTTACCCGCCAAGGTCGGTGCCGCAATGCTCGTGGTGAACGGCCTCCTGCTGTTCGCACTGGCCGGCATGGTCTTGAAGTTGAGCCGTCTCGGCAAGGACCCCGCGACCGCCTCTGCGGCAGCCCCAACCCCGGCGGCGGCGCACCACGCGTCGGATCGTTGACCATTCGATCTGCACCGCGGTGCAGGAGCCGGCCATGACCGACCTCTGCGCCGAGAAGACCTGTATCATCATTGCGTACAGGCGGTCGCGCCGATCAGGTTGCCTGGAAATCCTGGAGGGTGTCGTGACCGGCCGTGGGGTCGTACCGGTCCAGGACTGGGCGCGGGCGCGGGCGCGGTACGCGGTTATCAGCGCGGACCCGGCCGCGAACGATGCCTGGATGCGGGCATTTGCAGAGCAACGGCGGCAGGAATTCATCGCCCAGGGCTTCCTGGATCGCTGATGGCCTGTCGCGCTCCACTGCCTTATAGAGGTCATCAGCAATGAGCACGCACGAGTTTTTTAGTGAGCGCTTTGGCGAATTGGTCGGGCGCGGTGCACAGGCCGCCGTCTATGCGCGCGAGGACATCGCGGTCAAAGTGTACAATCCCGGCTACGGCAAAGAACACGTGTTCTACGAGGCGGCCATGATGGGCTTTGTCGAGGCCGCAGGGCTCGCGACACCACGGCCTATCGAGGTGCTGAGCGTCGCCGGCCAGATGTGCCTGAAGATGAGCCGGGTCACTGGTCAGTCGTTCAACACGGTGTTCGCAGGCGACCTGGGCCGCGCGCGGGAGTTGACGGACGATCTTGTGCGGCTGCAGATGGAGATCCATGGCAAACAGATCACTCTTCCCATCTCGCTGAAGTATCGACTCAGGGACAGACTCCGCTTCAACCTCAACCTGGATCCGGCACGGCGACAAGCCCTGCTCGCCTTGTGCGACCGCATGCCGGACGGCGATGCGCTGTGCCACGGCGATTTTCACGGCGCCAACATCCTCGTCGACAACGGCGCATATGGCGTGATCGACTGGATTGAAGTGGCCAAGGGTGATGCGCTGGTGGACGCCAGCCACAGCTATATGACCATTGGCATCTCCAGCCGGGAGTGGGCAGAGCTTTACCTGGAGAGATACTGTGCCGCGTCCGGCGCCGAGCGTGAGGACATCTTACGCTGGTTACCGGTGCAGGCTGGTAGTCTGTACGGGCTGATACCAGACAAATTCAGTCCGCTCCTCCTACAGATAATGGACGGACAGTGGTGACAGCCCAGGAGCCGACGTCCCGGCCCCCGCCCCGCAACCCTGGTCGCGCTGTCTTGGACAACGCGATGGATCGCCAGCGCGCCGAGCCCGGCCTGAGCCACGACGGCCGCGAGGATGACACGGATGGGCGGCGGGAGGCCTCAGCACCGGTCGGGCCGGCCGGGCGGTGTCCCTACCCTGAAGCGCGACCGGGCAGCCGATCTATCCAAGACCGGCTGTTTTTATGAAGAGCGTTTCCCCCTGGGCGCCCTTCCGGCAGCGCGCCTTCGCCGCACTCTGGATCGCCACGGTGGTGTCCAATACCGGCACCGCCATGCACAGCCTGGGATCAGGCTGGCTGATGACTACCCTGACCCCAGACCCGTTGATGGTCGCGCTGGTGCAGGCGGCGACCATGGGTCCGCTGTTGCTGCTGGCGCTGCCCTCGGGCGCCTTGGCCGATATCCTGAACCGGCAACGGCTGCTGCTGACAGTCAATGGCCTGATGGCGCTGGCCGCCGCGACGCTGGCGGGGCTGGTCGCACTTGGATGGATGAGCGCGACGCTGCTCTTGTTCTTCGTTTTTCTGTTGGGCACCGGGGCGGCCTTCATCGCGCCGGCCTGGCAGGCGATCGTCCCGCAACTGGTCCCGCGGGAGACCCTGGGTGCGGCCATTGCACTCAACTCGACGGGGATCAACGTCAGCCGCGCCGTCGGCCCGGCACTGGCCGGGGTGCTGATCGTCGGCGGCGGACTGGCCGCGCCGTTTTTCGTCAATAGCCTGAGCTTCCTGGTGATCGTCGCGGCTCTGCTGTGGTGGCGGCCCGCCGCTCAGCCGGCCTCCGCACTGCCTGTTGAGGGTCTCGGCGAGGCAATAGTCAACGGTCTGCGCTATGCCCTGCACAGCGCGCCCTTGCGCGCCACCCTGGTGCGGGGTGCCGCCTTCTTCCTGTTCGCCAGCGCCTATTGGGGGCTGCTGCCGCTCATCGCCCGGACGTCGCTGGGAGGCGGCGCCCAACTCTACGGCGTCCTGTTGGGCTGCGTCGGGGTAGGTGCGGTGCTGGGTGCGCTGGTGCTGTCATGGGTCAAACCGCGCCTGGGTGCGGATCGCACCGTGGCCCTCGGCACCCTCGGTACGGCGTTAGTGCTGGCGGTGTTTTCGCTCATCGCCAATCCCTACGCCGGGGCACTGGCCTCCCTGCTGGCGGGTGTCTCCTGGATTTTCGCGCTGTCCTCCCTGCAACTCTCGGCGCAAACCGCGCTGCCCAACTGGGTGCGCGCCCGGGGGCTGTCGGTCTTCATGATGGTGTTCTCGGGCAGCATGGCGCTGGGCTCGGCGCTCTGGGGCCTGATCGCCGCCCAACTCGGCATCGACGCCGCCCTGCTGATCGCCGCGGGCAGTGCCCTGATCGCCATCCCGCTCACCTGGCCGGCCAAGCTGGGCCAGGGCGAGGGGCTCGACCTGGCGCCGTCGATGCACTGGCCGGCGCCCTTGGTCCTGGCTGACCTGCCGCAGGAGCGCGGGCCGGTCATGACAACGATCGAATACCGGATCGACCCGGCGGATGTCCCCGCCTTCCTGGCGTTGATGGCGGAACAGGCCCAGGCCCGACGCCGCTCCGGGGCCATGCAGTGGTGGATCATGGAGGACGCCGCCGCGCCCGGTCACTATGTGGAAACCTTTGTCGAGGGTTCCTGGGTCGCCCATCTGCGCCATCATGAACGGGTCGCCGGTGCGGACCGGGTAATTCAGGAACAGGTCCGGGCGCTGCATCGCGGCGACGCGCCGCCCCTGGTTCGCCATCTGCTGGCACCGCCGGTCGCCTGAGCCAACTTTGGCGCACTTCTGCGGCATCTTGCCGGAATGATCGGGCGCGTGTTCCCGCGACTTCACTCCTACCCACCGCCCTGATCCTCAATACCGTTCCTGATTCAGGGCCGCATCGTCATCGTGGCGTTTGGCATCGCACTCATAGCCTCGCGCTATCCGCTCCAGCGATTCGGCAAGGTGGGGATGGCTGGCCGCGAGGCCCGTCGCGTTGCGACGGCACTGATCGGCAAGGTCGCGCTCCTGGATCCCGCCTTCATCCATGGCGCGCGACGTGACGCCGCGTTTGTTGAATGTGCCGACTTCGAAACCAGTTCGCATCTGGCTTAATTCGGCCCGATCAAGGATATCCCGCGCCGGAAACCCTGGCCACAGCCCATCCTCGCCGATCGGGGCGTGAGCGAGGATTCCGCCGATGGTTTGCTCGCCCAAGGTTGACCGATCCCGTGCCCGGCAGAGATCAAGCGCCCGATCGACAAAACCTATGCAGGCATCCGCATCGATCTCGCCATGGTCCAGCGTACCAGGCTGTCGACGGTGATCGTGAAGTAAGCGCCAGGCGTTCTCCGCGGCCATGCGTTCGCCACTGGATGCCTCGGATTCCGCTCGCGGCTCGTCGTGCTCTGGCGTCATAGGCGCGAACACTTTGCCACTCGCCTTGGGCACGCTTCTTGGACACCCAATCTTCTTTCTTGGCCCAGTGCCTCGCCGTCACGATAACCAACGTCGATTCCTTTCGGGTATCCAGATCGGTTTCTTGTGTGCGTTTCTCGTAGTCGCTGTTGGCCTTGGTCGTGACTTTGCTCTCGACACTCAGCTCCCACAGGGAGAGACCCGCGGGCACCCAGGGGTCACCGACTTGGCTCAGAATTCTGCCGTCCCAGCCTGGACGAGTCACCGAATCCCCGGCGGGGAAGGCGATCTCTGTGACGGACGCAGCCAACACGGCCAGTCGCCGAATCAACCCCGGCAAGTCGCCCCGAGCCGCGCTACCCTGCGCCCACCGCTCGATGTCCTTGGCGACGATCCCACGGCGCTTGATGTCTTGGGCCGGAATGCTGTTCATCTTCGCTCATGTACCAAACTTTGCACCTAGTCGAGCACAGGATAAGGTACCCGTCAACGTTGCTCAGATTACTGCGTTCTGCCCATCCTCGGTGATCCTGGCTCCTAAGCGGGGAGGCCCGGCATCCGCTAAACTCACGCCAAACACTACCGGGAGAGCCCCCATGCAACCGCAAACAGCCGAGATCGAACGAGCCATCAAGGGTCTGGATCGTCGCGACAAGCTCCGCCTGATCGAGGTTCTGGCCCATGCCTTACAGCGCGACGAAACGGTGCCGCCGCCCGCCGAGCGGAAGACCCAACTGGATGTCCTGCTGCAGGAATTGGATGCCCTCCCCAGCGAGAGTGCGGACGACGGATTCTCCAACCGGGACCATGATGCCCTGCTCTATGGGCGACAGACGTGATTTTCGTGGATACCGGCGCCTGGTTTGCCTTCGACGCTCACTTTCGTCAGTTCGGCTCGGTCGCGGTGGTGCCGAGCGGGCAATGATCGTGGCAATTCTGCCGCACGGGCGGAAAGAGTTGGGGCATTTCTCCGTCAGACGGTGCTGAACCCGTCGAACCGGACCCAGTATTCCCAGGCGTTGTTGCTGGCGCCGCCCGTCGCCTGAGCCTGCTTTGGCGCACTCCTTCGGGAATGATCGGACGCGTTTTCCGGCAACGTCAGGTGGAACGAGGGGCTGGCGGATCAGCCATCGGCGAAGGATCATATCCACCGCCTGAAGGGGCCGGCAAACGCCTGACGCGCTTGACCGAAGCCGACCCGCCTCTTGCGCACACCTCAACCACCGGAGTGCCCCAACGATGCGCACCTTTGCCTGTCAGTCCTGCGGCCAGCCCGTCTATTTCGAGAACTGGCGCTGCAATCACTGCGGCGCCGCCCTGGGCTTCCTGCCCGATGCGCTGCAACTGGTCGCGCTGGAGGAGGACGCGGCGGGTTTCTGGACGCCGATCCCCCCCAGTGACCGGGTGCGCCGCCCCGGTGTGCTGGCGCGGTTCTTCAGCCGCCGACCCGAACCGCCGAGCACGCAGGTGGCCGGCCGACGCTACCGCAAGTGCAGCAATTATGTGCAGCACAATGTTTGCAACTGGATGGTCCCGGAGGAATCGGGCGAGGATCTCTGTGTCGCCTGCCGTCCCAACCGCACCATTCCCAACCTGAGCCGTCCGGGCAATCCGGAAAAGTGGTATCGCATCGAGCGCGGCAAACGGCGCCTCTTCTACGGGCTGTTGCGTCTGGGCCTGCCGGTGCGCAGCCGCGATGAGGACCCGGCGCATGGGCTCGCCTTCGACTTCCTCGCCAGCCAGGATGCGCCGCCGGATCAGCCGGTGCTGACCGGCCATGCCGACGGACTGATCACGCTCAATATCGACGAGGCCGACCCGGTCCGGCGCGAACGCATCCGGGTGGACATGGACGAGACTTACCGCACCCTGGTCGGTCACTTCCGCCACGAGATCGGCCACTATTACTGGGATCTGCTGATCCGTGAGGGCGGGCGCCAGGAGACCTTCCGCGCCCTGTTCGGCGACGAGCGGCAAGACTACGGGGAGGCCCTGGAGGATCACTACCGCACCGGCCCGCCCGCGCACTGGCAGGACCGCTATCTTTCGACTTACGCGAGCAGCCACCCCTGGGAAGACTGGGCCGAGACCTGGGCGCATTACCTGCACATCGTCGACACCCTGGAGACGGCCGCCCATTTCGGCATCGAAGTGGAATGGTGCCTGCCGGACGGCAGTGTCCGCACCGCCGACCCCGAATTCGACCCCTACACCATCGCCGACTTTCAGCAGATCATCGAGGACTGGCTGCCGCTCACTTTTGCGGTCAACAACCTCAACCGCAGTATGGGCCAGCAGGATCTTTACCCCTTCGTGCTGCCGCAGCCCGCGATCGACAAGCTCGCCTATGTTCACGGCGTGATACGGGCGGGAGCCGGGGGCTAGCAGCCTGTCGGACTTTAGGCGATTTCCGAATAAGACGCTATCAAGAACCAAGCTTCGTAGGAGCCCGCTTGCGGGCGACGTGACCTGCCGGAATCGCGTCATTGTGCCCCCACCCGTCGCCCGCAAGCGGGCTCCTACGGGTTGGATTCTTCGCGGAAATCACCTTACGTTAGATTGTGGAGCAACAAAAAGCCTTTATGTTGACTCATGAATTTATCCTAGGGGCTAAATCCGACAGGCTGCTAGTGCCCCCATCCACCTTGCGTTGCGGCGAAAACCGGTTGGAGAACGACCGCGGGGGAATTCAGCCCCAGCGTTCGGCCCTGCGGATACCGCGAGACGCGAAACCGCCATGTCGGGCTATCGCCGTCGGACGTGATCGCCGGACTTAGGGGCGGGTTTTAACCCCCCCCCTACACATGCGTCTGTCCGGATATCAGGTAGGAAGGCGATACCATGACGCGGCACTGCGATGGTGCAAACCCGACATAAAGGCTGCTCAAACCGTGCGTTCCCAACAGCGGAACAAGCATGTGCGCAGTGGTAGGATAATCAATAAGAAATTGATTATAAAAACAGTCTGATGCTCTCCGCGTAGTGCTGGCACAATTCATGCTTGTTACACTGTCAGTCGTGGGCCGGATCGCTGAGGCAACCGCCCCAGTGTCCGATCTCCGTCTTCTCAGTGGTGATTCACCCCGCGTTAGCGGGGTTTTTTTTGGGCGGCGCGGGACTGAATCGCCAGCTGACGTGATAACCGGCCGTAGGGGCGGGTTTTAAACCCGCCCCTACACCATAAGGCTTGTCCGAATATCAGGTACGAAGACGATGTACCCTGGTTCCGGCCAGCCGAGGCGCCGGCCGGCTGGAGTCCAAGGCTTCAGCCTTGGATCGGCGGGCCAAGGCTGAAGCCTTGGACTCCAAGCCAGACCTGCCGGACGCACCGCCGGCGGCTATACTTCGCGACCCGCCGCTATCAGTTTAGGACTACGCGTCAAGGTGCGCTCGTGAAGACCAGGCTACCCCCGTTCAGCAAGGCCCGCGTGCTCGTGGTCGGCGATGTCATGCTCGACCGCTATTGGACCGGACGCGCCACCCGGATTTCGCCGGAGGCGCCAGTTCCGGTGGTGCATGTCACCGCAACCGAAGACCGGTTGGGCGGCGCCGCCAACGTCGCGCTCAATATCCTGACACTCGGCGGACAGGTCGACCTGCTGGGGGCGATCGGCGTCGATGAACCCGGCGAGACACTGAAACGATTGCTGCAGCGGACCGGTATCGGCTGCCATCTGCATGCGGACGCCCGCGCCGCGACCTCGACCAAGCTGCGCATTCTCAGTCACCACCAACAACTGGTGCGCGCGGATTTCGAAGGCGGCCTGGCCGAAGTCGATGCAGCCGCGCTCCTGGCCGATTTCGCGCGGCTGGCTGCACAAGCGGATTTGATCGTCTTGTCGGATTATGGCAAGGGCACCCTGGGGTCGCCCCGAACCCTGATCGAACAGGCCGCGGCGCTGCACAAGCGCGTGATCGTCGACCCCAAGGGTACCGATTTTTCGAAGTACCGGGGCGCGACCCTGATCACCCCGAATCGGGCCGAGTTCGAGGCCGTCGTCGGGGGCTGCGCCACCGAGGCGGAGTTGGTCGAGCGCGGTGAGCGCCTGCGTCTGGCGACCGGCTTGACCGGCGTGCTGATCACGCGCGGCGAGCAGGGCATGACCTTGTTGTGGCAGGATCAGGAGCCGCTGCATCTGCACGCCCGGGCGCGGGAGGTCTTCGATGTGACCGGCGCCGGCGACACGGTGATCGCGACCCTGGCCCTGGCGCTGGCCGCCGGGGCGCCGCCGCCGGAGGCGATGGTGCTGGCCAACGCCGCCGCCGGGATCGTGGTCGGCAAGCTGGGGACCGCCGCCGCGACCGTAGCCGAATTGAACCATGCACTGCGCACGTCCGATGACACCGGTTTCGGCATCCTGACCGAAGACGACTTGGCCGTTGCCCTGGAGCAGGCCCGCTCACGCGGCGAGCGGATCATTATGACCAACGGCTGTTTCGACCTCCTGCACGCCGGTCATGTCACCTACCTGGATCAGGCGCGCCGACTCGGCGACCGGCTGGTGGTTGCGGTCAATGCCGATGCCTCGGTGCAGGCGCTGAAAGGCCCCGGCCGGCCGGTCAATCCACTCGAACGGCGGATGACCGTGCTCGCCGCCCTGAAGAGTGTCGATTGGGTGGTGCCGTTCAGTGAAGCGACGCCGGAGCGTCTGTACTGCCGGCTGTTACCCGATGTCATCGTCAAGGGCGGCGACTATGCGCCGGACGCGATTGCGGGCGGTCCCTGCGTCACGGCCAACGGGGGCGAGATCGTCGTCCTGGAGTATCTTGACGGCGAGTCGACGACGGCGATGATCCAGCGGCTGCATGAGGGACGGTGAATCCGGCAAGAGCGGAAATGTTGGGGTTCGTTCCTCACCCCAACCTACGGCGTTGCGATATTTTCGGGTTCGTAGCGAATACTTTCACAATCTCTATCGCTCTGCCCATCCTACGCCTACGCCACGGCCGCTCCCGCCGGCTGGAGCGAGAACCCTTTGAGGTTTTTGGCAAAGCGCTCCAGTGACTGGATGCCGGTGGCCTCGGCCTGGTGACACCAGTCCTGGAGGGAGCGCAGCAGCACCTCCTGGCTCGGCGTCTTGAGCTGCCAGATCGCCTGCAGCCGCTCGCGGAACTGATAGACGGTGGCCAGCGTCTGGCTCTGGGCCAGCAACTGATCCAGCCGCTGGCGCGCCGCCGCATCCAGCCGGCTCGCCTCGCGTGCGAGCAGGCGCTGGTTGCGCCTGATCAGGCGGCGGCAGTGCACCGCGTCACGGCACAACTCGTCCCGCGACACCGGGGCCAACACTTCTTTGGTGTAGCGTGCGAACACGAACATGCGGCTGACCACCACGGCCCGCAGGGTGTCCATATCCACCAGCAGCTTGCCCGGGACCATGGTCAGCCGCGGCGCGACCCGCTTGATGCGGGCGAGCCGCAGCGCGCTCAGGGTGCGGATGTACAGCCAACTGATGTCGAACTCCCACCATTGGTAAGAAAGCCGCGCGGAACTGGGGAACGCATGGTGGTTGTTGTGCAACTCCTCACCGCCGATCAGGATGCCCCAGGGCACGATGTTGGTGGACGCGTCCGGCGGCTCGAAGTTGCGGTAACCCCAGTAGTGACCGATCCCGTTGATGACACCGGCCGCCAGGATAGGGATCCACAGCATCTGCACCGCCCAGATCACCGGCCCATAGAGCCCGAACAGCAGCAGGTCCAGGATCAGCATGAGCGCCACCCCCTGCCAGCGGTAGGGGCTGTAGAGATTGCGCTCCAGCCAGTCGT
>Ga0247837_1006765_pt1 | contig 15823 bp, 11 predicted proteins | sample LaCtaG_2_FD_187115 | JGI IMG/M metagenome (GOLD analysis project Ga0247837, IMG submission 187115) | Freshwater microbial communities from meromictic Lake La Cruz, Castile-La Mancha, Spain - LaCruzMarch2015_14.5m | ecosystem: Environmental > Aquatic > Freshwater > Lake | place: Spain: Castile-La...
CCGGTTCCAGCGCCTCGGCGGGGCTGCGCGGACGCAAATCAGCACGGGCAGAAGCAGTTATCGTCGGTTCCCGGCGGTCTAGGCTCATCAAGAACTCCCGATCTGGCGCGAGGCGAGACACCGGAAACAAATGTTCCGGATCAGATAGACTCGGAAAGTCTGCCAGACCGGTGGGATAACATTGTGGCGAGATCCATCCCGCCGGTGAGGGTGGATGCTGAGTACAAGCTCCTTGGTGGCCTTATGCCAAGCGCCGCAAGATAACCGACGCATTGGTGCCGCCAAACCCGAACGAATTGCTCAAGACTGTGTCTATCGAACGCTGTTGAGCAACGTGCGGCACGAGATCGATTGCTGTTTCCACCGAGGGATTGTCGAGGTTCAGTGTCGGTGGGAGCATATTGTCGCGCAACGAGAGAACCGAGAAAATCGCTTCGACCGCGCCAGCCGCCCCGAGCAAATGGCCGGTAGCCGATTTGGTGGACGACATGGCGAGTTTGCCGGCTGTGTTGCCGAAAAGGCGCTCAACGGCCGACAACTCAATCTCATCGCCCATCGGCGTTGAAGTGCCATGGGCGTTCACATAATCGATTTCGCTGACGTCAATCTCGGCGTTCTTTAAGGCTGCCTTCATGCAGCGGAATGCACCATCGCCAGACTCGGCGGGCGCCGTGATGTGGTAGGCATCGCCCGACATTCCATACCCGATGACTTCGGCGTAGATTTTTGCACCGCGCGCCTTGGCATGTTCCAGTGTTTCGAGCACCACGATACCCGCACCCTCGCCCATCACAAAACCATCGCGGTCGCGGTCGTAGGGACGCGAACCCTTCAGCGGCTGATCGTTGAAGCCGGTCGACAAAGCGCGGCAGGCAGCAAAACCGGCCATAGCGATGCGGCAGATGGGGCTTTCTGCGCCGCCAGCCACCATTACGTCGGCATCACCCAGCGCGACGAGCCGCGCAGCATCGCCGATGGCATGAGTACCCGTCGCACACGCAGTGACCACTGCGTGGTTAGGACCTTTGAGCTGATGTTTGATCGACACATACCCTGAAGCAAGATTGATCAAACGCCCGGGAATGAAAAACGGCGAGACCCTCCGCGGCCCCTTTTCCTTGAGCAAGAGCGAGGTATCGGCAATGCCGGAGAGCCCGCCGATACCCGAACCGATGAGAACGCCGGTGCGTTCTTGCTCTTCGTCTGTTTTCGGCTTCCACCCAGCATCTGCCAAAGCCTGATCGGCGGCGGCGACAGCGTAGATAATAAAGTCATCGACCTTGCGCTGTTCTTTGGGCTCCATCCAATCATCGGGATTGAATTTGCCGTCGCTCAAAGCACCACGCGGAACGAAATTAGCGATCTGGCACGAGATGTCCGAGACTTCGAATTCTTCAATGCGCCGCGCGCCGCTCTGGCCAGCGAGAAGATTCTTCCACGAAGCTTCGACGCCGCAGCCAACGGGCGTTACAAGGCCCAATCCAGTAACAACGACACGCCGCATGCGACCTCACGTTCCCCAGTCATAAGTATCCAGCCGGACCACACTCGCGGTCTAAACCCGATGTGGACTTCACACATCGTTTCACGGCCTAGATAACATGCGACCGCAAAGCTCCCGTCAGGGACCTCTGCGGCCAGCACACGCATTCAAGTAAAAACGGCTCCGGCCAAACATTAAGCGGCGGTTGCGTTCTTTTCCAAGAACTTCACAGCATCGCCAACCGTGAGGATATGTTCGGCGGCATCGTCAGGGATTTCGCAGCCGAATTCTTCCTCGAATGCCATGACCAGCTCCACTGTATCTAAGCTGTCAGCGCCCAGATCGTCGATGAAACTGGCGTTGTCGGAAACCTTCTCGGCTTCGACACCCAAATGCTCAACAACAATCTTCTTCACGCGCTCGGCGACATCGCTCATCGTAGTTCCTCGTTTGGTTGGTTCGTCTTAAGTCCTAGTGCGACTGCCGCTTTAGGCCCGTGGTAAAACAGGTTCTGCATTCAGTCCAGCCTCTCGGGCGTGCCCCTCTTACCGGGCGGCGTCCAGAGCATTACCTGCCACATTCGTTAGGGCTTTTCCCCAGAGTCTGCAGCAAAAAAACGCGGCTCGTTAACATACTTCCCGATCAGTAGCCAGAGATGGGCCGTTCCGCCGCAGTTTTCTTGGTGCATCCCCCGGCCGCCAGCTGCGTCCCGGGCGGCGCACCGAAACCACAGGGTGCAGCCCTCCAAGGGTCCTAAACCATCGCCATTCCGCCGTTGATATGCAAAGTTTGGCCTGTGATGTAGCCACCCTCGTTCGAGGCTAGGTATAACGCTCCTGCAGCAATGTCTTCCGGTGCCCCGAAACGCTGGGCGGGAATCATCTTGGCGATTTCCTCAGACTGCTTATCGTTCAGCGCGTCTGTCATGGCCGTCTTGATGAAGCCGGGCGCGATGCAATTGGCGGTGATGCCGCGACTGGCGACTTCCCGGGCAAGGCTCTTGGTCATACCAATCATCCCGGCCTTCGAGGCGGCATAGTTGCCCTGCCCTGGATTGCCGAACACTCCCGACACCGACGCAATGTTGATGATCCGGCCAAATCCCGTCTTGTTGCGAACCATGGCGCGCGAAGCGGCCCGGCACAGCATGAACGTCGATGTCAGGTTGACGGCGATCACGTCGTCCCACTGCTCGTCTTTCATCACCATAAACAGGTTGTCCTTGGTGAGACCGGCGTTGTTGACGAGAATATCGAGACGGCCGCCCAGTGCCTTCGTAGCCTCGTCGATGAGTTTGCCAACTTGTGCGCGATCGGCCAGATCGCACGGGCACACCACCACGCGGTCGCCGAGCTCGGCCTTGAGGGCCTCCAGCTTGTAAATCTGGCGGCCCGAGATGGCGACGGTGGCACCTGCCTTATGGTAAGCGCGTGCGATAGCCGCCCCCAGGCCGCCGGTTGCGCCCGTAACAAGGGCCGTCTTACCGGTGAGATCGAACATCTTGGAACCTCGTCAAAAAAGTGGGAATCCGCCGCGCTCAACACCGCCGGGCGGAATGGAGACACCGAATGTGACAGTGCTTAGCCCCGGTCGGGGGCACGCGACAAGGGGGACGGCGGCGTACGGCTCAAAACGTCACGCCGACAAAAGACCACCCGGGCACAACATCCGCTGCTTTCCTGACGCAGGCTACGGGATCACATCTGGCGCAGGTCCCTCAGGCGCTTGACTTTTTTTGACAGTTGGCTTTGGCTTGCGCACGGCAACCGGCCCGGAAACTTTGGAAAACTCCGAGTTGAGGGCCTTCAGGACATTTGCGTCTCTGCCGTAAATATCCCGGTAGAAATACGCTCCTCCATCGAAGGTCGGGTCGACCGTCCAATACAGCAGTAGGACCGGCAGAGGCTTTGGCAGGCTGATGTACTGCTGCTTCCCGGTGGCCAGCGCCGCGTCGATCTTTTCTCGGGTCCATTGAAGCCGCTCATTAAGAATGAGTTCCGCTAGTTTCAGCGGATCTTCTACCCGGATACATCCATGACTGAGTGAGCGCTCAGCCTTGGCAAAAAGTTGGCGGCTGGGCGTGTCGTGCAAATAGACCGAGTATTTATTGGGAAATAGAAACTTCACCCGGCCGAGCGCATTCTTTGGCCCCGGACGTTGCACGATGCCGTAGGGAAATGTTGATGCCGTCAACCCTCCCCAATCGACGGTCGACGCGTCCACCGGCCCATTCGCGCCGGTCAGATAAAAATCGTTCGCGGCGAGATATCCCGGATTGGCCGACGCTTTTGGAAACATTTCGTTGCGAACGATGCTGCGCGGCACCGTCCAATCAGGATTGAGCACGATCTGTTTCATAGTTTCGGTGAAAATGGGCGTCTTGTTGTAAGTCTTGCCGACGACGACCCGCGTTGTCCAAACACGCTTGCCGTTGAAAATCAGATGCAGGTATTGGCCTGCGATATTCACCGTGACCATTTCCGGGCCGATGGGCCGGAGGATCCAGCGGCCGCGTTCGAGATTGACGCGGATCTGTTCGACCCGGTCGTGTGCGCTGACATTCAACGCCGCCAGCGTCGTTGCCCCGAGCACGCCATCGCTGTCCAACCCGTGTTGTGTTTGGAAGAGCTTCAAAGCATCGGCGAGAGGCGCATCCAAGACAGGCGAGGGATCGGCCCTGTCACCTTGAAATTCGCCCGTGACCGCGAGGCGCTGGCGCAGCAACGGCATGCGCGCGTCAGACATGCCCGGCTTGACCGCGGGGCCATCGGGCAGAACGGGCCAGCCTCCTGTGATTTCAAACTGTGTGAAGGCCTGCAACGTCGATTTCAACGCGATATACAGGGGATGATCGAGCCGTGCCTTGGCAATCAGCGCGCCGATCTGTCCCTGAGCCAAAGTCTCTTTCACGAGGTCGACCGGATCGTTGGACAGCATCGGACGGGCGAAATTCCAATTGGCATCGAGGGCGTTGGGATTCACTTTTCCGAAATACAGTTGATAAAGCAAGCGCGCCAGCGCATCGCTCATAAGTATGTCTTGGTCAATTGCCCCCGCGCCGGTCGCTGCCGGATGCGGACCGGTTCTGAGAAAGCGGGCGTGAAAATCCGAAGGCAGAAGCCCATCTTCCCAACTGCGCGCCACAGCTTCTTTGAGCGCACTGACGTTTGCGGGGTTGGTCCACGCCAAATTGTAGCCGAGGCTGGCGTAAAGTTTCGGCAGCAGTTCAACTGCGGCAATGCTTATGCCGCCCGGCAACACGCCGCCTTGCTTGGCGAGGGCATCCAATCGCAGCTTGAGGGCGCTCTCCGCAGGTGGCACCTGCGCAGCCGCAGGCATCGCGCACGCTACAAAGCAGGCGAGCCACAGCCCGAGAAAAGCCGAAGCCGGATGCAAGCGTTTGCGCGCGGAAAAGATCATCTCTGAGAGCCAGGTGTCGAGGGTCCAAGGCACAATGTTGCAAAATCATGTCTGCAAAGGAACCCATATTCTAGAGGCCTACCGCCGTCGAATGGAAGACCCCTCGGTGCAGCTCATGCTCCCCAGAGCGGACCATTTAAGTCACCCCACTTCCCTGTTCGGGGCATCCGTGTGTTAGGTTTTTCAAATCAATCGTCACGCGGCTCGTTTAGGTATTCGCGAATAGTCTGCCGTGCTCTCGGCTTTCGACAGATCGTAGGCATTCTGGACGTTCAGCCAGAACTGCGGTGTTGTGCCGAAGTGTTTAGCGAGCCGCAGCGCCGTATCCGCACTCACCGACCGGCGCTCGCGCACAATGTCTGAGATGCGATTGTGCGGCACACCGAGAATTTCAGCCAGCTGGCGCGCGCTTAGCCCCAGCGGCAACAAGAACTCCTCACGCAGCATTTCTCCAGGGTGGGTGCGAATCCGAGCCATGGTTTATCTCCTAATGATAGTCCACGATTTCAACATTTTCCGGGCCGCCGTCCGTCCATCGAAAGCATATCCGCCACTGGTCATTGATCCGAATACTATGCAGCCCCACCAGACTTCCTTTCAACGCCTCCAGGCGGTTTCCTGGCGGAACTCTGAGGTCTTGGAGACTATTGGCTGCATCAACAGCGTCGAGCTTTCGAGCAGCTACAGCAGCAAAGCTCCGCCACTGAGCCGGGCATGTGCCAAAGCGAAAGAACGCTTCGGTCTTGCGGTCTGCGAAGCTCAGGATCATAGATGAGTATATGTTACGCAACGCGCAACGGTCAAGTTCTGTTTTGGGTCATTTGCGGGTTTTTGCCACCCCGCTTCCCTGTTCGGGGCATCCGTGTGATAGGCTTCGGTGATGAGCAAAACCGGTTCTTCGTTAACACCTATTCACGTCATCGGCGGCGGCTTGGCTGGCTGTGAAGCTGCTTGGCAAATCGCGCGCACGGGCGTGCCGGCCGTCCTGCACGAAATGCGCCCTCACCGCACCACCGAAGCACACCGCACGGGCGGCCTTGCCGAACTCGTGTGCTCGAATTCGTTCCGTTCCGACGAGTGGGAGACGAACGCGGTTGGGCTTTTGCATGAGGAAATGCGCCGTTGCGGCTCGCTCATTTTATCGGCTGGCGACGTCACCAAACTCCCCGCAGGCGGCGCTCTCGCCGTCGATCGCGACGCGTTCTCACAAGAGGTAACGCGGCGCATCGAAGCCGAGCCATTGATCACGGTCGACCGCGCTGAGGTTGCGGGCCTGCCCCCCCAAGACTGGGACAGCGTCGTCATCGCGACCGGCCCCCTCACATCGCCAGCGCTTGGCGAAGCGGTGCTGAAACTCACCGGCGAAGGTGAACTCGCTTTTTTCGATGCCATCGCCCCCGTGGTGCATTTCGAGAGCATCGATCAGTCGATTGCCTGGAAGCAATCGCGTTACAACAAGATGGGACCTGCCGGCACGGGTGCGGACTACCTCAATTGCCCCATGAACAAAGAGGAATACAACGCTTTCATCGACGCACTGCTCAGCGCCGAGAAGACCGTTTTCAAAGAATGGGAAGCCTCGACACCTTATTTCGATGGCTGCCTGCCCGTCGAAGTGATGGCAGAGCGCGGACGTGAGACGCTGCGCTATGGTCCCATGAAGCCCGTAGGTCTCGATGATCCTCGCACGGGACGTTGGCCCTATGCAGTAGTGCAGCTTCGCCAAGATAACGCGCTCGGCACGCTCTGGAACATCGTCGGTTTTCAAACCAAGATGAAGCACGCCGAACAGGTGCGCGTGCTGCGCATGATCCCGGGTCTTGAGACCGCAGAGTTCGCGCGTCTGGGTGGGCTGCATCGCAACACCTATTTGAATTCGCCCCGGCTGCTCGATGGCGTGTTGCGTTTGAAGGCCGATCCACGCCTGCGCTTTGCCGGGCAAATTACCGGCGTTGAAGGCTATGTTGAAAGCGCTGCAATTGGACTGCTTGCAGGACGCTTTGCCGCCGCCGAACGGCTTGGCTTGGCGCCGCTGGCTCCCCCGCCGACGACAGCGCTCGGCGCACTAATCGCCCACATCACCGGCGGGCACATCGTGGTCGATGAGGCTGAGCATGACGAGACGGCTGGCGACACTGTGCGTGGTTTGGTCGAGATTAAGCCGTCTAAGCCGCGCTCGTTCCAACCCATGAACATCAACTATGGCCTACTGCCGCCCCCTGAAACGTTTGACGACAAATCGCCCGAAGGCAAACGCCTGAAGGGTGCCGAGCGCGGCGTTGCGAAAAAGCGGGCCCAGTCGCGCCGGGCACTGGCGGACTTGGCGGTGTGGCTATCAGCTGTAACCAAGGCTGACGTGGCCGCCGAGTGATCCCTTACAGGTGCCCTACGCCGACCTCATTGCTTCGAATATGCGCCGGCTGCTGCCGGTGTTGGGAGTCGCCGTTCCGCAGGCCGCCCAGAACCGCGATGCCTATGTCGCACTGGGCGGCGGCTGGCTTGAGAGTTGAACTGCCAACAGAGCCTTGGGACTGCGCGGTCGCCTATCCACAACACCCTTTCCTAAAAAGCATATGAGTTGATCGCACCGATTGACGAGTTGCGCCAACACCCCATAATGGCTGAGTCGCGGGCCTGATGGGCCTGCTTGTCTGCTGTTCAAACCATTCTAGGGACATGAAGCCGATGAAAACACTCCGCGCAATCGCACCTTGCCTCGCTATTTTCCTTGCTCTCGGCGTCACCGGTGCCTCGGCCGAATGCGTCACGAAGGGCGCCGTCGCCACGGCTGAATCGGAGAGCTCCGCCAAGTGGTATGCGCTCGAAACCATGGTTCAGGCTGTGAGCTGGGGCCTGTGGCCGGGCTTCCTGTCGAACGGCAAGGTCGAAGGCTACAACATCACCAACGAACGCTATAACTGCAAGGCGGAAGGCGCTGGCTCCACCTGCCGCGGCCAAGCGACGTTCTGCAAAAAGTAAGCTGGCTGCAAAAAGTAAGCTGTACTTTAATTGAAAAAATGAAAGGTGCCTGACCCCAAAGTCAGGCACCTTTTTTATGTTTCGATGCGCTTCAATGCGGCTTTGAGACGTTTGATTTTTTCGGCACCCTCCGCCACCCGCTCGCGATTGAGTTCGAGCACTTGCGGCGGCGAGTTGGCGACATTCGCTTCGTTACCGAGCCAGCTTTCAGCTTTGCTCTTGTCGCTCTCTGCCTTGGCGATTTCTTTCTCGAGGCGCTTGCGCTCGGCGCCCATATCGATGACGCCTTCGAGCGGCAGCGCAATCGTCGCCTCGCCCACCACCATTAGCGCTGCGCCTTTCGGCGGGGTCTTGGCGACAATCACGCTATCAGCGCGCGCCAGCCGTTTCAGCGTATCTTCATGGTCGCGGATCCAATTGCGCGTCGCCAGGCTCGCTCCGGAAACTTCAAGCGGCACTTTGAGACCCGCAGGTACGTTCATTTCCTGGCGCACGGAGCGCACTTCTTCAACGAAGGCGATGACCCAGGCGATTTCCTCATCGACCTTGGCATCGGCAAGCCCCGAAAGTTTCGGCCACTCGCTCAACGTCAGCAGGTTCTGACGCGCCTCGCCGTGCTCTACCATGTGCGCCCAAAGTTCTTCGGTGATGAAGGGCATGAACGGATGCAGAAGCTTCAAGATCTGATCGAGGACCCAGGCGACAGTGGCGCGCGTTTCGGCCTTCGAGGCTTCATCATCGCCCATTAGAATGGGTTTGATCAGCTCCAGGTACCAGTCGCAGAAAACGCCCCAAACAAATTCATAAACCGCGCCTGAGGCCTCGTTGAACTTGTAGCCCTCGATACCGGCGGTCACGGCTTTGGCGGCGCGCTCGGTCTCGCCGGCGATCCAGCGGTTGAGCGTATTGGTGACTTTCTTGGGATCGAAATCGCGCTGACGCACGCACTCGTTCATTTCGGCAAAGCGTGCCGCATTCCAAAGCTTGGTTGCGAAGTTGCGGTTGCCCTCGATCACCGGCAGCGACAGCTTGATATCGCGGCCCTGGGCGGCCATGCGGGCCAGCGTGAAGCGCAGCGCATCGGTGCCGTACGCGGGAATGCCGTTGGGGAATTCCTTGCGCGTGTCCTTGGCAATGCGCGGGGCATCTTCGGGCTTCATCAGGCCGGTAGTGCGCTTGGTGATCAAGGCTTCGAGGCCAATGCCGTCTATGATGTCGAGGGGATCGAGCACATTGCCCTTCGACTTCGACATTTTGTGACCTTGCCCGTCGCGCACCAGGGCATGGATGTAGATGTCTTTGAAAGGCACTTGTTTCTGGAAGTAGAGGCCCATCATCATCATCCGGGCGACCCAGAAGAAGATGATGTCAAAGCCGGTGACGAGTACGCTCGTCGGGTAATAGCGCGCAAGTTCAGCGGTTTCGTCCGGCCAGCCGAGCGTCGAGAATGGCCACAAGGCGGACGAGAACCACGTATCAAGCACATCTTCGTCGCGCTTCAGCGCCACGTCTTTATTGTAGTGCGCTCTGGCGAGTTTAGCGGCTTCCACTTCATCCATTGCGACGAAGAATTCGCCGTCCGGCCCGTACCACGCCGGGATCTGATGGCCCCACCAAAGCTGGCGCGAAATGCACCACGGCTGGATGTTGTTCATCCACTCGAAGTAGGTCTTCTCCCAATTCTTCGGAACGAACTGCGTGGCCCCACTCTCAATGGCCGCCATCGCCGGTTTGGCGAGCTCGCCCGCATTCACATACCACTGGTCGGTGAGCCACGGCTCGATCGGCACGCCCGAACGGTCGCCGTGCGGCAGCATCTGCGTCGTGGGTTCGATCTTTTCGAGCAAGTCCAGCGCTTCCAATTCCGCAACGACGCGCTTGCGCGCTTCGAACCGGTCAAGGCCGCGATAAATTTCGGGTGCATCACCGCCGATGGCGCCGAATGCATCCATGACGTTGATCTTGTCGAGGCCCTGCCGCTTGCCCACTTCAAAGTCGTTGAAGTCGTGCGCCGGCGTGATCTTGACGGCGCCGGTGCCCTTCTCGGGATCGGAAAACTCGTCCGCAACAATGGGGATCAAACGGCCAACGAGCGGCAGCGTGATGGTTGCCTTGGCCGCGACGAGGCCCGCATAGCGCGCATCTTCCGGATGCACAGCGACGCCCGTATCGCCCAGAATCGTTTCCGGCCGCGTGGTGGCAACGACGATATAATTGCGTGTCTCGAAACGAACGGGCTTTTTATCCGCATCGAACTCGACCGGCATTTCGAATGTCATGCCGTCTGCAAGCGGATACCTGAAATAGTACATGTGCCCGCTTGGGTCGCGGTCGAGCACCTTCGCCAAGGCGGCTGCATCGAACGGATTTTCAGCATCGCCCGAAACCCAGGTGAAGCTCCCTCGCTTTTCGATCTGCACCACTTCGAGATCTGAAATGGCGGTCTGGAACTTGGGGTCCCAATTGACGAGGCGCTTATCTTTATAAATCAAGCCGTCGCGGTAGAGCTCAACGAATACCTTGGTGACCGCGCGCACCATTTGGTCATCGGGGCCGCCATTGGCACCCATGGTGAAGCGCTCGCGCGACCAATCGCACGACGCCCCAAGCCGCTTCAGCTGATTGGTGATCGTGCCGCCGCTTTCGGCCTTCCACGACCAGACCTTCTCGAGGAACTTCTCACGGCCCAGATCACGGCGGCCTGGCTGTTGCGATAAAGCGAGTTGCCGCTCGACCACCATCTGCGTGGCTATCCCTGCGTGGTCCGTCCCCGGCTGCCACAGCACATCCTTGCCGCGCATCCGCTCGAAGCGGCACAGAACATCTTGCAGCGTGTTGTTGACCGCGTGCCCCATATGCAGGGAGCCGGTGACATTCGGAGGCGGAATGACGATGGAATAAGGCGGCTTGCCTTCGCTGCCGGGCCGCCCTGCCTTGAACGCCTGCGCCTTGTCCCAATCGGCAGTTACGCGCGGCTCGATTGCGGCCGGCTGATAGGTCTTTTCGAGCATGGGCTTTCTTGAGGGTTATGAAACGGCGACCAACATCAGCCGCGGTGGTACGACCCCGCTTCCCACGCTGTCAACCGTGCCGCGGCCTCAGATCCGCAGAGTTAGTGACCGGGGGGCTTGGGGCCCTTGCCGCCGTCGCCCCGCAAGGCTTTTTCCATAAGACGCGGCATGTTTGCCTCGACCCACTTTTCGAGCATCGGACGCAGCATATCGGCGACCATGTCTTCGAGCGTGCGCGATGCCGTTTGGGGTGCAGCGCTCGCGGGTGCGTCGCCTGGCGGCACAGGTGCCGATGTTGCAATCGCTACCGAAGGAGTTGCCACGACCGCCGCAGGCATTGATTGGGGCACGGCGACAGGGGGCGCTGATGCCAGCAGCGGAGATGGAGGCTCGGAAAGACCAGCTGCGAGTTTTTCCAGCGCCTTGCTGGCAGCTACTTCTGTGGGCGTGCTCACTTGCATTGACGGAGCCGCGTGTTCGGCCACCGGCGTAACAACGGATGCCTCTGCGGCTTCGCCAGACGCCGCTGCGTTCTCCGGCTCCTGCGCAGACATAGCAACGGGCGGCGTTGCCGGGTTGTTGGATACCACTGCCGCTGGGCCTGTTGAGAATTGCTGCGGCGAAGTGCGGGGAAACACGCTAGCAAAGCTTGCCGGTTGGCGCAGTGGCGCCGCCGAGGAAGGTTTTGCCGCCACGGCTTTTGCGTCGGCCGCACTTACGTCGGCTGACGGGCGTGCGGGGCTGACATCAAGCGCAACCTTGGCAACGGCATCAGTACCGGCCACCAGGGGCGCAGCTGAAGACTTTGGCGGCGTTTGCGGCGCAGGGCTCTTTGAAGCGGCCGATGCCGCGTGACTGGCATCGTGGCCATTCACTGCCGATGCACCATTGAGCCCGTTGTTGGCACCAACGGAAGGTTTCGAGGTTTGCGGCTGTGACGGCACAGCCAACGATGAAAGTTGAGCCTCGATGGCCGCAGGTGACACTGGCGGGTCTATAGCCAGCTGCGCATCAATAGGCGGAGTGGCAGGGATCGGAGTTGCAGCAACAGCCAGCGGATCAATGGCAGGTGCAGCTCGTGCTGATGCAGACGGAATTGCTTCGGGTCCACCCGGCCGGAAATTGCGCCACGATGCCCAAGTTCCCGGTGCATTCGCTGCGCTTGCCGCGTTTTGATTAGTGCTCGTAACCCCGCTTTGAGATCGCAGAGGCTCTGCCGCCAGCGGCGGATGGTCTTCGATGAGATCACCAAGACCGAGATCGGCAACCGATTGCACACGCGGTATCATGATGCCACGCGGCGGAGGCGCAACATTGCCGCGCATTTGTTCGGCGCTGGCACGTATCGCTTCTGCCAAGCGGTCCGCCGGGGGCAGTGGCCATGCATCCCGCTCGGCTCCGTCATCGCTCCGGGGCGAAGCCATGGCCGGCGCCAGAAGCGGGTTGGTCGCCCGCTTATCGGCACCATTGCGCGGGGAGTTGGGATCGTCGGCAATGATCTTGCGAATGGACGCCAGGATTTCATCCATGGAGGCTTCGCCCTGCTTATCCCCCGCTTTGTCCGATGTGCTCATCGTCTTTGCCTACTTACGTCCCTTTGAAAGCCGCCTTCACGAAGCGATTTACATGCGAAGCCATTTAACTGCGCACTTGGCTGCCCCGGCCCGGCTGGCCGGAGCTTCTATCCTTGCAAAGCATATCCTAGCGCCGAGATTGTGGCACCGGAAATGGCGTGTTGCGGACCCGCTACTTGCCTGACTTTACGCTTTCAGCCACTTCAATATGCAGGGCTTTTTCAACCATGCGCGGCATGTTTTCAGACAGCCACTGGCGCAGCATCGGCCGCAACAATTCGGCGGTTGCATCTTCGATGGCAGGACCTGCAGCGCGCTGTGCACCTTGATCGGCAACCACCGCAACTGAAGCAGCGGCGGTCTTTTCTACAGCGAGAATTGACGGCGGCACGCCTTGCGGCAGCGGGCTGTGAAGTGGCGCTGCGCCAATGTCTGCTCCGTTAGAAGCCGCCATCGTCAAGGCTGAGCCATTCATCGAAGCCCCGTTGAGCGGCGCACCATTCAGCGGCGGCGGAACGAGCGCGGGAGCGGTGGCAGGTGCTGCCACTTTTTCGAGAGGTGGCGGAGATGCGGGAGCCGCGAAAATGTTTTGAATCGGGGCAATCTCGACTGGTGCCGGTGGCGCAACTGTCTTGGCGGGCTCCGATGTGAGGTTGGAGATCCGCGAAAAGCGTTGATCACGGAACGCCACCATCTGGCGAGCAAAACCGGTCGGCACGGCTTCCACCGTACGTTCTGCCTCTATTGCGGGAGCGGTCGCTTCCGACGCCATGATGTCTTGCACGCTCGGGATAACGAACGGCGAAGCCGCTGGAGGCGCGGCAAAGAACGGTGCGGCCACCGGAGCCACCGATTGCGGCTCTGGAGCCAATGGATCGGCACGCTGCGCCGGCTTCAAAGCGCTCAAGGCTTGATGGACCGGTGCCAGACCATCGAGACGCGACAAGACGTCGACGATGTCCATGGCAATCACGGGTGTTGCTTCGACCGCCGCCACAGGCGCTGGCGCGACTGCAGCCGCAGGGGCTTGGGGAAGCGGGAAATCGTGATGGGGACGCGCGGCCTGCGTTTCATCGAGTTGCGGCATCGAGCGCAAAGCATCGAGCAATTTTACAGGAGCTGAGGATTTTTCTGCGGCGGCAGGGGTTGCCCGGAACATGGAAGGCAATTCGAAATCACCAGCGTCTTCGATGTCCAGACGTTCGGCACCATTGCCGGGCTCTGTTCCCGACCTGGGGCGAAAATCGAGCGATATCGCGTCGGCGGGTTCTTCAGCGATGATACGCCGGATAGAGGCCAGAATTTCCTCCATGCTGGGCTGGCCACTTTTTTCGGTCATGTCCATTACGCAACCTCATATACGCAACCTCATACACAACTGAGTTGACACAATTGGCGTTGGCGCAAGAGCCGGCAAAAACGCACCAGCTGGACATCCCACTTTCCGCCGCACCCGCCCCAAACGGTCTCGACGAATTAAGTCCCTCACCCCATTGTGTGGCTGTAGAAGCTCACAACAAGCTCTTTATCTAACATACAAGGCAACCATGAGGCAAAAGGAAGCTGCAGTGGTTTCTGTCAAAAAACGACCGGTCTGTGCAACCCAGTCATATGACCTTGGCCAGCGCAGAACCGCGCCCAAATCTCAGACGAGCCAGATCGTTGCAAGCCCTAAAAAAGCAAAAAACCCTATGCAATCGGTCACCATTGTCACGAACACGCCCGATGCCGGCGCCGGATCGAGGTCAAAATGATCCAATGTCAATGGAATGAGTATACCTGCGAGCGCCGCCGCAAAAAGATTGACCACCATGGCTGCGCCGATCACGGCGCCAAGCGGGCCTGACCCGAACCAAAAAAACACAACGGTCGCCATGATCGACGACAACAACAGCCCGTTGATCAATCCAACCAACGCCTCGCGGGTGATCACGCGGCCAGCGTTCAGCGCGCCGAGTTTGGCGGTTGCCAACGCGCGCACGGTCACGGTCATCGTCTGCGTGCCGGCATTCCCGCCAAGTGAAGCGACGATCGGCATAAGGACGGCAAGCGCCACCATCTGAGAAATTGTACCGCCAAACGCGCTGATCACGAACGACGATAAAATCGCCGTGCCAAGATTAACCACCAGCCAGGGTACGCGTGAACGCGCGGTTTGCAGCACGCTGTCGGCCAGCGACTCGGAACCGATCACGCCGCCCAACTGCTTCATGTCCTCGTCGGCTTCGTCCTGGATAATTTCCACGATGTCGTCGACGGTCACGACACCGACCAGCCGCTGGTTCTCATCGACAACGGGGGCCGACACCAAATCGTACCGCTGGAACTTGCGCCCGACTTCTTCCTGATCCTCGGTCGCCAGCACCGTCTGGCGCTCGGGGTCCATGATCTGTTCGACCTGCACCAGCCGTTTGCTGCGCAAAAGCCTTGAAAGCTCGACACTTCCAACCACCCGGAAATTGGGATCGACAACGAAGATCTCCTGGAATGTGTCCGGCAGGTCATCGCTATCGCGCATAAAATCGATGACTTGCCCCACCGTCCAGAATGGAGCCACGGCCACAAACTCCGACTGCATCAAGCGGCCGGCAGACTGCGGCGGATAATCGAGGTTGCGTTGCAGCGCCGCCCGGTCGCCAAGCGTCAACTGACTGAGAACGTCCTGCTTGTCGCTCTCTTCCAGGTTTTCGAGCAGATAAACCCCGTCGTCGGTTTCGAGTTCGGCGACAGCCCGGGCGAGTAGTTCATTGGGCAAGGCTTCCAGCAACTGGTCTCGAACCGTCTCGTCGAGTTCCGAAAGCACCTCGTAGTCGAACGAGGTTCCCAGGGCCTCGATCAAAACAACGCGCTGCGGCGCGGGCAGCAATTCGATCAGTTCAGCAAGGTCAGGGGCTGGGACATCTTGCACCAGCAGTAGTAGCCGGTCGCTTTGCCCCGTTTCGAGAGCAGCCGTGATCTCACGCAGCAGACCGGCGAGCGGGTTAGCGTCTCCCTCAGTGTCACGCAACTCGCTGCCCAGATCCGTCATCGAAACCCCACATTCCAGGTTCAAGCCGCAGACGATAGGCCGTCCACCACCGCCCCGCGCCAAAATGCAACACGGCACTCATGTATATTGAGAATTTCAGATTCTAACATCCGCCGAGGATGACGTGCGCTCTTGTTTTATATGGACAAACATTGCAAGTAATTGAGAGCGCGGACTTCCTGTCAGGCGCCGCGCGGCTGGCGGCATGCACGAAAACTTCGATGTGCTTGTTATGAATCGACCAGCAGCATCGCGGAAGTGTGACGAAGCGCGTCCCAAATTCAAGGCGTTGCGGCGACGGGCGGCAACCGGGATTGCGGCAACCAGG
>Ga0247837_1006771_pt1 | contig 15797 bp, 9 predicted proteins | sample LaCtaG_2_FD_187115 | JGI IMG/M metagenome (GOLD analysis project Ga0247837, IMG submission 187115) | Freshwater microbial communities from meromictic Lake La Cruz, Castile-La Mancha, Spain - LaCruzMarch2015_14.5m | ecosystem: Environmental > Aquatic > Freshwater > Lake | place: Spain: Castile-La...
ATTTTCGCGGCCATGGACGCACGGTATCCGGCCAGATCCTTGTGGCGGAAGGCGATGAGATAAGCGGCCAGTTGGCGGCGATCCTCCACGGCAAGACTCTCGATCTCGGATTTGATTTCCTCAACGCTCACAGTTACAAGCTAGCGGATCGGTGAGGCATGGCAATTTTTTCAGCTTTGCCGTAGTGGGGAGCCGCTGGCCGTTTCATATATAAAACATCGGATCGGAGGGCGGGTTTGCCATGGAACTGAGAGTGATGTTGTCGAGGTCGTCGGCGAGCTTGGAGGAGACGGTTTGCCAGGCGCGGCGGACGGCGGCGCCGGATTCTCCTTCGGTGAGGGCGGTGTTGTGGAGCTGGGAGGGCTCCACGGCATCGACGATCTGGCGGAGGGTGATGCGCTCGGCGGGGCGGGAGAGGAGATAGCCGCCGTGGGCGCCGCGGCGGGAGTCGATGATCCCGGCGCGGCGGAGGTCGTTGAGGATCTGAACCAAAAAGTTGGCGGAGACAGCTTCCCGTTGCGCAAGTTCGTCAAGGCGGGTAAGACTCTTGCCGTCATAGGTCTTTGCGAGCTGTGCTAGGGCGCGGCAGGCGTATTCCAATTTCTGGGAAATTTTCATGAGTGAGACGAAAAATACCGATCAGGCGGAAGAGACGGCGACCGAAGATCGCCGCCACGGTGGGACAAAGCTTTGCCGTGGGGAAGCCGCGAATTTTGAAAACCTCTGGGCGAAGCTGCGTTCGGAGGCGGAGCGGCTGTGTGGGGAGGAGCCGGAGCTGCGGCATTTGGTTGACGATGTGGTTCTTTCCCGGGGAAGTTTCGCGGAGGCTCTGGCGGCAAGGCTGGGGCGGAGGCTAGCGCGGGAGGACATGCCGCGCGGGATGCTGGAGCCGCTTTTCGTTGAGATCCTTTCCGGCGATGAGCGCATCGCCCATGCCTGCGGGCGGGATCTACTGGCGATGTTCGAGCGGGATCCGGCGTGCTTTTCCCCGTTAGAGCCGCTGTTGTTTTTCAAGGGCTTTATGGCGCTGGGCACCTACCGCATCAGCCACAAGCTGTGGCGTGACGGGCGGCGCTGGCTGGCGCTTTATCTGCAGAGCATTTCCTCCGAGGTTTTCTCCACCGACATCCATCCGGCGGCGCGCATCGGCTGTGGCATCCTGCTCGACCACGCGACTTCCTTTGTCGTCGGTGAGACGGCGATCATCGAGGACGATGTCTCGATCCTTCACGAGGTGACGCTGGGCGGCACGGGGAAAGATACCGGCGACCGGCATCCGATCATCCGCTCCGGCGTGTTGATCGGCGCGGGCGCGAAAATCTTGGGGCGGGTAGAGATCGGGACGCATGCGAAGGTGGGTGCGGGCAGCGTGGTGCTCAACGACGTGCCGCCGCACACCACCGTGGCGGGAGTCCCGGCTGTGGTCGTCGGCGAGGCGAAGGAGTTAAATCCTGCCTTGGAAATGAACCAGCGGCTCGATTGCCTCGGGGCGAACATCTAAAAGGAAGAAAAATGGAACCACAGATGGACGCAGATATCCGATGGGGCATCCCAATCTCTTTAATCAGCCAGGGGCATTCGATAAAAGCTCCTGGGTGTCTCTTCCACTTAACGTCCATCTGCGTTCATCTGCGGTTGGATTCTCTTTGTTAAAATGAGCGATCCGCAACCCATAGACGAGCCGACGAAGCGGCAGTGGCTCGGCTACTGGAGCATGATCGTGCAGCAGACGCAGAACGCGTTCAACGACAAGGCGGCGCAGTTTATCCTGATCCCGTTGGGCGGAGCGGTGGGTTACGCCGTGGAGTCTGCGGCGGGGATTATGATCGCGCTGCCTTTCGTTCTCTTCGCGCCGCTGGCGGGGTGGATGAGCGACCGCTTTTCCAAACGGAATGTGATGCTAGGAGCGGCGATCGCGCAGGTGATGATCCTCGCGCTGATGTGTGCGGCCGTGTTTTTGAAAAGCATGCCGCTCGCGCTGTTGGGTTTTTTCCTTCTGGCCGCGCAATCGGCGTTTTTCAGTCCGGCGAAGATAGGGATCAACAAGGAACTGGTCGGCTCGAAACATCTCGGCTTCGCGGCGGGAGTGCAGCAGATGCTCGCGATGCTTGCGATCATGGCGGGGCAGATCGTGGCGGGCTGGTGGTATGACATGCGTTACGAATCGCTCGGTTCGGTTCCGGAAAAAGGGTGGGAGGCAGCGCTGTTTCCCTTGGTGCTGCTGGCTTGTTGTTCGGTGCCGGCGGTGGGGCTAGCGCTCTCGATTCCGAAGGTGCCGGCGCAGGGCGGCGCGAAGCTTTCCGGCAAACACCTCGTCAGTCATTTCAAGGATCTCGGCGAGTTGTGGCGGGATCTCGGGCTTCGGCGGGCTTCCTTTGGCGTGGCGTATTTCTGGGGTTTTGCGGCGTTCATCAACCTGTGGTCGGTGAAAGTAGCGGGTTCGCTGACCGCTGGCGGCGTGGGTTTCGGGACGATGTCCTCGATGTTCATGGCGGCCGCCTCGCTGGGGATGGCGGTGGGCTTCGGGTTCGCATCCTTTCTGCTGAGGAAACGGATCGAGCTGGGCTGGGTGCCACTTGCGGGGATCGCAATGACGGTGTGTGCGCTGACTCTGGCCTTCCTGCCGCCGCCTGGCTTGCCGTTCCTCATCGGCCTGGGGCTGGTGGCGTTTTTCGCGGCGCTATTTCTCGCTCCGCTCAATGCCTGGATGCAGGATCGTTACCCGGCGGACAAGCGCGGCGAGCTGCAATCGGCGGCGAACCTACAGGACTGTTTTGCGGGGATTGTCGCAGTGGCTTTGATCGAGGGGCTGCATCTACTGTCGGTATGGATGGGCTTCACCGCGCTGGAGGGATTCAAAATGCAGATGCTCGTGATCGGCCTTACCTGCGGGGTGATGACGTGGTATATCCTCCGCATCCTGCCGGCTGATTTCATCCGGCTGGTATGCCTCGCGGCGGTGAAAACGCTCTACCGGATCAAGGTTTCCGGAGCCGAGCGCATCCCGAAAACCGGCGGCGTCCTGCTGTTGCCGAACCACATCACCTTCGCCGACGCGTTTTTCCTCTCCGCCGCGAGCGACAGGCCGCTGCGCTTTGTGATGGACGACACCTTTATGGTCAGCAAGGTGATCCGTTTTTCCGTGAAGCTGTTCGATGCGGTGCCGATCCGCCGCGACCAGCCGTTGGAGGCGATCCGCAAGACGATTGCGGCGCTGGAAAGCGGTCATGTCGTCGTGCTTTTTCCCGAGGGTCAGCTCACCCGCACCGGCGGCCTGTGTGAGCTGGAGCGCGGCTTTGAGTTGATCGCGAGAAAGGCGAAGTGCCCGATCCTGCCATTATGGGTCGATGGCTTATGGGGCTCCATTTTTTCCTTCGAGCGCGGCCGGTTTTTCCGAAAAATCCCGCACAGCGTGCCGTATGGATTGTCCATTGCGGTCGGTGAGGAAATCAGCGGGAGGCCGGATCGGGAAATCGTGCGCGACGCCTTGCTGAAAGCCTCCTCCGTGGCGATGGCCGCGAGGTTTTCCGGAAATGCGGACGCCGTAAAACTCAACGGCCACCAGCTCACCCAGCTCGACGCGCTGCCACGCGCCGGGAAGCTGCATGTGCTGGAGGGTGATGTACCGGATGGCCTGCTCGAAGTGCTCATGGAGTTCGCGCGGCAGGCGAAGGGGAAAGTGATTGTCCTGCGGGATTTTGACCGTGGTGCGGGCGGCGTATGGATCGGCGGGGAAAATTTACGCAGGCGGATCACGGCTCCGGAAAACCCCGGCGAGCCGATACGTTTTTTTGATTTCGGGGCGAACGCGTTGGTTCCGTTCGGAATGGAGGGCGTGATCCATCTGCCCTGCCTCGCGGTGAACGGGTTGGTCGTCGCGATGTCCTTGTTTGATCCGCCCATGCCCGATGTGCGCTGCGAGTTCCAGTCCGGTCACAAGCCGGACTCATGGGGCAAGCTCCTCCCCGGCTGGCACATCGCAGGCGGGAAACTTTTCCCCGGCGGCCACGCGCTGCCCGATGGCGCGAAGCTCGACGGCGAGTGTTTCCTTACGCGAACCTAGTTCTTCCCGGCATCCTTGCAGATGCGGAACCCGAGATCCGGGCGGCGGGTCATGCGGTCGGCGACCCACTCCCGGCTGAGTGCGCCCTTGCCGGGGTTCAGGTAGGATCCACCGATGATCACCCACAGCGGTTCGCCAAGTGGATTCGATGGGCTAGTGCGCGGTTCTCCGGTCCATTCGGAAACGGAACCGGCCATGCCCAGCAGGCCGTTTGAAGTGCGGTCTTCCGTTTCCTTGTTCACCGGTTGGAGGACGCTAACGGGGATTTGCGAAGGAACCTTCGAGCCGTTCATCAGGGCACCGAGCCAATGCTCCTGTGTCGGCAGGTAGGACTTCTTCCATTTCGCGTAGGCGAAAGCGTCCCACCAATCGACACTCACCACCGGCGAGTGGATGTTGATTTCGCGATCACCCCACATCCCGCCCTCTTTCGCGGCGCGGAAAAGTTTTTCCCAATCATCGGGGGCGTGGCTGGTCTTCGTTTCCGGCTGATCGGGGTGATCGAAGGTAGTTTGACCTCCTTCTTTGGCGAGGATGTCCAGGGTTTCAAGGAAACTGGCGTAATCGCCGATCGTCACTTCGCAGGCGGCGATGGTGAAATCCGGCACGCTGACCCGCACTCCGTCCGGCGTATCATGATCGCCAGCTTTGATTTCGACCCAGCCAGGCAGCGGAGCCTCCGAGGGCGCCCGTTTCTTGTTGTTCATCAGGGTAAGCAACACGCCCGCGATGACAGCCACGAAAAGAACGGCGACGACCCATACGAAGCTGTTTTTTTTCTCGGGACGGATTGCGGCCGTCGGTGGTGCCGCCAGCTGAGAGGGGGTTGCCAGTTGCTGTTCGATCTGTTCGCAGTAATCGCGGATCTGCGTCCATTTCAAAGGCCGGGCTACATTTTCGCCGCGCATCCAGGAGAGCAGAGTGAGGCAGCGGGTTGCGCCGGGATGGTGCTGGTCGAGGAGGGGTTCCAGCGCCTCGCCCAGCCTCAGGACGTCGCGGAGGGATTGATCCGGCACGCGGTCGCCGGCGACGACGAGGTTTTTGAGGCGGATGACACCGTGCTTGTCCACGTGGATGGCATCCAGTTCCAGCGGTGCGGTGGCGTTGCCGTGGGATTCGTGATAAATGTTCGCTTCCGCCACCCGTCGGAGGATGTGGACGAGACGCTGCGCCTTGACGTTTTCACCATGCCGCGCGCGGTCGGCAAGGGTCTCTCCGGGGAGCAGCTCATGGGCGTAGTGATAAAGCCCGTTTTCCATTGTGGCCTCATAGATCGAGCTGACCAGCGGATGCTCCACCCCGGCCTTGGCGCGGACATCCGCGATAAACTCCTCGCTTTCCACCCCTTCTTTGAGTTCCTCCACGAGCACCATGCGCCCCACGGATGTCTGCTTGGCCAGCCATGTCCTGGTCGTCTCGGTTTCTGCAAGGCACTCTTGCGGTACATAATCACCGAACCTGTTCTCCTCTTCGCCTACTTCTTCGTTCACATGGTCCATACCGGGTTTTTGTGGGTTATATTTCACTCGCCCAACCGAGGATTGAGAAGCGGAATGTCAGGATCGAAGTTCGGCGGCAGGATATCTTGGTCGAGAAACTCGGGGGAGTCTCCTAACTGGTCTCCGGCGGGTGCCGCTTGCCCGATCCTCGCCGCGAGATCGCGCGGCCACGCCTGCACATCGAGCACCTCGCCCTTGTATTTCAGTGTGACGACCTGGCCGTAGTAGCTGAGTTTACCGAAAAGGTGTGCCGTCTGCTCATCGCGGATTGGAATCCGGTAATTCACGCGCAGGGATTCCTCACCGCCCGCCCAATCGAAGGGCATGGTGACCCACGAGTGCTGCGCCCATGCTTCCTCTTCACTCGCAAGCGGGACGATCGTGCCTTTATCGGTTTTGTTGAAAAAAAGCACTTCCATCTGTAATTCGGGCGTTTCGACTTCCTGGCCGGGTGCTTTCTGGACGGGAACGGTCAGCACCACACGCTGCCCGCCGGCCGCCTTCGCGTCGTTGAAAATACGCACGCGGCCCAGCGCGAGCTTGCCGAGCAGGTCGCCGGGTTGCTCGAAGCCGTCGCGCAATTTCGCGGCGGCCGCCTCGTAAAGGTTTCCCGCACCGGAAACGCCGAGCTGGAAGACTAGCTCGTAATAATCCGCCGCCTTTTCATAGACGCCCATCATCTCGTGAACCATGCCGAGTTCGTAGAGCACGGTGGGGTTGCCCGGGGATTCTCCGAGCGCCTCTTCAAGCTTCACAATCGCGGCACCCATGTCGCCCGCGATCCGTGCCTTTCGCGCTTCGGTAACGAGAAGCTCCGAGCGGGGATCCGCGATGGCGGGCGTGACGAGCTCTTCCGGCTCTGGCACGGGCGGCAATATCGGCTCCGCCTTCGCCACCGGTTCCGCAGAGAGATCGTTGGGCACCGGCACGCTGATCCGGATCGGCACCAGCTTCTCCACTTTCCTTTCGATGATTTTCACCTGCCGTCCTTCCTCGACCCTCACCGCCAGCGCCATGCCGGCGATCAGGAGCTGCGAAAATGCCATCAGCCCGAGGCCGCAGCAGGCCAGCGTGAACAAGCGGTTTCCTTTCATCGTTCCGCAGACTGGTGGAAACCGGGCGGCGCGTCAAATTTGATGTTCGCGGGCGGATTTTCGGTTTTGAATCGTGGAAATGAAAGTGGCCACCGGTATCGCGCTTATGCTCGCCATCGCGCTTTTCCTGCCGCTGGCTTCGGAGGCGAAGGCGCTGGAAGGGCTGGATCCGGGGTTGGTGCGGCTTGGGCTGGCGCTGTTTGTGGGCATCGCATTCCTATGGATGACCGAGGCGCTGCCGCTCGCCATCACGGCGCTTCTTGTTCCGCTGATCGCCGCGGTGATGGGGCTCTCCGATGTGAAGGATTCGCTGGCGTCCTTCGCCGCGCCGCCCATTTTCCTATTCCTTGGCGGCTTCGCGCTCGCTTCGGCGCTTTCCGCGCAGGGGATCGACCGTTGGCTGGCCGGGAAGCTGGCGCAGTTGGGGAAAGGGAAATTCATTCCCGTTTGCCTCTACCTTTTTGCAGGCACAGCATTGCTCTCGATGTGTGTGAGCAACACCGCCACGACGGCGATGATGATCCCTCTCGCGCTCGGTATCATCAGCCAGTTCCGGACGGAAGGTGCCGCCCCAAAGAATACCTATTTCCTGCTCCTCGGTGTCGCCTACGCGGCGAGCATCGGCGGCCTCGGCACTCTCGTCGGCAGCCCGCCGAACGGGATTGCTGCGAAAGCTCTCGGCGTTTCTTTTTCCGAGTGGCTGAAATTCGGAATTCCGGCCGTGATTATCCTGCTTCCGGCGATGGTCGCCACGCTCCATTTCATGCTGAAGCCGTCCAATGAGGGGGCTTGCAAAATCGAGGTCGAGGCGGAGCGTTTCGAATTCACCCGGCCGCGCATCATCACGCTCGCCATCTTCGCTGCGGCCGCCCTTGGCTGGATTTTCGGCACCCCGCTCGGGAAGCTGCTGGGGATTTCCGACATCGATACGTGGGTCGCGCTCGCCGCCATCGGGTTGTTAGCGGCGACGCGGGTGGTCAGTTGGCGGCAGATTGAGGAAGGCACCGATTGGGGCGTGCTGCTGCTTTTTGGTGGCGGACTAGCGCTCAGTGCCGTGCTCGGTTCTTCCGGCGCGAGCCTTTTCATGGCGCGCCTGCTCGGCGGTGCGATGGGCGCATGGCCGTTGTGGGCGATCATCATGGGTGTGGTCACATTCGTGATCTTCCTGTCCGAGCTTGCTAGCAACACCGCGACCGCCGCCCTGCTCGTGCCGATCTTCATGGCCATGGCGCTGGAGTTTGATGTCGATGCCGCGAAGCTGGTTTTGCCCGTTACCATCGCCGCTTCGTGCGGTTTCATGCTTCCTGTCGGCACGCCTCCCAACGCCATGGTTTTCGCCACGGGTAGGATCCCTCAGCGCTCGATGATCCGGGTCGGGTTCGTCATGGATCTCGTTTTCATCGCGCTGATCACCGCGATGTCACTGCTGCTCTTCTGAGGGAGCTTCCTCGTAATCGCGCAACGGCCGGATCAGGTTTGCGGAAAGGGGAAACACGCGTTCATAAATGCCAGGTGCGACCTCGGCGGCCTGTGCGTAGGCGCCGCGCAGCATTTCCATTTTTGCATCCAGGTTATCGATGTGGTGCAGCGCGTAGGCCTCCGGGGTTTTTGGTAAAACGGGCGAGCCGAACTCAAGTTGTCCGTGATGGCTAGCGATCAGGTGCAGCAGGTGAACGCGGACTTCCTCGGTGCCGGGCTTGCATTTGGATAACACCTCGAACTCGGATGCATCTAGTAGATCACGCCACAGCTTGTTCACCAGCTCGATGCCGAGCGGAATGTGCCCCAGCATCTCGCCATGGAGCGAGTGGATCTGGGAGAAGCCATCCTCAGGATAGGTGTTTTCCCAGAGTTTCCCGCAATCGTGAAACAGCACGCCGGCAAGCATCAGGTCGCGGTTCAGCTCGGGATACACGTCGCAGACGACGGATGCGGAGCGCATCATCTGGGCCACGTGCTCGACGAGTCCGCCGCGCCGCGCATGGTGGTTTTTCCGAGCCGCTGCCGTCCTGCGGAAGCGGTCGCCCATGGTTTCGAAAAAGTGGTCGCAGAGTTTTTTTAATCGCAGATCAGCGATCTCGCCGCAAAGCCGGAGGATTTCCGCATAATCCGCTTCCTGTTTTCGCCGCACCGCGGGATCCCCCGCGAGGAAATCCGCGATCGCCTCATCCGCAAGCAAAGCCCAGTTCACATCGCTGCCGTTAATGCCAAATTGGTTCTGCGACCACTCGCCGTCCAGCCGCACGATGGACTGCAAGGGCAGCTTTTCCGCCTCCGCATGCAAGGGCGTGTCCGACCAAACCTTTAGGCTGAGCGAACCGGTCGAATCCGCAAAAACGAGATCGAAGTAAGGCTTCCCACCCTTCGTCGTCTTCACCGCGCGGGATTGGAGCTGTGCGGCCACCGACGCGATCAGCGGCACATCGTTCGCCTGCTCCTTGAGGCTGGAAATGGAAATCAAACTCATGCGCGAAGGCTGTCATAGCAGGCTTCCCTGTCACGCGAATACGGTGGCAAACGGTCTAGGCCGTGGATGGAATCATGCAAAGAAGCAGGGTGGGGAAGGTTGCAAAATTTCAATACGGAAGAAGGCTATGAGCATCGGACGGTCGGGCAAAGGAAATCGCGGTTCCTTTCCCCGGCGAAATCGCTTACCAACCGGCACCCATGCACAGCCGCCCGCCGAAAAAGTTCTCACCGATCCCCTTCACCTACCATCAGGAAATTGATTTACGCATCGATTCGCTGACGAACCTCGGCGCGGGCGTGGGGCGGGTGGACGGCTGGGTGGTATTTGTGCCGTATGCCTTGCCGGGCGAGCTGGTGCGGACGCGGATTTTCCGCAACGACAAGAACCACTCGCAGGGCGATCTGGTCGCGATCCTGGAAAAATCCCCGGACCGCGTTGAGCCTGGCTGCGCGTTGTTCGGGACATGCGGCGGCTGCCAGTATCAGCACCTTTCCTACGACAAGCAGCTTGCATGGAAGACCCGCCAGATCCGCGAGTTGCTGAAACACATGGCCGGCGAGGAGCGCGAGGTGAATCCCTGCGCCAGCTCGGAGCAGATCTGGAACTACCGCTCCAAGATCACCCCGCACTTCGAGAAACCCGTGGACGGCGTGATCAAAGAGATCGGTTTCCTCAAAGTCGGGCGGCGCATGGAAATCCTGGACGTCCCGAACTGCCCCATCGCGATGCGGGAAATCAACGACGCGCTGCCCGCCGTCCACGCGGATCTCCGTGCGAACGGGCGGAGCTACAAACGCGGCGCGACCATCCTCCTTCGCGCCACCGAAGGCCGCGTGGAGCGCGATCCGAAAGCCATCGCCCGCGAGGAGATCGACGGCGTGAAATTCGATTTTGTGGCGGGCGAGTTTTTCCAGAACAACCCGTTCATCCTGGAGAAATTTACCGGATACGTCGGCGAAAAGGCGCTGGAGGGCGGCGCGAAATATCTGGTGGACGCGTATTGCGGTGCGGGGTTGTTCGGGCTTTGCCTCGCGGACCGCTTCGATAAGGTGATGGGCGTAGAGGTGAACGAGGCGGGCGCGCGCTGGGCGGCGAACAATGTCGCGCTTAACGGATTTACGAACGTCTCCATCCTGCAGGCTGATGCGGAGGAGATTTTCGCGAAAATCGACACACCGCCGGACGAGACCACGGTGGTGATCGATCCGCCGCGGAAGGGCTGCTCGCCGGAGTTCCTCGCCCAGCTCGTGGCTTACGGGCCGCAGCGGATCGTTTATGTTTCCTGCGATCCGGCGACGCAGGTGCGGGATTACAAGATCCTGCGCGAAGCCGGCTACGCGCTCACTGAGGTGCAGCCCTTCGATCTTTTCCCCCACACCCGCCACGTCGAGTGCGTGATGACGCTTTCCAAATAAATGCCTCCGCAACGGCCTAATTTGGCAGAACGCCGCCTTGACTTCTCCGTAGTTGTCATACATATAAAGGATTAATATTTCATGAAGAAATGCAATCTCCCCCGGCGCATCATAGTTTCGGCGGCGACTCTGACGCTTCTTCTGTGCGGAGTCTTACTGATGCGCCATTCCCTGACGAAACCGGAGGGCGGCGCGGCTTTCCCCGCATCCCGTGAGGACGTCACCGGATCCGCGAAGGACAGTCCGGCTCCCACCGCAGTGGCACGCGAACGCGAGGAGGCCACGCTCACTTACACGTCCCAGCACAGCGGCGAAAGCCTCAGGATTGCCATGGATCGCTTCATAGCCTGCAACAACGATGGCGACGGTGAGCTCATGGCCCTCGATCCGCCGGCCACGCCCGCCAACCTGAAGAAACGCCTCGCTGAATACGAAGCTCCGCGCGGCATATTCCCCGTAGCGTTCGACGCAAACAATCCTTCAGCCGGATACGTGGTCATCACCTCCGAAATCCGTGCCAAGATGCCCCGCGAGCTGGCTGGACGCTTCGCCCGCGAAAACGGCCTGACCATCCATACAATGCCGGAATACGCCCCGGATTGGGTGGTTTTCTCCGCCGTGGATCCTTTCGACGCCATGGAGAAAATCAGCTCCATCCGCTCGGAACCTGTGGTCAGTGAAGCGGATATCCTCGTCGGGCGGCGCCTGGCTCCGATGGCACTCCCGAACGACCCGCTCATCGGCAACCAATGGCACCTCAAAAGAAGCGGTGCCGCGGTAGCGGGCACTGACATGAACGTGGAAAACGCATGGAACTACGCGGGCGGCTCCGGAGCTGGCTCGCGGGGCCGCGGAGTCTTTATCGGCATCCTCGACGGTGGCGTGGAAGTCTCGCACCCCGATTTCGTTGGCAACGTGAACACTAGTATCGATTATGACTTTCTTAGCAATGACCAGGACCCGAGCCCGGTTGGGAATAGCGACAGCCACGGAACCAACGTCGCCGGCGTGGCAGCCGCACGCGGCAACAATGGTATCGGTTGCTCCGGAGTCGCGCCCGAGGCGACTCTCGTCGGTATCCGCATGCTCGGGGCGATGACCACCGATCTGGTCATCGCAAACGCGTTTACCCATCGTATGGATTTGATCCAAGTAAAGAACAACAGCTGGGGGCCAACCTCACCTTTTACAAAAATGGAGCCGCTGGAGGCAGCCGCGCTGGAAGAAGGAGCTACTGAAGGACGCGGCGGAAAGGGCACTATTTTCACCTTCTCGGCAGGTAACGACGGCGACGCGGAGGACAGTTCGAACTACAGCGAATACACGAGTTCGATCTATACGATCGCGGTCGGTGCGGCGAGCTCCAAGGGAACGCGAGCCTTCTACTCTGAGCCGGGTGCCAATTTGGTGATCACCGCTCCTTCGGGAAACGTCCCCGGGAATCCGCTCGATGACGGCGGCTTGGGTATCACCACCACGGATCGAACGGGGATCAACGGATATCAGCCCGGCGACTACAACGACGGGTTTAGCGGGACTTCCTCCTCATGCCCTGCGGTTTCCGGCGGGATCGCCATGATGCTTGAGAAAAATCCGAACCTTGGATGGCGCGACGTGCAGGCAATCCTGATCAACAGCGCGGTCAAGTTCAACCCGTCCGACCCCGGCTGGCTCACCAACGCCGCGGGCCTGCATTTCAACAACGACTTTGGCGCCGGCCTGATGGACGTCACTGCTGCCGTCAATCTCGCCGCCACCTGGGAAAACCTCGGCCCGCAATCCTCGGTGGTATCAACCAAATCGAGCATCAATCTCTCGATTCCCAATAACAACTCCGCAGGGCGCGATGTCCTTTTCAACCTCCCCGACTCCCAGATCATCACCGAACACGTCACAGTCCGGCTGAGTGTGAATCACACTGCCCGCGGTGATCTCGAGATCACCCTGTTCTCCCCCTCAGGCACCGCGAGTCGTCTCACCGAAGTCCGCAGTGACAACGATGACAACTACAGCAATTTCACCTTCAGCACGGTGCAGAACTGGGGTGAGAATTCTGTAGGTGTTTGGACATTGAAGGTTGCCGACCGCAAGAGCGACGACAACACGAACGGTGGCACGATCACCAACGCGGAACTCACGGTTTTCGGTGTCTTCACGCCTCCGGTCAATCCGCCGCCTGATGTGCGTATCGCCGCACCTGCCGGCGGTTCCGTTTTCAGCCCCAGCGTTGGTTACACGGTATTGGTGGAGGCCACGGATTTCGACATCGGGAAAATCCCCGACACGGTCGCCAAGGTTGATCTTTATGAGAACGGAGTGCTGGTGGCCACGGATCTGACGGCTCCCTACGAGTTCCCCCGCAACCCGGCCAACGGTTTTTACAACTATGTGGCCAAGGCTACGGACTCCGAAGATCTGGAAGGGGAATCGTTGTCCGTTTTCGTAATCGTGAAAAATCAGACCCCGGTGATCACCGCGGCCACACTCAACGCGGGCAGCCAAGCGTTCGATGATCTGCCGCTCACCGTCACAACCGTGGACGCGTCGGATCCGGAGTCGGCGCCCATAACCTTTTCTTACGATTGGGCGTTCAGTGTTGATGATAAGATTTTCACTTCATCCGGCTTGACCGGAGCGACCCTCGCGCCGGATCCCAACCACAGCGGGAAATTGTGGCGTTGCGTGATCACCGCCACCGACGGCAACACCATAAGCACGCCTTTTACCACCGGTGTGGTCAATCTCCTCGACAGGCCCTCCGCGCTACCTGTCCGCCCCGGCGGCGCTTACTCATACCAGAGCGGCCTAGTCCTCAGCGGCGACACCCTCCTGATCAACCGTCAGGCGGTGATCCACGAGTTCAGCCAGGGCCCGCCGGATGGCACTTCCGAGTGGGTTGAAATCCTGACCCTGAAGGATGGCAGCCTGTCCGGCTGGGCGCTCGCTGATTCGTTCGGCAACACGCTGATGTTCGCGGCCGGCGCGTGGGATAACATTCCCGCCGGCACCCTCATCGTCGTTTACAACGGCGGCTCAACCAAGGATCAACTCCTGCCTGCTGATTCCTTCGATACCTCCACGGGTGCGGTGGTGGTCTCCAGCTCGAATGTGAATTTTTTCACCCAAACCTCCAAATGGCCTACACTCGACGACGCTGATGACGCAATTTTCCTGAGCAATTCGGCGGGTCTGCAGATCCATGCGGTCTCATACGGCAACTCCATCGCCGCCTCACCGAACGTGGGGTCGGTCCGCCCAGGTGAAGCCGCCTATTTCGTCGGCCAATCCGATGCCGGAGCCGACCTCGCGAACGAGTGGCTGAGAACGACGTCCTCCACTGCCCGAATATCCAGTTTTTCGATTGCGCCAGCGGCCATATCACCCGCAGCGGTTTTCACCAACGGACAATACAATCAAGATTTCAACTCCCTCCCGGGCGCATCGGGAACTTCTTTCCCTACGGGATGGTCCGCCTATTCGGTGAATAGCTCCCCTTTACAGACAACGAATTTCGACTCCCTTTCACCAGCCGATCAAATGTCCGCAAACGGTGGGGTTTTCAACTTCGGCTCTCACATCGGCCTGCTCGGCAGCACGAATCTGACGCCCAAACGTTTCGACCCGGGCTTCATCGCCCTCGCCCTCGACAACACACGCAACCGCACGCAACTGGTGATCAGCTACGACATTGTAAAAGCCACCGAGGAAACGCGCTCCATGGAGATGACCTTGCAGTATGCGACCGGTGATCCCGCGAACACGAGCACGACCTGGACATCGATTGCTGGCACGACATACATCTCCGGAAACAGTCCTAAAGATACGCTCACACGCTACACCAACATCCCTTTGCCTGCGATTTTCCAAAACCGGGAATTGCCCATTTACCTACGCTGGCTATACCGCACCGCAAGCAATAGCGTAGTCACAGGTTTGCCCGATGCGCTCGCCATCGACAACGTCCTCATCTCTTCCGACTCGTTGATTTCCATGACCCTATCCATTGCCCCTTCCACAATCGCGGAAACGGACGGTGAAAACGCGGCGGTAGGAACGATCACACTCAGCCCTCCGTCTTCCGAAGACCTCACCCTGAACATCTCTTCCTCTGATACGAGCGAGGTAACAGTTCCCGCCTCTGTCGTCATCCTGGCTGGAGATATCACCGCCACTTTCCTCATACCCGCCATCGAAGATCACTTCGCCGATGGTCCCCAGTCTCCCACCATTACAATATCTGCCCCCGGGTTTCTCAGTGTTTCGCAGATCAAAACAGTCACCGGCAACGAACCCGCACAAATTGGTGTGACTCCCGCGCTGCCAAACAATCTAGGCAACTCCGCCTTCATAACTCGCATCCGCGAAGACAAGATCACGGAGCCTGCCACTTTCCACCTGGTCACAGGCACGGTGCTTCCCGACGGGCTTACCCTAGACACCGCGGCCGGCCTGATTTCCGGAACCGTAGCACCCACCGCCTCCCTCGGTTCCTACACGGTGGTAATCGAGCGCCGCAACGTGGTGGATGGCTTCACATCGCAAACCATCGCGATCGTAGTTTCACAAACCGTTTCTGTCAGCTATTCACAGTGGATCAGCGGCTTTGATGTCACTGATCATTCGGTCACGGGAGACTCGGATAATGATTTTCTCCCTAACCTCGTCGAATATGCTCTCGGCAGTCATCCCAATCATAATGACAACCCATCGCCCGTCATCTTCGGCAAAGAGGGTAACTTGATCTCGATCACCTATACGAAATCGAAGAACGTGGTCGATGTCACTTTGGTAGCCGAATGGTCTCCCTCCCTGGAATCGAACTCATGGGAAACGGGAGGTATCGTCCATCAGGTGATGATCGACGGCGAGGATAGCCAGACGATCAGGTCTACGGTCACGATTGATCCTGCCCACGCCGCTAAATTCATGCGCTTGAGGGCGATCCTTGCGCCGCCACCCAACTAGCGGAAAGGCCGCGCCAAGCCGGGATTTCAGGGACGGCGGGATTTACTCGCTGTTTCCTATTGCAAACGAGTCTCAATTAGGCGAAGCTCGTTGCGTGCCTGTGATCTCTGCCAACCGCCAAGTCACCCTCAACGAGGTGGCCGTGAATTGCGACGTGCGCATCAGCGCCCTCAACGGCCCGGCCTGTGACCGCCTTCGTGATCTCGGCTTCTGCGAGCAAATGCAGCTCCGTAAAATCTCCAACGGCCGCAACCTCGTCTGCACCGTGTGCGGCGCGAAAATGGCGATCAG
>Ga0247837_1006774_pt1 | contig 15794 bp, 16 predicted proteins | sample LaCtaG_2_FD_187115 | JGI IMG/M metagenome (GOLD analysis project Ga0247837, IMG submission 187115) | Freshwater microbial communities from meromictic Lake La Cruz, Castile-La Mancha, Spain - LaCruzMarch2015_14.5m | ecosystem: Environmental > Aquatic > Freshwater > Lake | place: Spain: Castile-La...
TGTAATTATCCATTTTGTAATTATCCATTTTGTAATTATCCATTTTGTAATTATCCATTTTGTAATTATCCATTTTGTAATTATCCATTTTGTAATTATCCATTTTGTAATTATCCATTTTGTAAATATATAATATATATTTATGTATTTATTCTTCAACAATAACATTTTGTATCTTTTTTTGTTGAGGTAAACTTTTAAGTGTGGATACGCGCTTATCGATATTTTTTAATGTAAAATGTTTTGTCTGTTTATTATAAAGTAAAGCAGGAATTTCCTTGATTACACCTTTTGTTTTATCATAAAAAACATCTTTTACTCTGTGTAATTTTTTCCTATCAAGACAATCTTTTAAAAATATTATAAGAGCTTTTTTATCCTCTTCATTAAAATTTTTTTCTTTGCTATAAATTTCAGCATATTCAATAATTTTTTTTGTTTTGTGTGTTTTATCTAATTTACTCCAAGGCTCAAGAACGTTATTTTTTTTTTCATCTTCTAAAAATTTATCGATGTTTAATAGATTGTTTGTAGATTTTGTCTCTGGAATAGAAACACCATTTAAAAGCATTGTTTTGTAAATTATATTTTTTAATTCAACGCATTCTTCTTGAGGTTCAATATTTATAGTTTCCATTATATATAATAATATAAATTAAGTTTAACCTCTTTTATATATAATTGTTTTTATATTATAATATTATTAATTAATGAATGAGTCGATAATAAACGATGATAAAATAAACGATGATAAAATAAACGATGATAAAATAAACGATGATAAAAAAATAAAAATTATAGGAACAAATAATCGTTATCAAATTAAAAAAATGATAGAAGAGAGAAAACCCAGAAAAAGAATAGTTTGTGAAAATTGGAATATCAAACCAGAATTTTTTGAACACGCAAATCAAATTATTGTTTTAAATAATATTTTTAACGAAAAAGATCCCATTGAAACTACACAAATTATCAAACGAGAAATTGAAACAAAAATAAATAATTATAAAAAACAAGATGTAGAGAGAAAAATATGGAACCCCGAATTATTTGTAAACTTTAAACAAATACTAGAAATGCTATTTATATCAAAAATGAAATGTTATTATTGTAATTCTAAAGTATTTATTTTATACGAAATGGTGAGAGAAGAATATCAATGGACTTTAGATAGAATTAACAATGAATTAGGACATAATCACGGAAATTTACTTATTTCTTGTTTAAAATGTAATTTAAAAAGAAGAAACCAAAACTCAAAAGCATTTCTTTTTACTAAAAATATGAAAATTATAAAAAACGATACTACACATTTCGATTCAGACTTATAACGGTTAATAAATAGGTATAAATCGTTATTTTCAAAAAATATATATTTTATATTATATTAAATATGAATTATTTTATAACATTTGGGGGTGGATCTCAAAATTATTTGGATGCAGCAAATAGATTAGCTAACCAAGCAAAAAAATTAAATTTATTTGACGAAATAATTTTATATACAGATAAATCTTTAGAAAACGACAAAGAATTTTGGGAACAACATTCTCATTTCATTAAAAATAATGAAAGAGGTTATGGTTATTGGGTATGGAAGCCTTATATAATAAAAAAAACAATGAGTATGATGAAACAGGGAGATAAACTTTTATATCTTGATTGTGGTTGTGAAATTGATATTTATGAAAAAAACGACATTTTTTATTTTTTAAAATTAATAAATAGTGAATATATTATTGGTTCTGTATATCCAACTATGGAAAAAGAATACAACAAAATGGATTTAATATTAAAGTTAGATATGTTAGATGAAAAATATTTAAATAGTAATCAGCGTCAAACAGGTGCGATATTATTTTTAATTTGCGATAAAACTATTGATATTGTTAATGAATGGTATGACTTAGCGTGTTGTTATCATAATATAGATGATACACCATCTATAAACCCAAATTCAGATTTTTTTATAGAACATAGACATGATCAATCTATTTTTAGCCTATTAACCAAAAAATACTCGATTTTTAGTAATCATTCAATGGAAAAATGTATATGTTATAGCAGAAATAGAACAGGATTTTCAAAATTATAAAATTTGTATAATTTTGTAAAAAGATATATAACATATATTTATGGAACTAAAATGGACAGATGGTAGTTATTACGAAAAAACTCCAAGAAACACCATTAAACACATAAATAAAAACGAAAAAAAAAACGATTTACATACAGATAGTAATATAGATAGTATAAGAGAGAATACTGCATATAAACATTGTGTGGAAACTGATAATAACCCTTGGGTCTCAAGTGTACCATGGGAAAACAATCATTTATTTTCTGAAACCCCTTTTCGAATTTCTAATAAGAGAGAAGAGAATTCTCAAAAATTAACAGAGAGAGAAATGGTTAGTCAAATAGGTAAAAATCCTTTTTTTGGAAATCAAGATTATATAGGGGATATAACAAATTGTGACAAGTTTTTGAAACCAGAATGCACAAGTCTAAATCCTTAATTTAATTGTTTTTTATTTATGGAATTGAATTTGGATTTCTACCAGAATTTGTTGTTCTTCTTCTAGAATTCATTCTTCTTCTATCAGAACTTGTTCTTATTCTCTGGGGAGATTCAACATCTATTATTCTATAACCTTCTTGATTTCTTTGCCACGGTCTTCTATACAAAAGTTCTCCCGGTCTATCTTGACTCGCTATTTCTTGAGGTGGAATAACACGATATATTCTTCCTACTGTAAATTTTGAATTATCTAAATAAATTGGGTTATTTTCATTATTAAAATCATATAAAGGATCATTTCGGTCTTTAATATATATTTTTCTTCTTTTATCAATATCTCTTTTATCGTTTGGATCTAAATAAAAAAATTCTGTTTTATCGTGATCATAATAATAATCTATATCATTTGCAGGGATACCTTTGGGTACTGGTTCATAATGTGGTATTACATTCATTTTTCCAAATAAATCTGTTAAACCTTTCACATCTACATTTTTACTTATTTTTTTACTTTTATTTTTTAGTTTATTTGAAAATACTCCGCTTCGATTAAATTTAGAAATATTACGTCTTGTATATCTTTGCGATTTTGATTTTTTTTTTAAAGAAAAACTACCCATATATATATTGTTTAAGATATTAAATAATTTATTACACCTTTTTTCATTTCGAACGCCGGATTATTTTATAAAATAATATGTTAATAACATTTGTACTATTCCTGTATAACACCATATAGCAGGTTGTTCGTGTATATTCTTTGTTATTAAAATTCCTAAATATGGACCTGTTAATAACATTGCTAACAAAGGTTTTATTTGAAATATTGTTAATACTGGTATAACCCACATAAAAAAGTGCAATCCTATGCTTGGCGTGAACCAACGTTTTCCAGGAGCACGCAACCTTACATTCCAAGCAATATGTTTATTTCCTGAAAATGAACATGTTTTTTTACCACATAATGGTTCGTTTTTAGTGTCACATAGTTCTTCATCTTTAACAAAAAATAACCGACTTACTAATAATAAACCAGCAAAAAACGACATATACAAAAATATAAAATTTGGTTTATCGGTAAACGCAAATAACCATATATTAATAAATAGTGGTTGAAAACATATATGAATATATCCAAGGTTTGTCAAAAATTTATTATAATCGTTATTACATTGGTCAATTACTTTATATTGAAAATATTGTAGTATTTCCATAAGAGAAAAATACCATATCCCAATAGAAGCATATATATTTTTATTATAGAAATATAAACTTGATAAAATTCCAGTAATGCCAATAGCTAATGAAATGTTTTCAGAAAAGCACATATATAATTATTGTATTATATTTTATTCCGGCGTTCGAAATGAAAAAAGGTATAAATAATAGAACAATTAGAACAATAATAATTAAAATAAAACAAATAAAATAACATATTAAACAAATAATAATATATATTTATAATGTCAATAAACAAAGAACAAAATACCGTTTTATCGGAATGTGATATTAAAATTATAAAAAATACAACAAATAATTTATTAAATAAAATAAAACTTTCTTATGAAACAACTATTCATAAAAAAGTTTACGACTCTGATTGTTTTATGACAATCCCTGAAGGTATAAAAACATTTACTTTGTTTTTTTATTATAAAGACAATTATTATTGTATAATAAAAAAAAACAATCAAGAAGACGAATTATTAGATATTTTTCTTTTAGAAAAAAATATTCCAATTGTACACGAAGATTTTATTTTATACGGAACAATTTTTACATATCAAAATACAAACTTTTTTAATATAGAAGATTTGTTATATTATAATAAAGAAGAACGAAAATCTTATTCTTTGATTGACAATTTTATTTGTATAAAAATAATATTAGATTCTAAAATTTTATCAAATGCAGTATCTACAAAAAACAAATTAAAATTGTATTTCGGATACCCGTTTTATCTCCAACCTTTTCTGATATAATATACAAAACATATCTACTTCCGTATGATATATCTTATATTCAATGCAGACACCTACATAAAAAAAATAACAAGAAATATTTAAACATTCCTTACATAAAAAACAAAAAAAATACAACAACCAACGCTGGAACAACCAACAATGGAACAATCAACGCTGGAACAACCAACGCTGGAATAACCAAAAATGGAATAACCAACGCTGGAATAACCAACAATGTAAAAAATAACAGAACAAAGATATTAAATAATATGTGTACAGTAATTTTTGAAATAAAAGCAGAAATTCAAAATGATATATATAGTTTATATGTAAACAAAAATGGAGTAAAAACATGGTATGGATATGCGTGTATACCAGATTGTAAAACAAGTATTTTTATGAATAAATTATTCAGGAACATTAAAGAAAATGAAGATTTAGATTATTTAGAAGAAAGTGATACGGAAGAAGATTTTGAAAATACAAATATTGATAAATACGTTTTAAACAAAACATATAATATTATATGCGAATACAATAAAACATTTAATAAATGGAAACCGATTCGTGTTTCAGAAAGAAACAATGAAAATAATAAAGAAAATGAAATAATTAGTTATAAACAATTAATTTTTATAGAAAATAATAAAAAATAATATATATGTCAGGTTCCGGAGCATCTAATTTAGGTTATGGTAATATTTATCCAGATTCAAATGTAAACCCTGCGTTTGTAAACAAAGGAGGTATGGAACAAAATACATTTTCTTCAAATCAAGACCCTTCTTTATTTGGTGGTCTTCGAGGTACTTCATATAATGTAGATGCTGCAGCAGCAAAATATTCTGGAGGAAGCAAAATAAAAAAAAATAATATGTTATATAAAATGACACATAATAAAAGTCATCGTAAGAGTCATCGTAAAAGTCATCGTAAAACAATGAAAGGAGGTTTCGTATACAGAATTAAAAGTAATTCAAAAAAATATACAAAATCAAGAAATAATACAAGACAAAACACAAAACGTATAAAAAATCGTTCGTTAAAAGGAGGAACATATCATCAATTTTTATCGAACACTCCTTATAGTCAAGGTTATTCAACTGGAGGACAACTTTCACCTAGCCAATCCGCATTAGCTAATCCAGCGCCTTATACACCTTATTATAATATGTTTAAGTAAAATGATTAATTAAAATGATTAATTAAAATGATTAATTAAAATGATTAATTAAAATGATTAATTAAAATGATTAATTAAAATGATTAATTAAAATGATTAATTAATTAACTGGTTTTAGGTAATTTCAAAAAACATTTTCCTTTCAAAATATCATCATTTGGATTCACTGATGATATCCTATTTTTCCCATTTATTTTATCATTAACACCATTTATTTTACTGCAACTATCATACAAAACATCCCAATCATCTGTATTCGGTTGATACTGTGAATTATCGGTATGAATTATTTTATAATTTTGTTTTTTATAAAATAGTTTCCTTTTTTGCCATTGGTTCTGAAATAAGGGTTGATGATCTATAATATCAACAACAACCGGCTGACTATGTTTCTCTCTCAAAATACGTCCAACTGTTTGTTCGATTTCTGTTTTAGGCGTTGCCATAATCAAAGTAGTAAGCGATTTTATATCTAATCCTTCGCTTGCCATTGAATATGTAGCAATAATTACTTGTTTAGATTCACTTTGTTTTAAAGCTTCTTCTTTCATACCACCTACATAATAACCAACTGTAGCTATTTTTCTCTCTTGAATAGCATCAAACAAATATTTCAATAAAGATTTATTGTGAGCTAAAATCATGACTTGTTGTTTATCATTTTCTTTAAGCATATCAATCAATACTTTTAAAATAAACTCACTTCTACGATTACAATCACAAAGTTTAGTAATCATTGTGCTATATTGAGGATTGCCACGATAATCATATACAACTTCATTAAAATCATAATCATTTATATAAAAGTCGATAGCCCTTACAACGACTGAATGTTTTTCTTCTCTCTTACCTTTGTAAATAACATCGCCAAGAAATAACTTAAAAACAAAACTAGTTCCATCTTTTCTATTCATAGTAGCAGAAAGACCTAGCGAATAGGGTAAAACTAGTTTAAAAAGAGTATTTGAAAATACTTCACTAGAAATATGATGAACTTCATCTATAACCATAAACCCAAAGGTATCAAACAGATTTTCAGGATATTCTTTCATTGATATTGATTGGATCATTGCAAGTACAATATCTTTATTTTCAATATCAATAATAGGACCTTGTATTTTCCCGATTCTAGCCTCTGGTAGAAATTGTTGTATTCTCTCTATCCACTGATTCATTAAAAACTCTTTATGAACAAGAACAATTGTTTTCTTTTTTAAAACACTCATAATATAAAGACTAATTGTAGTTTTGCCTGCTGCACAAGGTAAGTCAAACAAGCCACCACTCCCACCCTTATTAAAAACATTGTCAAAAAATGTATCCACGACTGGTTGCTGATAATCTCTTAAGACACCACGGAAATTTAAAATAATATCGTCCCCCGGGGGAAGAATAACCTTTGTAGCAGGACCAAAATGTTTCTCTCCAAAATACCGAGGCAAATAATATTTGTTTTTAGATTCACGAAATGCGTAAAATACAGTTGAATTATTAACAGGAGCCCCTTGAACAAAAGGATGAATAGTAAGTTCTTTTTTTATTAATGCAATTTGTTCGCTGGTAATTTCGCTTTTTAAAAGAGTATATCCTTTTTTACCCAAATAAGAATTCATTGATTTTGAATTTAATGAACTCAAACAATTATTTGGGGAATTATTTATATTTTTTTTTTCTGTGAAATCCATTTAGTAATAATATACATGTAAAAATCTTTTCAATATTTTATAAAATTTCAATATTTTATGAAATATTTTAATAACAAAAAAAAATAAAAAAACAAAAACAAAAACAAAAACAAAACAAAACAAAACAAAAACAAAACAAAACAAAAACAAACAAAAACAAACAAAAAACAAAAAATATTATATTTATCAAACAATAAAATCTATTCTTATGATATATATGGACAATTTATTAAAAAAAGCAAATACTGGTGAAATATTACTATCTGTATTGTTTGTAATTTATATTATTATGGATTATAAAATACCCCCTTTTATGGCTAGTACTATAAATACAACATTAGGTAATATAATTATTTTATTTATTTTTCTATCATTGTTTTACTTTTCACATCCTCTAGTTGCAATTTTAGGTTTGTTTGTGGTTTATACCATTTTAAAAAATGTGAATCAAAATAATTATTCATATGACATACAAAATTATTTACCATCAGAAAATAAAAAATACTCTCAATTAAACGCATTTAATCAATTTCCATATTCTTTAGAAGAAGAAATTGTTAATAAAATGACTTTGTTTAATATCAATAATGCTTCATTAAGTTCACAATCCAGTTATAAACCTACTTTAGTTAATACACACGATGCTTCCAGTCTTATATAATTAACTGTATTATTATTTTTTATTTACTTTGACTTTCATGAAACTTTTTAACACATAATTAAATACAATCAATAATACAATAATAATAATCGCAAATAAAATAAAATAAAAAAAAACAAGAAAGATAATCAACATTTGAAATTTTTGGTGGGTAGATAAAGAAAAATTCATATTTGGTGAAGAAAATTCAAAATCTTTATCTTTATCTTTTATCATTTGTACTTCTTCTTCGCTTTTATCTACTGGTTTACAATCAATATAAATTTCACTTTCATTTGACAATAAACTATTCGGTCCACGACTATTATAAAAAAGAGGAAATTGGGTTAAAATTGGCCATCTTGTGCCAACACCAATCATATTTTTTAATGTTGTAATTGTATTTGAGTCTAATGCTATAAAATATTTTCTATCATAAATTATACTTTCTAATCCATTAGTAGAATCAAAATAATAATAATATTCATTTTTTGGTACAATTTGATTTAAATTAAAATTTTTTATTTCATTTAAATTAACATTTTCATTTATTTTAGGTGATCTATTACTTGTTGCATATATTATTCTAGATAGTAATTCTGAAGCTTTACTTTTTTCATTTGAAATTATAATAGGTATGTAAATATAAAAATTATTACCTGTTTGTAAAGGTTCGTGACAAATTAATATTTCACCATCTACAGTATTGTTATTATAAGTATGGCTAGGTGATAATATTATTCTAATATCATAAGCATTATATTTATTATTATTGAATAACACTGGAGGATTATTTGTTTTATCATAAAGTAATCTAAAATTTTTATCTTCAAGAGGTGTTGCAATACAATTACTATTTCCATAATTATAAGAAAAAGAACATTTTAAATCACATGTTCCTTGAATATTATCCATTGAAATATTCATCAATTTATTTGTCATTTTTATATATTTATAAAATATATAAAATAAAAATAATAAATTGTTAATATAACAATGAAATTAACTAAAGGTAAAATAAAAAAATTATATAATAAAAAGGTACAAACACGTAGAAAATATAAAAAGAAAATAAATTCAATAAATTCAATAAATACAAAAACATTTAGAAAAAAAAGGCATTTAAATTTGAGTAATAAAACACTTAAAATGAGAGGAGGTACTTATACGAATAATTATTTAAATAATTTTAATAGTTTTGGAAATTCTGTTGGAGATTCTTTTAGAAATTCTGTAAATTCTGGTATTGAAAATACCCAAAAATTTGTTTCAGAAGTAAGAGGGAAATCTAATAGCAATAATTCAACCATAGACAATTCACGAAATACACCCCCACAAGATACAAACAGTTATACTTCTAGTTCTGGTAATCCCAATGTACAATTAAGAGACGAATTAAATAAACCACAAAATCTAAACAGTTATACTTCTAGTTCTACAAATTTATTAGGTCAAAAGAAAGAATCAAACACACCCAACCAAGAAAATCCAAAAAGTTTTTTAACTACATTTAAAGGTATCACCAATAAAGGTATTGATTTTACTATTTCGATTATTCCCGATAATTATAAACAGGTTAAAGATTTGTTAGGGGAATTACGGGAAAGTGTTAACAATATAAAATCTGAAGACGTTCAAAAAACACAACAAAAAGTGGAAGAAATAAAATCACAAATAAAAGATTATATTAAACAACATAATATAGAGGGAAGAACTCAACAATTGATAAACACTGCAATTGATAAAATTACGAAAAATACGAAAACAATTACTGACAATAAAGGAAATATCATTGGTAATATTCAGGGAAGTGATTTGGGTTCAAAATTGATTGATTTTAAAAACAAAATAATAAATAAAGCTCCCAGTATTACAGCACCAAATACGGCACCAAATATATCATCAAATACGGCACCAAATATATCATCAAATACGGCACCAAATACACCATCAAATACGGCACCAAATACACCATCAAATACGGCACCAAATACACCATCAAATATATCATCAAATGATAAACAAAAAATATTAAATGATTTTTTAAACCTACTTTCTGAAGGAATTTCTGATCAATTAATAAAAAAAATACAACAAAAAAATCCAGATATATTTGAGGCTATTAACACTGTATTGAGAGAAGAAGGAGATAACACACCTAAAGACGGACCAACAGGCGCACCAGGACCAACAAGCGCAACTGGCGCAACAGGCGCACCAGGACCAACAAGCACAACTGGCGCAACAGGTGCAACTGGCGCAACTGGCGCAACAGTACCAATTGTACAACGCACAATAGTTGCCGGAACTGTCGAAGGTCCAATAGGTCTAACAGGCGCACCAGGACCATCCGTCGCACCAGTATCAAACGTAGCAGGCGCACCAGGACCATCCGTCGCACCAGTATCAAACGTAGCAGGCGCAGAAAATGTTGAAAATGCAAAAGTAGACACATCAGGACCAATTCTAGAAGCCACACAAGATAGTGCAATTGTACCACTAGGCGCACAAGATACAAAAGTACCAACCTTGCAAGAGGACCAGCAGATACAAAAAGACGCACCAGGCGCAAATGCTGAAGGACCAAAAGACGCACCAGAATATATTAAATTGTAATATACATAAAAATATACATAAAAGTATACACGATAATATACATACAAAATGACAACAATCCCAAAAATTAATTCTGGTTATCTTGAATTATTTATAGGTCCGATGTTTTCTGGTAAGACATCAGAAATTTTAAAAATATATAAAAAATGTATATTTTTAAGTATTTCCGTCGTTGTGATAAATCACAATATAGATACAAGATATTCATCCACAACCGAATTGTCAACACACGACAACCAAATGATACCTTGTACATCTACAACAAACCTATTAGATATTTGGGAATTATGGAAAAATGAAAAAACCGAGAATATATATGATGTTGTTTTAATAAACGAAGGTCAATTTTTCGAAGATTTGTGTCCATTTGTTAATAATCTACTTAATTATAAAAAAAAAATATACGTTTGTGGTTTAGATGGTGATCATAAAAGAAATAAATTTGGTCAAATATTAGAACTGATTCCCTTATGCGATAAAATAACCAAATTAACTTCTTATTGTAATTTTTGTAAAGATGGTACTACAGGTATATTTTCATTACGCTTAACAGATGAAAAAGAGCAAGTTGTTGTTGGTAGTTCAAATTATGTATCTGTCTGTAGAAATTGTTATGATACAAAAACCCAACAAAAATGATATATTAAAACAACTTAAATTGTTTTTAATTATATTAAAATATGAATAATAATATGAATAAAAAAGAAGATAAAATAACATGTATAACAACAGAGAACAATTTGCCTGAAAATAACTCGCCTGAAAATAATTCACTTGATATTATTAAAACAAAAAGGGGTAGGAAACCTAAAAAGCCGAGTCTTTGCGAAAACGTAGTTTCCCTAGATAACCCAGCTAAAAAAATTAAAGATACATATAAAGATACACACGATAATCTAGCAGATAGTATATTAGAAGAAAATGCGGTTGAAACAGATAAATTGCTAGATAATGGTATGTTTTTTTCTATTACTTCGGATAATAATCAAAACGATTATGTAGTAGATTCGTTAATTAACGATACAGTAGCGGATGAGGCGTTTGACAATATTCAAACCGAAGTTTTGGATGTTATTGATAAAATAGAAGACGAGTTTTTAGATTCGAATATTCCTCCGAAAAGTGTTTCTAAAAAAAGGGGTAGAAAACCAAAAGGCGGAAAGATAATCCAGAAAATAAATTGTTTAACAGAAAAAAACGAAATAAAACCGAATATTATTTTACATTTAAAATGTTCAGTAAAAGATTTATACAAAAATACTGATACAAACAGTATAGAATCTTTTAATTTTTCTTGTAAAAATGATTTATCTTATCAATTATTGAGTAATGAAGAAGAAGAAGTTTATGAAGAAAAATATAAAAATTTTAATGATAATTATGATATTAGATCAGTTGGAAACGGTCCATGCGTTGCAACACATTCTATATGCCCTCGTACTCAATCTATATATGATATAAAAAATGAAGGTTGTGAATATGACAATTGTGAATACAAAAATTGCGAATACAAAAATTGCGAATATGACAATTGCGAATATATCGAAAAAACACGAGAGACTAAAAAAAATGATATAAACCAAATAAACCAAATAAATCAAATAAACCAAAAAGAAATTCATAAAAAACTTAAACAATTAGAATATAATTTACATGTTAATAATATAACTGATAAAAACTCGGCATGTTTTTGGTGTACATTTGATTTTGATAATTCTCCTATTTATATACCAAAACATTATATTAAAGATTCTTATCACGTTTACGGATGCTTTTGCAGCCCAGAATGTGCAACTGCTTATTTAATGGAGGAAAATATAGATAGTTCAACAAAGTTTGAGAGATATCATTTAATTAATCATATATATTCGAAAATATACGGATACGAAAAAAACATAAAACCGGCACCCAACCCTTATTACATGTTAAATAAATATTACGGAAATTTAAATATACAAGAATATAGATCATTATTAAGAAACGAAAGATTATTTTTTATAGTAGATAAGCCACTTACAAGAATATTACCAGAATTACACGAAGATAACGATGAATTTGTTATCAACAATAAAATAATCCCATCAAATAGTAATTATCAAATAAAAAAAAAATTATTAAAAAAAACTTTACTACAAGAAGAAAGAGAGAATAAAACAAATGTTATAAACGAAAATTTTTTTACATAGTATATTAGATAGTATATTAGATAGTATATTAGATAGTATATTAGATAGTATATAATTCACCAAAACAAATGGTCTTTATTTTCAATATACATTTTATCGCCTTTTTTTATTCCATATATTTTTCTAAACATTGAAGACATGGATAATACATTGTTTACACGATATTTTTCGTTTGAATGTACATCAATATTTAAATATTTTTTTTTTTTAATTAATTCTTCTGTTGTTTTCCATTTTTTTGCGTATAAAAAATAAAACTCTTTCATATAATTTTCTATTTTATTATCCAATAATTTGTCTGGTGTTTCATGTGTTTCATGTGTTTTATTTGTTTCGAGCATATCTTTTTTTAATATATTTATCAATAATTCTTCACATAACAAAAAACCATAAATATCTGAAATGTTCTCTCCTAAAGATAAATTACCATCTATTTTAATATTATCTATTTTACCTGTATTTTCATACAATTTTTTAAAACGTTTTACTTTTGAATTATATAATAAAATGTCTTCATCTGACAACCAATTTTTATATTCTGAATTTTCGTTATATTCAATACCTGTATTATCAATTGTGTGCATAAGTTCGTGTCCAATTATTGTCCCTATATTTGCTAAATTATAAATTATATTTTTTTCAATATCAAAAAAAGGTGGTGTCAAAATAGCATTTGGAATAACAATCTCGTTTGTTTTGGGTATATAATAAGAATTTACATCGTATGTGTTTACACCTTCGCTTTTATCCCATACATCTTTTGGTAATTTTTTACTGTCGTTTTTATCTATAATCTGAGTCATAACCCAATTCTTATACTTTACATAATTAATAAAAGGATTACATTCACAAAAACATATATCTGGATCTTTTTCCCATTTTTTTTTATATCCAACTACAAGACTTACTTTTTCTAGTTTTAAACACAACTTGAGAATTGAATTTTTGTTTAACCATTTGTTATTTTTTATTTTATTTTTTAATATTTTTTTAAGATTACTGTAAATATTAAAAACATACTTTCTCTCAATTTCTTTTATTTTATAATTTTCTATGTAATATTTATTTATAGTCGTATTCATTATATTTTCAACAATTTTAAGTGAAAACAAACTTTTATTGATATGATGGCTATTTAAAATTGCGTGATTTAATTTTTCATTTTCTTTATACAAGAAACTATGAAAAGGTATAAACATTTTAAGTAATTGATATGCCCAATAATTTTTCCATTTTTCATTTCTCCAATCATGATTTAATGTCGTAATTATATTTTTTAAAAATTTAGGATTATCAATAATAACATATTCGGGTGTTTTTTTAAACCCCAAATATTTTGTAAAAATATCTAGATCAAAATTACATTCCTCCTTTATTTTTGTTGCTGTATACTTGTGATATATTTTAGATGGTTTTAATTCATCTTCTAAGTTTAAAAAATGTTTAATTATATTTTTTTCGATATCAATAATATATTGAGTATCATAATCTTCTTCGTTAAAAAAACGAGAGAATATTGTATCAAGATATGTTTTGAACAAAATTCTATATTTTAAATAACTTTTATTATTGTAAAATTTAATATTTTTAATTGTCACTCCAGATTCGTTTATTCCAAAAACATTGAGTTTATTATTTTTTAAATCGTTTTCTATATTTAAACTTAAAGGATTATTAAACCCATTTTTATTTAACCAAGCTAGAAAAAAATAAATGTCTTGTGAGTTTTCTTTGTTTAAAAGGAACGAAAATATTTTTAAAAGATCATTTATTTGTTCTTCTGCGAGTTTATCATTATTTTTAGAGAATGATTCAAAAAGATTTTTGATTTGTATAGATTCTTTTGTATTTTTTTTGATTATTTCTGGTAAAATTTTTTTTAATATATTTTTATCTGTTTCAAATTGTATTTTATAATAATCATTTGTATTATTTGTATTATTTGTATTGTTTGTATTGTTTGTATTGTTTGTAATATAACTATGTTTTTTATGTGTATCTATCCATTTTTCGTTTACGTACATATAAAAATCGTTTTGAGGTTTATAATATAATTTTCTTGTATTTTTTGATGTAGTGGTTTTACATTTTATATTTTTTAATGTTTTCATAATTATATAATTACAAGATAATTATATTAAATTTTTTTATTTTTTATACAAGTATTATCAGTCTGTAAAGAATATCTTATCTGTCTATAAATTTCTTGATTCAAAGAACTATTTATTTTTTTTATTTCGTTTGTTTTTGATCCCATATATTCTTTAATTACAAACAAATAATTATTTTCATTTTCCTGCATTTTTATCTTTGCTTCATCTTCATTATAATTTGTTTGTCTTACGATAATTGCAATCTTGTCGTCAAGACTCATTTCATCTGTTTTTTCTGTTATTTTGTCTGTCATTACTGTTTCTAAATATATTATTTTAAATCATATTAAACGAAAAACATATATTAATATATCAAAATATATTTTTAAATAATTAAAGATGAAAACAGAAAATATTATTAATTTAAATACAGAAAATATTTTTCATGATATAAAAAATGTATTGGATACTGGTATTAAAAATTTATTATCAGATTTTCAAGAAAAGTATATAAAATATGAAGAAACATACAATGCTGTTATGAACATTCCTACAATAAAAAAAATGTGTTTAGAATTGGAAAGTTTAAAAAATAGTGAAAACAGTAAAGATAGTAAGGTGAATATAATTAGTGAGTCAGAAACGATAGATTATGTTAAAGAAATTTTAAAATATAAAAAAACAATTAAAGATTTTGAAACAGAAATTTTTGAATTAAAACAAGAAATAAAAAAATTAAAATTAGATAACAACGAGAATATTTTATTACAAATAAATGAAAAACCAATAATTAATAACGAAATTATTGAAAATAAAATAGTAGAACGAGATATGGAAGAAGGTGTAGAAGAGACTGAAGATGTGGAGGAAGAGGAAGAAGAAGGCGTAGAAGAGACTGAAGACGTT
>Ga0247837_1006775_pt1 | contig 15793 bp, 12 predicted proteins | sample LaCtaG_2_FD_187115 | JGI IMG/M metagenome (GOLD analysis project Ga0247837, IMG submission 187115) | Freshwater microbial communities from meromictic Lake La Cruz, Castile-La Mancha, Spain - LaCruzMarch2015_14.5m | ecosystem: Environmental > Aquatic > Freshwater > Lake | place: Spain: Castile-La...
GAGGACTGACAATACTTCCCAAACCAATATTGGCTTTTCCTTCCGTTATTAGCACAATTGTTTCTCCAGCTAAACTTTGTGCGGCTTTGAAGAAGGGAAAGTGCTTCCTCAGACCTATTGCCTGGCACTGGGGTTGAGACTCTCCTAAGTCGTGTTTCTTGTTGATTGTAAGAAACTGCGATTGCTGTTAATGTGAACATTCGCCACAGGCAGGAAGATAAAGCGCACTTTTTAGAGTGTTTCATAACACTCATTTCGTCACTCCTCAGAACTTCGTCCAATCCTTCAGGATACGCAGTTTCAGGTACTCACAGCAAGGTCGCCTGCCCTGACAACAGCAAAATGGAGCGGCCTGCACTAGACGAGGTAACAGCGGGCGTATACATCGGCAGCTATGCAGCTGCTTGCGACGCAGACTGTCTCGCTGCTGCAGGAATCACTCACATCTTAACAGCTGCGGAAGGCCTGGAACCCGCTTTTCCCACTGTAAAGTCCACTCAGCGCTTTACCTATAAACTGCTGCCACTGCTAGACACTGCAGACTGCAGAGTGCGTCCTTTGCTGCCTGAGGCTTTGGAGTAAGGACAAGTCAGATTCATTGACACGGCTGTGGCTGCAGATGGGAAAGTGCTGATTCACTGCATGTATGGAATCAGCCGGAGTGCAACTATTGCCTGCGCCTATCTCATGCGGAAACTACAACTTCCTCTGAAGTCCGCCTTGAAACTCCTCAAATCCGCACACAGAGAAGCAGACCCGAGTGATGAATTCCTAGCAGAACTGCACTCCTATGAACTGCAACTCTTCACTCCTGTGCAGCTGTTCTCCTGCCGCATGTGTCGTTCAGAGCTATTCACCTCTTCTGACTTCGAAACTCACACCTCCGCCCAGCCCAAAAGGTTTGAAAAGCGCAATCCACAGCGAGAGCCGCATCGTGAGTGTTTCTCATACTTCCTTGCACCGAGTGCTTGGATGGGGGATCTGAGTGAACACACAGGGAAACTGTACTGTCCGAAGTGCCAGTGCAAGTTAGGGGAGTACAACTGGTCGGGGAACCAGTGCTCGTGTGGACGCTTTGTGGCGCCTGGCTTCAGAGTGCCGAAGAGCAATGTCGACTTGATGCAGGCCCCTGCCAGTCTGCACATTGCCAAGCCGCGGCTAGTTTAGGTCTTCAAATATGTCGCTGAGGGACTTCGAGGTGCTGGACAAGCTGGGCGAAGGCGCCTACTCGCAAGTGTTCCGAGTACGGCGCAGGAGTGACGGACAACTCTACGCCCTCAAGAAGGTGAAATTACACGGATTGAAAGACAAAGAAAAGGCCAATGCACTGAATGAAGTGCGCATTCTAGCCTCTATCAACCACCCACATGTGATTGCTTATAAAGAAGCCTTTGTGGACCAATCCTCCAACTCTTTGTGGTAACGTCCACTCAGCATCATCATGGAGCACGCGGATGGCGGGGACCTGCTGCAGCAAATCACTCTGCACAAGCGCAGGAACACAAGCTTTCCTGAAGGCCGTCTCTGGACGCTCATCATTCAAATGATACAGGGACTGAAGGCGCTGCATGACATGCAAGTGCTGCACCGAGACCTGAAGTGCGCGAATGTGTTTCTGTGCAGAGACGGCACTGCCAAACTCGGCGACATGAATGTGTCCAAAGTGGCGAAAGCCGGACTTGTATACACTCAGACAGGGACTCCGTACTATGCTAGTCCGGAGGTGTGGAAAGACCAGCCTTACGACTCTAAAAGTGACATCTGGTCCCTGGGCTGTGTTATCTATGAAGCTGTGACCTTGCAACCGCCATTTCAAGCCAGCGACATGCAGGGTCTGTACAAAAAGGTCATCCGTGGTCTGTACCCAGAGCTACCAGCTAGTTACTCCTCCGATTTGAAAAGTCTAGTGCGTGCACTGCTGCAAGTCAACCCCGTCCAGCGTCCTTCCTGCGGTATTCTCTATTTAGACCGACTGTTAGCAATGCCAGTTGTACTGAGGAATACGCCCATGCGGCCGGCTATGGACTCCGAGCAGGGCAGTTTGCTCGGGACTATAGTTCTGCCCAGGAACATGAGTGCGCTTTCTGACCGGCTGCCCGCTCCAAACTACCAGCGTCTGCAGCAGCGCAAAGCGCCTGAATCCGCCAAGCCAGAGCCTGCAGCAGACAAGCCGCCCATACATAGTCACCTCGCCAATAGAGGCCGGGAGCTGATGCGGGAGCCTAGTCGCGAAGCCAGAGTCTTGTCTGCTGTGAGGGAAGACCGCAAGCCGTCAATTCGCAATTTGTCGTCTGACCCGAACATGCTGGAAACTGGGGAGCGGAGGGAACTGCCGGAAGTGAGGAGACTGCCGCCGCTCAGTAGGGACTAGACAGAGCCTGTGGTGGCGCAACACTCGCCCATGGCGCCCTACCAAATGAAGCTGCAGAAGGGATTGACGCCTATTCGAGAACTGCCTCGGACAGTGCAGCGTCCACCACTGGTGAGCAGTGTGCTGCCCTCCTGGTGGGGCTAGCGCTTACACTATCACGTTCTTCTTGCCCTATCATAGTTCTGTGTCGAGTACTGGCGGCAGCTGGCTCCCAGCTTATCCAGTTCGCCCCGCATGGCTGCGATTTGTCGGGCGAACAGACCCACATCTCCTCTCTCCGTATCACTTTGTCTGGCCACTGCTTCATCCCTCTCAAAGCGCAGCAAGTCCACCTCTTGTCTGAGACTCTGCACTTCCTGTCTCAGCTGACTGACATCACTTTGCCACTTGTCTTTCAACTCGTGGATGTCACGGTTGGTGGAGGAAAGGAGCAGTCGGAGTTGACGCAGTTCTTCAGGCGCGGACTCGAGGTCGGGAAGGGAGGAGCGGAGCTTGACTGCAGGGGAAAGGGTGCGGAAGGACCGAGGCTTGGTCTGGGAGCGAGCAGAGTGGGGCGGAGAGGCGAAGCGATTTCGCCGGGAGTCCGTCATTATGGAAATACAGGAATCCGCATATTCTGCAGTTACACAGGACTGAAGTTTCCCATATCCACAGAGACTCCCTTCTTTAGATACTAGAAACCAGCGGCAATGCAGGCAATGTCTATTCTAATTACATTAGCAAGCTAGAAGGACGTTTACATTGTCTTAATTCCTTGAAACAGTGTCAGAGAATGGAAAAAGACCAGTCTCAAATGCCCTACTCCCCAATTTATGCATCGATATAGTTCCTATGGAGGCTTTTAGGCTGCTGGGACAGAATGTCCCCGAAAGTCTCTTCGAAGACAAAGCCACGCAGGCAAAACTCAAGCAATTCTGGTCAGTGCTGGACGACTTAGCTGAAAACAACCCTTTGGAATACGCCAAATTCATCGAGCAAAACCTCAAATCCGGCCTCGAAGAAGCTCAAAAGAAAGACGCAGAAACGGCCGAAACAGTGCGAATCAGACCCGCCTACTGCCTCAAAACCTTCACAAACGACCGAATCCCTGTCTCCATCAATCTCCTGCACAGCGAAAAGTAAACCCCACTCAGAGTCCTAGGCCCGCTCAAGGCTGACCGCAGCCTTGCAGACCCTCTGGACATGGACACCTGGGCACAAATCCCTGTCAGCTTCCTAGTCAGGGAAAAGGCGAAAAGCGCAGGGAAGAAGATAGTGGTGGATGCAGTGATCAGCACTGCAGTGTTTCTGCAGTCTGCGAGGGATGTGAAGGTGAAGAGTCATGTGTTGGGACATGTGGTGATGCGGCTGGAAAGGAAGCTGCAGGTGGAGTTGATGTACAAGGCGGGGAGGTTTGCGTGGGCGAAGAAGGAGTATGTGGGCGGACAGTGTCCCACTACCCACACATTGGAGCCGCAGGCCAGTCCCCGCGACTACGCGAAGTTCATGGAGGGTAAGAAACAGGCAGTAGTGCAGCAGAAGTCTGCAGAGCTGAAACCTCCAGTGATCACCTCTTCCCCAATCCCAGTCCCTTCCACCGACCCAATTACTCCCACTCCCCCAAAGCCTTCCTCTGCCCCTTTAATCCAGGAAATCCAGCAATACCGCGTCAAGTCCCTTCCCACCGGCAAGCACCAACTCCCATTTCACCTCTTCGAAGAGCGGTAAGTCCCACCCAGGGACCACTTCACCTTGGAAGTAGACCTGACTGGCTGTTCCTCGCCCTGCGAAGCCGCTTTGCAGGCAGCTGCTGGCTCTCTCAGACTGTCTGCGCCGCCCAATTGCTTGTTAGAGTTGGACTTCTTGGTGCCTGTGAGGGGGGAAGATGCGCGAGCGAGGCGGAAGAAGAGGAGTCGGCAGTTAGTCATAACAGTCCCAAAGGCTTAAAACAGACAGAGACGCACGGAACAGGGAAATTGGTGCAATGCTACAGCTAGAAATGTCCTTAACTGAGGAGATATGTGTTGAATGCACTGCTGAATCCGTCTAAAAGCATCAAACCCTGCAATTATGTGGAGAAGTGGTAGTCGGAGTACTGGCTATTTACCTACTTCCACATGTCTAAACCGACACTCCTCTGAGCACCACTGCTATTTCATGCTTCTGTATCTCCCGCGCAGGGTACAGCGACCCCATAACTGCGCTTCCAATACACAGAAACAGCAAAGTAAGGAACATCGCCAGTGGGAACTACATGCCAATTACCTCCAGACGGAAAGGCAACTCAGTGAAAAGGTTCATTTGGAGGGTTACGGTGGTGGCAATGAGCAGGCCGACGGCGGTGCCTAGGAGAGCTGCGGTGAAGGAGATGGCGAGGGCTTCGTAGATGTATATGCGAGTGCACTGGCCAGCGGGTATGCCCACTGCACGTAGCACTCCGTATTCCCAGCTGTTTTCCCTTACATTCGAATTAAAACTCGACCAAAGCAGGAAGAACGCCAGCACGAGCGCCACCAGTCCCACCACAATGAAAAATATCTCCATGGCCTGCATAGTCGTAGTGGCCGTTTCCGCCAACGTCACCACATCAATGAGCATCGTAGTGTCGGACTCGAAGAAGTTGCGGATGCCATTGGACAGGATTTCTCTCTGAGCTGTGCTGAGTCCGGCCTTGAGCATGATTCTGAGTGTCTGTTTGGGAACTCCGTAGGTGGTGCTATTGGTCAAATGGTCACTCAGTTCACTTGGGTACCGCCCTTCGTAGTAGAAATCCATCATGTTCTTGTAGTCACCCATGGAAGTCAGCGAAGTGCTGAAGAACATGATTTGCTGGTAGGAGGAAAAGAAGTAGCCAGGGACTTTCGCAGCCATTCCCCGGACTTTCCCTCTGAAAATCGAGTCGTCTTTATTGTGAGTGTGCAGGCGAAACCGCACTGAAATGGTCGTGTCGATAGACATGCCCACCCTTAGTCCTTCCGAAATAAGGATTTTCACAGGCGGGTACTTGCTAGAACTCGTATCAGACACACTTCCAGGCATAGCGGACAGCACTCCGAAAGGATCCAGACTGTTATAGGACTGGTCGATGCCCTTTTGGCTGTACAGTCCCGCCACCAAGTCCGCATCTCCGCTGTTCAGACTGGGAAACGACATGGATTCGTCCTCTTCCGTAGGCATGAAGAACTCTTGGTATATTGCCCGCAAATAGTTCTCTTCGACTCCGATCAAGTTGGTGGATTGAGCGGGGAACTCGCACAAAGGGCTCAAAACGACTCTCCGGATTCCAGGCAATTTCCCTAACGGCGGAGTGGAAAAGCTGTACTCAACGATATTCCCAGGCAGCTGAGGCTTATAGGTATTCTCAATCCAGTCCCGAATTTCCCCTTCTCTCAACCCCCAAATCTGGTTCTGAGGACTTAAAACGTACAAATCCGCCCCCAGACTGGCCTTCAGGGAGTCTCTGATGACTCGTCCCTGCAGGGTGAAGCTCGCGCCACTGAATATGACGAAGCTGAGGGCGATGCAGAACATCAGGCCGGTTTTCCAGTTGCGAGAGCGGTGTCCTTCGAGGTTTTTTAGCACGATGGAGAGTATTTTTCGGTCGTAATAACTCGCCAATACGAACATTTTGGCTGCGTACCTTTCCAGTCCTCCCTGGAAAAGCTGCACCAAGAAGGTCAGTCCCAGGATCATCAGTATCAGGATGACGTTCAGCAAGTACAGGAAAATCTCAAACTTCCCCATCATAAACGCCAGCGGGACTACGTAATACGTCATAAAGCCGATGACTACAAATAGAACTGCGCACACTAGTTGAGGCGGCGACAGGCCTAACTTCTCTAACTTGAGGATGGCGATGCTGAGGCCGGACACTATGCGGTGGTACAGGTCCAGCGAGTCGCGCAGGTTTTGGGTGAGAGCTCGCTTGATGGGCACGTAGATGGCGAGTAAGGGCATGACCAGGCCGACGACTACGCCTAGGAAGGCTGCCCAGGGGTTGAGGGCGAATTCAACGTCTAATCCTGTGTAGGAACCCATGAAGTAGGCGGTGCAGTTATTCAGGAAGTAGGCCACTAGCAGGCCGATTAGCACGCCTGGAATAGCGAAGCTGAGTCCGTACAGCAGTAAATAGACCAGTAAGGACTGGTGCTCCAGACCCAAAGCCCGCAACATCCCGAACTCATACGTCTTTTCCTCCACATCTGCCAGCATCAGCGAGTAAATCAGCATCACTGAGAGAATAAACAAGAAAACCAGCACCGCCATGAAGATGTTGTTGAGAAATGCCTTTATGATCTGCATCGCAACCATCTGCACAGCTATGGGCGCACTGGGCTGACTCGCAGTTTCCACGCCCAATATATGGTAAATGTCGTTGGAAACCCGAATTAACATGGACTGCATGTGGTCCGTTGTGGAGCCGTACACATCCACCTTGTTGTCCAGTATCACGTTCACCATCAAGGTGTAGTCGAATATGTCGAAAGTGTCTAACACACTGAAAGTGTCGTTGAACTGGCTGATGTCAGCCGCTGTGACCCCGAAGCCTAAAGGCACGTTGTTAAGAGAGCCGCGGATTGAGGCAATTACCAGCTTTTGGAACTGCGCAGCGTCCACCAGGCCGACATTTCCCAGGCCTTGCGGCCACTTTCCGTTCGGATCCTCGACCGCTTCAGCCACAGTTAGTGTAAGGTTCATCTTTAAAGCGTTCACTATGGCGTCGATGAGTAAAGTTTGGTAGTTGTCTGGAGAGATGTCGAAGGTCGCTGGGAAGACGTTGTTGAAGTTGAGTGCGTCGTTGAATTGAGTGCCATTTACTGTGATGGTGGGAAGTTGGGCTGTTAGTCCGCTTTCGTCCATCACTTTCTGCACGAATTCTGTAGCGGTTTCGTTATCGTCAATTACACCTGCGTCTTGCAGACTGCCCACTAGGTCCATATAGAGACCGATTGACTCTCCGACTTGAGCATTTAGACCCAATATTCTCAGTGCAGAAGCACTCACAAAGACTTCCCCGGACTTCAGTACTTTCTGACTAAACGTCCTGCCGAAGCCTATGTCTCTTTCCAACTTCGTGTCCTGCTGTAGCGCTTACTGCCAGAATTAGGTAGCAGGAAGTTATGAGGCCGGTGAGGTCCTCTGGCTTGTAGAACCGGCCGAGTAGGATCCAGCGAGGAGCCAGACCTGCCACATGTTCCAGCCCTGTGAGGGACCGGTTCATATCGTAGAAGTTCAGTAGGCGGAAACTGTCCTGCAGACTCGTCGCATTGAGCGAAGTCGTGTTCAGGCTGCGGGTGTCATTCTGCGCAGACACCGGCGTTATCACCAAGTCCGGCTCCCCAGTCTGCGACTCCGCGAGTTTAAGGAAAATCACCCCTGTGAGCAGCACAGCAGACAGAAGCAGACTAAGAAACAGCACTACAAGGAAGATCGAAAAAACGCCAATGCGGAAAGAGCGCTGTCTTTTGCGCAAGTCCGCCCATAAGTAGGTCACCAGGATGCTCAGCTTCCCTCGGAAGGTCTGAGACTTCATAGGCTTGGAGGGGACGAGGAGGGGGTGTTGGTCATCCAGCCTGGAGTTTTGCACGTCCATATTAGAGTCGACGAGGAAAGGAGCTAAAGTCTGTTTTCCTCAGAGACAAGACTTTACTAACTTCCAATATACAGTTTTCCTTGATTCGAGGCAAATTTACACTACTTATAAGACTGAACTCGCAATGTGAGTAGGCAAAAGTCTTTATTGCAATCAGAGAGTAGGGAATTGATGCTGAAAATCTCAATTCGTAGCAATATTTGAGTTTTTCCAATCCTACACCTAGCACTACTATATATATTGGTAAATTCGCAGTCCCATTTGCCCAAAATTCCCACCTAATCTTATGAATTCGACCTTTAGTCTAATACAAGTGACTTTTGTCCTTGGACTTGTGTCTGCCACAGCGATCACACAGGTGTTCGCTCTGTGCCAAGGAGCGCCCCTTCCTCCTGGGAGCCCTGGGCTTGGGGTAGGCCTCTAGACTGGTCCGAGAGTCCTTGGACCTGCGGATGTGCTGGGAGGAAATGCTGTGAGTGCGTCTGCTTTCTAGGTCTGAGCGATCCAAACGAGGCTGAAACTCGCTATCCCGCAACGACCTCTGCCCCTCCTCCAAATCCCCAATCCTCCGCCTCAGTTTTCTCTGCATTTCCTCACTTTCCTGGACGAAATCGTGCATTTTCCGTACCATTCTCGCATTTTCCTCGTCTCGGAGGCGAATTTGTTCCCTGTACTTCTCCACTTCCTCTTCCAGACTTTTAGTGGAGAAACTATCCTTGGATTTCGATAAATTTTCGTATTCGTCGCGAAGAAGCCGATATCGAGTCTCTAAACTGCGGTAATTGTTGGCCAAACGAGTGTTTTCCTGGGTCAAAAGGACCGATTCTTCCTTCTTTTCCGCTAATTCCGCTTGAAATCGGGCCGATTTCCCTTCACTTTGCTTCAAAGCGAGTCGCAAAGACTCGATTTCAGTCCGTTGTTGCGAGTTTTCAGCCAGGAAATGGGAAAAAGAAGGCTGAGAGTCGATTTCAGCGGTTTCCACCTGTCGCAAAGGCCTCCGAACAGCATTGTCTCTGAGTTTCCCCTCCAAAGTCTGCACATAGTCCTCCAGTCCCTGCACCCGGAGCTGCAGCTTCTTCATAGAGTCGCTGTCTTCCCTAGGCAAATCAGAGGCAATCGGGGTGCTTTTGGCTTGGAAAGAGGCTCTCACCTGCGCCCCACTGCGGCAAATGGTCTGGATTTCCTCCTCGTAGCGGCGAATTGCCTTTTCTATCCTGGAAGCCTGCGTGGGACTGCTGCCCACTGAGACATTGAGACTGCTTTCTTCCATTTAAACCCTATTTCCTCTCTACATCCGTTACGTCTTTCGACTTAAGGGGAAAGCCAGGCGAACACGACTTGCAGGAAGCTAGTGGCGTCAGTGACCAGGTCGAGAGGCGCCACAGCTGTAGAAGGCAGGGAGTCAGCAGTGGAATTGAGGGGAATCGCTTCGTCCTGGTCGGCACTATCCAGGGCCTGCAGGAAGCTGAGGGACTGGGAGCGCGGGGAGTCGGAGAGGGCGGTAAGGGTGAAGTCCAGGTCTTGGGAGTAGTTTTGGGCGAGAGAGCTCCAGCCTTCCGCGGTTTCTGCTGCCTGCTGGGCCACGTCACTGGCCCGGGAGGCTACTTCTGCGGAAGCCCTGACGCCCTCCACTGCAGCTGCCAAGTTTGGATTGAGTGCAGCAGGTGGTGGCTCTTCTGGACTTGCAGTTTCCTCGACTGCGGGTGGCTGCAGACTGTCCAGTGTGTCACTCAGGTCTTCAGAGATGGACTGGGTGGTGTTGGCAGCGAGTTCTGCTTGGTCCGCTGCCGCACTGGCGGACTCACTGGCCTGGGCAGCCAGGTCCCCCGAGGCCTGGATACTCGCCAGAGCCGCTAGCAGTTCCGGGGACTGTGTCTCTGCCTCAGGTACTGGGACTTCGCTTTCAACAGGCTCTGAGGACTCACTAGTGCCGGTCTCTTCTGCTATAGAAGCCGGCCCCTCGGCAGCCAAGGGCACTTCCGCAGTACTGGAAGGCTCTGCTTCACTGGGCTGTTCCGCAGCCAGCGGCTCCTCTGCCTGCCCGATGGCTGTCTCTTCCTCAGTTTCAGAGGAAATCACCAGTTCTTCACTAGTAGTGGCAGGCAACTCTTCCTCACTAGACTGGTCTATAGGCTGCAGGACTGCTTCAGTTGATGGTTCCTCAGTCATTGGTGGAGACTGCTCGACAGGGACTTCCTCGGCAGGGAGTGGACTTTCCTCTGCAGGAGTGGGGCTTTCTGGGAGGACTTCAGCAGGCTGTTCTGCGGCCTGTGCAATAGGCTCTATCTCTGGTACAGGAACAGCCGTGATAACTGTATTGGAGTCCCTTTCTTCCTGCGCTCTCTGGTCCACCCGCTCTCCCAAGCCTTCCAAAGAGCCGAAGGCCACCACTGGCTCCACCGCAGTTTCAGTACTAATCAGCCTATTCAGTGTATCCTGCTCTCCACTCAACCTGCCGATTTCCGTCTGCAGCGCTGCAATTCGGTCTTCAAACACCTGCACTTCCCTGACTCTGTAATCCCCCTGGCTCGTATCCTGGCTGTTCCCGTCTGTTCTGCTAGGACAGGTGTTGAAGTCCCCACTGAGTGAGGCTTGGAAGTAGTAGGCCGGGTCACACAGACTATCAGCCTGTACTGCCAGTACACAGTCCGCCCCACTCAAGCACCACCCGCAGTCCGTCCTTTCCAAGCAATCCCGGCAGTTTGTGATCGACTCACACACTGCAGACTGACACATTCGATACTCGAAGTCCGCGCATTCTCCATCATCCGCCCCCTGCTCTCCGCCACTCACGCAGCTTTGAGTGGCCACGCACCACACACAACTCGCGTCCTGCGCACAACTTCTGCAGTCCGCATTCGCCGGACAGCCCAAATCCGCAGCCTCTATCTCCACTTCCAAGCCGTCGATTTGTCGCTGTAAGGACTGGATTTGGAACTGGTCGTCTTCGATTTGGTCGCGGACTTGCTCGGCTTGCAGGGAAAGCAGGGCGAGGTTGGTGGCTTGTTGTTGACTTGCGAAGGAGGTTTGTTGGGTGTTGAGGGCGGAGATGGAGCTTTGGAGGTTCTGGTTGAGGGTTTCGAGGCCTTCGGCGATGAGGCCCAAACTGGTGCTTTCCGCCAAGTCTCCATTCTGCTGCAGAAACGCAGGCTTCTCCCTGTCGATCTCCACTGCAGCGCACAGCCTGAAACCAGGCCCCACCAGTCCCACTAGCAACAGCACTCGCAGGCCTTTGTCCATTATAAAGCCACTATCCGTTACGGCGTTATGCTGCATTCCTGCCCACAGTTCTAGCACTGGCTTTTCCTGGGGTGGGAGGGAGGCTTGTTTGGGGGGACTGGTTGGGACTGAGATTAGAGGGAATTGGACTATTTGATGGGAATAAAAGACGATTTTGAGGGGAAATGGAGGGATTTCATGCAAACTGCTAAGCTATTTCAATACATTTTCGCTATATTTTCCCACTCCACCCTCAACTTTCCCATCCAAATAGTACCAAATCCGCCCAATTTCCCTGCAAAATCCCAATTTTCAGCTTTTCCCAGTCCTCCAGGCCCAAATCTCCCTTCGTCGAACACGTAAAAATGGCACTTCTGTGGGCGCTGCTGCTTTCCCTAGCCTTGGCCAGCTCCGGCAAGAACTGCACTATGTCAAATATGGAAGCAGGGGACAAAAACGTCACTTCTGAGGCGGAAATGAAGCAGTAAGTGCCAATTTAGGTATGTCAAGAGCGGGAAAACCTATTTGGTGGGAGTTTCTGCGAACTGGTGTCTGCATTGCTGCCAGTTTGAGCCCATTTATGCGGCTATTCATGAGCTACTCAAGGAAACTCAAAGTCCCGTCTCCTTCCTGCGCATAGACAGTGGCAAGGAGCCCTACATCAAGCGCTACACACAGGGAACTGAGGATATGCCGCAACTGTATGTGCTGAAGGAGGGCCACTTCTATCACTTCAATAATGAACTCCGGCCGGAGGTCGTGCAAAGGTTTGTGCAGCACTTGGAGAAGCCTGTGAAAGACTTAGCGACTGAGGAGGAAGTGGAAGAATTCCTCGACAAGATGGATGACCGACCAAACGCAGTGAACGTCCTGGGGTTCTTTTACGAGGAAGACAGAGATGCAGATTCCGATTACGGCCATTTCTCGAAAACCGCTCTGACTCTGGCCTCCTGGATCAACCTTGAACTCGCACAAGTGACTGACAAGTCTCTGATCAAATCCCTGCGTTCCAAAGGGAAATTTGTAACCCACCTCGACTCTATCCTAATCACCCGCAAAGACGCAAAGCCGCGAATAATGGACTTAGCCCTGCGGTCCCAGGACATGACCATCCACAAATGGGTGCTTCTCCACTCCGTAGGCCTGGTCGAGGAACTAACCGCCTACAACTTCTCCATATACAAGCTGATCGGACTACCTATGCTGATGCTATTTCTCGACCGGAACAACATTCACCATGATGATTATTTGGACATGTTCGCGAAAGTAGCGGATATTTTCGAAAATCAGGTCAAATTTGTATGGGTGGATGGCACGGACCCCATAATGAAGCAGAAAAAAAGGGCTTTGGGACTGGTCACGGAAATTCTCCCTGCGGTGGCTTTTAACCTTTTGGAGGACAGGACTTTGCCTTTCGATGAAGCGAAGCCGCTGACTTATGACAATTTGTTGGGCTTTGTGAGAGATTATGTGGAGCACAGAGTGGTTTCTCGCAGGAATAAGCCGGAAAAGCTGGGGAACAAGGAGTTGGAAGAGGCGTACAGGAATACCCCTAGACTGCATACTGTGGATTTCGAGAAAGAAGTGCTGCAAGAGGGGTACGATGTAGTGGTTCTCTTCTTTTCCTCCTTCGGTAATGAAGAAAGTCTGCGTTTCGCGCCTTATTACAACAAAATGGCCCAGCGATTCGCCGAACTGGAGTTCCCCAATGTCAAGGTGTTCCGGCTGGACGTCGCAGTGGAGTCAGTCCCGAAACACATAAAAATCGACAGTTTGCCAGCGATTTACTTCTTCCCGGCCTTCCACAAGCAGCCGCCTTATATTCACTATACAGGGATGGGGAAGGTGCTGCCGCTTATGTTCTTTATTGAGAAGTATGCGGATATTCGGTTTGAACTGCCGGAGTTGCCGCATTTGCACCCGAATCAGATCTCGGCGTACTATGAGCAGAAGGCTGAACTCAGTCCCGAAAAGCAGAAAAAAGTCGAAGAAGCCAACGAGCGCAGACACTGGGACCTCTAACCCTAGTTAGCCTACACTTCCCTCGCCTTCTCTATTCTAGCAAGGGAAACTCTCCTACTGTACAGCCTTCACCTCCATCTGCTTCTTCACCAGACCAACGAATCCGTCCTTTTCATCAAACTCTTCAGTCAAGTGCAGCTTCGAAGGCTCTATATTGGATACTTCTATGGGCTATTTTCTGCTGATGCGGGAAGGTTGTGCCAATTCGGAGAAATTTATAACTTGCAGGACCATCGCTTGCGCCTTTTCTTGGTTTTTCACGAAGACTATGAGACGAAGGTATTGAATGAGAGTTCGGAGGATGAGGGAAATTTGGCTGGATAGGCCGAGGATACAGCCGAGAAAGGAGGAGGACTGGAAGGCGTAAATAAGGCCGAGGAGGGATAGGAAGGTGATCAGGAGGTCGAAAAAAGTCAGCCAGCTTCTGAGGAATTTTTGAAATCCGAGCATCACCAGACGACCGATGATTTCCCCTACCACCAAAGCCCCAATCCCCACTTCCGCCCCTATAAACCACCATTGCCTTTGCCAGTCCCCCAGTCTCGCCACAGTCCACCCCACTCCCACCATCATCCCCGCTATCACCCCGAAATAGTACCACCGGCAGTACCCGCTGTAGTACACTCTGCGGAGTTGGATGCTCACTGCTCTGTGGTTGGTGCTCAGTAAGTGACTGGTGGAAAACACGTCGCTGGCTGCCATTAGGTTGGCGCCTGCTCGTTGAGCATTTGCGGAAGTCATTATAATGCGAGGGAGAGCCACTCAAGAAAGCCTGGTAGCGGTCCGTCAAGCCGCCAACCGTCTCCGCGACGCTCGAGAAAGGTAGCAAAGCACCCAGCTTCCGCAGGCCCGAGGGCGAAATGAGCCAGAAGGTGAGTTCCTGGCGTAACGACGTCGAGATCCTACGCAGAGAGTTAGAAAGCCACAGAGACTACGTCGCCCAACTCAAGACCGGCAAGGAAACCGGCTCCGGAACCAAGGACAAAGGACTGGTTTTCCGGGAAACCCTGCACAAGTTGCTGGAAAAGCTGAATGGGAACTTGAAGGGAATTGTGAGTTTACTCCGGAAAGTGATGCTGCTGCCAAGGACTGGGGACCTGGGTAAGCACTAGAAAGACTCGTGGGAAAGCGTGCTGCAAAGACTGCAGATTGACCTTGCGCAGGTGTCGATCACGGGAGTGCGGGAAGGGCCTGAGGAGAGTCTAGCACTGCTACTACAGGCCTTCGAAATGCGAGACTGTCTGATTAGCCAGGCCCTGCAAGCCTTACTGCACAAAAAAACCGTCCTGTGGATGGACCTGGGAATTGGCAATGAAGAGTATGTAAAGAACGAAGTCTTCGAAGCGACCAGGAGAGCTATTGATTCCTTCAATGCGCAGGGCTATTTGTCTAGCAAGGTGGAGTATTTGCACCCGAGGCTGGAGACGGGACTGCCGGCGATAAGGGAACAGGGTGGGGCGGCACCTGGGGCTGGGGTGCCGGAGGTCGTGCATAGTTTGATATCCTTTGCGGATGGATTTCAGGATATGACTGCTATGATCGAAAAGAACTTCCAACTCAGTATCTCCAAGAAGTCCAACCCCGCAGTCGCAACTCTCCGAGACGAAATCGAAGCTGCCTACCAGCGCTGCACTAGGCTAGAAGAAGAAAACCAGAACCTCAAAACCCTGCTCAGGTCTCCGGACAGGAGAGAGTGGGTCAGTCTCAATAGGGAGGTGGATACTTTGAAGGAGGAGTTGGAGCAGGCGAATAGGAATATTCAGCGGCTGACGGCGGATAAGCATATTTTGGGTACTGAGAACGTGACTTTGCGCAAATCCGCCGAAGACCTCGGCCTCAAGCTAACCTCCCTGAAGGAAAACATCTACCCCAAACTCGAAGAAATCGAGAAACTCTACCTCGAAATAGTCAGTGAACTAAAGAGCGTCCGACAAGACTCTGAATTATTACCAGTGCTTTTTAGAAATGAGGCCCAGGTGAAGTTCGCAATGAGGGATGAAATGATGCAGGCGCAGGAGCTGCTGAAGGTGGCTGAGGAGGTGAAGGAGCGGGAAGTGCAGAGGGCTGCGAAGTTGGAGGAAGAGAGGAATCGCAAGGAGAGGATTGCACTGCAGGCGATAGCAGCCAGGAACTCTATGGAAGGCGACCTAAAATCCAACCAAAAGCGAGTCATCGAGCTTGAAAGTGCAATCAAAAAAAGCGAAGCTTCGTACATCCACATGAAACAAGAGACGGAGCGGTACAAATCCGAGCACTCCGAACTGCAAGCGCACGTATTCGTCCTGAACAACCGCATAAACGAGCTGGAAGAGCACAAAAAAACCCTGCTGGAGCAGGTGAAGAGCCTGGGCAGTGCTTCAAAGGTGCACCACTTGCACCGCAGACTGCACGCAGAGTCGCCTAGGCCTAGCTAGATTGACACAATTGGAGACTAATGTTATCATAGTGCCATTTCCCCTAAAACGGTCTTAATTCCGTCCCCAAGATGTCGATTTCCGTCTCCAGTCTACAAAATCTGCGAAAATAATGTGTAAAAAGTGCAGATTTCGAGGAAAACGCTGTATCTTTGCTGCGGAAAGGCGGTTTTTCCACCTAGGACAAAACAGTAC
>Ga0247837_1006783_pt1 | contig 15760 bp, 10 predicted proteins | sample LaCtaG_2_FD_187115 | JGI IMG/M metagenome (GOLD analysis project Ga0247837, IMG submission 187115) | Freshwater microbial communities from meromictic Lake La Cruz, Castile-La Mancha, Spain - LaCruzMarch2015_14.5m | ecosystem: Environmental > Aquatic > Freshwater > Lake | place: Spain: Castile-La...
ATTGAAAGGGACTAGTAACCTAGGCACTATTAGCTACCCGCCTCTACAGCGGCACTTGTCCCTTGTCCCGATTAGTCCAGTGTCCACTGTTCTCGCCAGGTAGCGCACTTCGCCTAGCGTCAAATCTCCCCGCAACATGCTCAAAACGTACCTGAACTTCTGCAAGCCCATTTCCCACTCTTCCAGTGTGTTCCCGGACAGTTTGCTGCTGTATATACTCCATATACAATCATGTAAATAAGGTGTCATCTTTATAGAACTCGACTACATTGTGCTCACGAATGGCGAGTTATCTTAGTGTTTATACGTATAATTTAGTGCTGTAAATCCCACTGAGTCAAATTCCCCACAAGATTTAGCTAGTACGCAAATAAAGGCATGCAAAAGGCTGGGAAAAATGGGCACACAAAAAAGCAAAGCAGCTGCTAAAGCCGAGCCCGCCCTTAACCCTCAGCCCTCCTCAGCCCCAGTCCCCGACACCTCCTCCAAACCCAGCAACCTCGACCTTTTCTTCGCCCAATTCACCAGTACTTCCCACCCAGACGAGTCTCGGACTGAAATCGACCCTATGGGACTTCAACGACTTTGCGAGCAAATAGGAGTGGACCCCGCTTCTGACGTGGCCGTGCTGGTGCTGGCTTGGAAGTGCAGGACTCAGACCATGGGCACAATCACGAAGGAAGAGTTCCTACGAGGACTTGCGGAATTGCAAGTGGACAGTCTGACTGCACTGAGAAGGAAAACAGGGGAGATGCGAGAGATGGTAAAGAGTCCCAGTGCACCCAACTATAAGGACTTTTACCGATTTGTGTTCGATATTTCCAGGGAACCCGGGTCCAAAGTGCTAGATGTGGACACGGCTGTGGCTTTACTGGACATGCTGCTGTGTCCCAGTTTCCCGCTGGCAGTCAAATTTAAAGCCTTCTTAGGCGTCAAAGAAGGACTGCGAGCCATTTCAGTGGACCAGTGGATGAGTTTCTTGGAGTTCTGCAAGCAGCACCAAAAGTCCCTGGACAACTACGACAGTGATGGAGCGTGTAAGTCCTAGGCAGGGCCTGTGCTAGTAGACGAGTTCGTAGGGTGGGTGCAAGCGGGGAACTAGCTAGCTTAAGATCTAGGACTGGCTGGGTAGATAGCCAAGCGTCTCCTCAGCGCATACAGGGACTTGTATGCAGCGGGGGCAGTCGTGTGCTGGGGCTTCAGATTGGCGCTCACTATCTGCAGGTCAATTCTTCGATTTTCCTCATAAAACAGCCTTTCAAACAGCGCTTTTACAGCTTCTTTGGTGGTTTCCTTGACCGCAACGCCCAGTTCTTCCCTCTTATTGAACCTATATCTGCGGTTTGTAAGCTCATTTTTGTATCTTGTGAACTCGTCCGAAGGCTGCGTGTCCTTCTTAACGGTCGTATTATAGGCTGATTCTTGGTGCAAAAGAAACTTTTCATCTGGCAATTCTCGAAAAGCAGTTCTCATTGTGGCGATGAACTCGTCAATGTGGACTACTAGCTGGGAGGGGGAAGCCACGTGGGACTGGATGAGGATGCCTAGGCCGATTGTGCCGTTTTTGGACCAGAGGAGAGACCAGACGACGTATCCGAGTTGCTTTTCGGTGCGTAACGTGGAGTAACAGGGAGAGCTGATTATGTTTTCCAGGATCAGTAGTTGGGCGTGGAGCGGAATAGTCTCAATTCCCGCTTGCCAATAGGAGTAAATGCAGCTGTTTTCTTCAGTCGGGTCCGCCAACTCCCGCTCCAACGCCAGTCCTGCCTGCGCTCCCTGAGGCGGCAGTTCGTAATTCAGCTCACAGGGAACTTCCTCTTTCGGCAGCGCAGTTCTTTGGCTGGACAGTATCCCCACACAGTGGCAAACTACCCTTTCCGCCTCCTCCGCAGCGATGTTCCCATACAGCAGCCACTCCAATCTCAGCGCTTTCAGCCACTTCCTCGAGAAGTTGGAAAAGGTGGGGAAGTCCACACTGGACAAAGCTCTCAAGAGCTCGGAATGAGTGTGGTAGGCGCTGGCTGACAGGACATCTGAGTAGGCGGCAATTACCTGTTCGTAGGGCTGCTCCATACTGTGGTTTTCCAGCTCTCTGTGGAGGGATTCGCTGTACTCCTGGAACTTGGACTCGTGGGAGTTGGATATGGTCAGTTCCGCCCATTGAGTGAAAACCTCGCCCAGAAAAGCCCCGTAATGTTGACTAAATCCCTTGATTTCCACTGCAATTCCCAGGGAACAGTGCTTTATTGTCACTTTAAATCCGCTCATTTCCGCCAAATACGTCAACTCTCGGAGATGATCAGTCAGGAACTTCACATATATCCGCCCACATAGTCTGCCCTCCGGAGTACTGACATACCCAGCATCTGCTGACAACAGCTGCACATAGCAGTGCACAGAGTCCTTTTGAAAGGTGTCGTCTTGCTTATGAAACAGCACAAAGTTGTCCTTTTCAACGATAAGCACCGGCAAAGGACTCGTCCCGGCCGGGAGAACTGTGAAGATATCAGAGATAAATCGGTTGCGGGGAGGCAAATCGAGCACCAGGGAAGTATGAGAGAAGCCGGGTTGGGTCATTTTGCCTAGCAAAGTCGGGGAAAAGGCCTTATTGCTGTACCGAGTTCCGTACCATTTCTCAGTTTCCGTGCAGTCTTCGAACTCCTTCGATAGCAGAAACGCCACCATGTTATGCGGACGCATCAGGTCGATTAGTTGAGAGATTTGCTCGGGTCGGTATTCCTCTACAAGGCAACGGGCTGCCAGCAGCTCTGTAGGCGGGTATATGTGCAAATCTCTCGCTAGAGAGCTGGTGTAGTTCATTGGGTTGGTTTTCGACTTAAACTGGAACTCTGCCCACTCGGTTTTCTTTATTTCTTCGAAAATCCACTCCTGCACGCCTTTTGTTCGCAGCATTTCGATGTATTGGTATACGATTTCGAGCACGGCTTCGTACTGCTCCATGCCCTTGTCCGTCAAATCAATGGAGACTTCGAAGAAGGAAAAGTCCGGATAGGTGTAGTGGCAGCCAGCACTGAGTTCCAGCGCCAAGCCTTCAGCCTTTAACATAGACAAAATGCTGTTTTTCCCTTCGTGGCCTAGTAAGTGACCTAGGTACTTTTGAGGCTTGGAGGCGTGTAAGTGCTCAACTGCTGGGAACTGCCAGGCCAACTTCACTTCCTTTTTGTCCATGATGCTCACTACCTTTGTGAGAGTCCCTAAATGCGACTGGTCATAGGGGAGTCCCAGGGGTTCATTAGGATGCGCCTCTGCGAACTTCGGCACTTTCGAGAAATGCGACTCACACCAGCCTAGAAGCGTGCCCACGTCTTCCCTGCCCAGTACTACGAAAGACATCAGGTCTGCCGAGTAATGCTGCCTATAGTGATTGATCAGTTTTTCTCTGATTTGCGGAACTTGCAGCGTAGTCAGGTTCCCAGTGCCATAGAGATGGAGAGGATGGGTGGGAGAGGCCAGTGAGCAGAAAAGTTGATAGTGGCGCCACATGTCGTCATTGAGGTTTTTGGTGTTTTCGCTATCCACAGCGTGCATCTCCCTGTCCACACAGCTTTCCGTGAACAGCGGCGCTATGAAGAATTGAGCGAAAATGTCCAGCGCAGGCTCCAACTTGTCCTGGGCGATAGAGAAGTAGTAGTTGGTCTGCGTGTGCGCTGTGTACGCATTCGTGTTCCCAGCGTTGGCTTTGATGAAGCTTTCGTAGGTTTGTTCGTTTGGGTACTTTTCGGTGCCGAGGAATAGCATGTGCTCCAGGAAATGGGACAAGCCTTGGATGTCCTCCGGGTCACTGAACGACCCAGCCTTGACCGACATAGCCGCTGCACTCATGTCCGTCTGCGGGTCACTAATGGCCAAACACTTGACTCCATTAGGCAACTGCGCATAGCGGTACGTGCGGTCATCAGCCGGGCTTTTCCTAATATCAACCATTGCAATGCGGGAGTGATGGCAGTTGTTAGAGCTAATGGTAGACACTAGACAGACTGACAGCTTCGACTCGAGACACGAAGGCACAGTGCATGACGCCCAGTTCGACTTCTACGGCACGAGATTGGCCACATGTGCAGCGGATGGAAACATCAATATATTCGCCGTGGCGGAAAACGAAGCGCCGGCTTTCCTGCACTCTTTCGCTGCGTACGTCTTTACGCAGACACAATGGCCCGGTAATGAAGCTGTGCTGGGCGCACCCCAAGTTCGGGTCAGTGCTTGCCTCCTGTGGCTACGACCGCAAAGTGCAGATCTGGAGGGAAGTGGCGACTTCGTCGTGGGTGGCTGTGCATGAACACACAGCGCATGAGGCCTCGGTCAATTCGGTGGACTGGGCGCCGTGGGAGCACGGACTCATACTGGCAGCTGGGTCGTCTGATGGATGTGTGTCTGTGCTCACGAGGGTGACGGAGGACAGGTGGGAAAGCCAGAAGTTTCTTGCCCATGAAAGCGGAGTGACGGGCCTCTCCTGGGCCTCCTCCGGCCCTTCCAGCGCCCTCACAGAGGCACAGCGTCCTACACTCAAGCAGTTCCTCACAGGCGGCGGCGACCAGTGGGTCAAGCTGTGGACCTACAGCGACGGCTCCTACAAAGCAGAACCCCTCTTCCGCCACTCGCAATGGGTAAGAGATGTGGCCTGGGCGCCTAGTCTCGGCTTCGCCCGGCAAGTCGCCGCCAGCTGCAGCGAATCCGGCTGCGTGATGATTCACTCCCGCGACAACGACCGCGAGCAGTGGCGGCACAAGGAAGTAACGAAGCTCGCAGGACCTGTGTGGAGAGTGTCTTGGTCGGTGGCTGGCAGTCTATTGGCGGTGTCTGCGAGTGACCAGGTGGCGCGGCTTTATAAGGAGACGCAGGACGGCGCGTGGGAACTCACTTCGCAGGTCAACGAGAAAGGAGTATTGGTGGGTCCTGAGGAGCGTAGTAGTCCTTAGTAAGTCCCTTCCTACGAAGTAGTGCAATGGACACATTGCCCAGCTATACCTATCTAAAGCCTTGGGAAAGCAGTCGATAGGGCCGCTTTTAGTACTGGTAGAGAGGTAAACCGCCTATGAGCCTGCCTTGCACCTAACTCTTTCTGGGCTGGCTGCAGGTTGGAACTCACATACTGGATATCCACTCTGCGGGGAGACCTGAAGAACAGGTCTTCGAAGAGAGATTTCACCTGCAATTTCGTAGTTCTGCTTATAGCCTCGCTCATACTGTCATTGCGAGTAAATTGATACTCGCGAATTACCATTTCACTCAAATAGCGGCCGAATTCCTCTTCCAAGGACACATCTTTTTTCCTCATAGCGGCATAGACAGATCTTTGATGCTTAGCGAACATTTCATCCGGCATTTCAGCAATTGCAGGTCTCATTGCTTCGATAAATTCAGTGATATGAGCGGAAAGCGCCATAGGAGCCGCTACATGCGACTGCACAAGTACACTAAACCCCACTAGTCCCCGCCTATTCCTAGCCCCGGAAAACACTATATATCCAAGTTGCTTCTTAGTCCTGAGTGTGGAAAAGCAGGGTTCCTTCAGCAGACTGTCGATTACAAGCAGGGCAGCGAGGCAGGAAGGCGTCTCTGGACCCAGTTGCCACAGAGACAGAGTGCAGTTGTTCCGGTTGGAAGGGTCTGATAGGCGAGTTTCGAGGGTTAGTGGGTTGTTTGCAGGAATGGGGAGGGGTAATTCCTTAGGAATCGTAAAAAGAGCTTTTGTCCCTCTATTAGTTTGCAGCCTATTAACGCAATTTAGCCCCATTTCTGCTGCTTTCTCAGCGCTAATATTCCCCACTATCAGCCACTCACTGCTAACCTCCCTAAGCCACAGTTCCGCAAAGCCCACCACATCCCCGACCCTCACCTCCCCCACCGCCCTCAATAACTCCTCTGCACTGTAGTGCAAATTGGCACTTTGCAGGTCTGCACTGGCGGCCAAAGCCTGCTCATAGGGCTGTGCCAAGAAGCAGTTTTCTATGGATCTTTGTGTGTCCTGTAGGGAATTCAGCAGGAATTGGGAGTCCTGGGAAGTCACTTGCATAGCAGCGATTTGCGTGAAAATGGCTGAAAGATAGGAACTGAAGTGCTGGCTAAAGCCGCTCACTGATATCCCCAGGCCTAGAGTTGTATTCGAAATCGAGAGTTGGAGTCCTGCTTGATGGGCTAAATAGCTCATTTCTCTAGTCTTTTCCATACACAGTTTTCTCCACATTACCCCACACATATACCCCTTCGGAGAGCGATGGTACCCGCCATCTCCACATATTAGATGGACAAAAGCCATAACAGTGTCCTTGCAAAATAGGTCACTCTGCTTGTGGTACACTAAAGCCAGGTCTGACCTGTGTATTAGGACGGGAACAGCCTGAGAGCCAGGTGGCAGCACCTCAAATACAGTCGGTACGAAACGATTAGCAGGCGGTAGACCTAGTTTCAGTGCGAAATGGCTGACGTTAGGCTGCAATAGCCGGGCTTTCAGCTCTGCGGGTAGCGGCACAGTGCTATTCTCGGTGCCGTACCATTTCTCTCTATCAACACACTCTGTACTGTAGGAATTGGATATCAGGAAAGCCTTCATATTGAGTGGACTCAGCAGATTTAGCAGGTCTCGGATCAAATCCGGTCGATACAGCGGGACTAAGCAGAGAGCCGGCAAAAGGTCCTGCGCAGGGTATTTCTGCAGACTACTGGCCAATTTAGACGCATAATTCACCGAATTGGAGCGGCTTTGGAAGCGATATCTAGCTGCGGCTATTTGCTGGATTTCTTTGAAAACCCACTCAACAACTCCTTTTTCCCTTACCATTGCGATATAGGCAAATAGAGTCTCGAGGATCAGTTCGTAGTGAGTCATTCCTTTCTCTGTGGCGTCGATTGAGAGCACAAACAGACAGTAGTCTCGATAGCTGTAGGAGTCCGCAGAGACGCTTAAGCCTAAGGCCAGTCCTTCAGCCTTTAGAAAGGACAGCAGGCTATTTGTGCCTTCGTGGCCTAGTAAATGGCTCAAATACAGCTGCGGTTTGGACTCGTAATGCTGATACACGCCGGGGAGTTGCCAATAGATCTCTATCTCTTTGCGGTCCATGACGCTCACCACTTTAGTCAAAGTGGCCATTTGATGAGGCAAATAGGGCAAATTCAGGCTGGAAACCGGGTGATTTGGAGTGTAATTCGGTACTAACGAAAGCTTCTCAGCACACCACTTCATCAAAGTCTCTCCCTTTTCCCTGCCCACTAGTACCACTGTCATCCTCTCAGCTGAGTAATTTTCCCTATAGAACTGTATCAATTTCTGTCTGATATCGGGCAGTTGTAAGGTGAATAGACTCCCTGTAGCGAAGTGGTTGAACGGGTGAGTGGGGTTTGCTAGGGAACAGAGTAGTTGGTGTACCCGCCAATTGTCGCTTTTGAGGTTCTTTGCGTGCTCGCTGTCGACTGCTCGCATTTCCCTCTCTACACAGCTTTCGTTGAATAAGGGGGAAATGAAGAATTGGGCGAATATATCGAATGCTTGCTCCAGGTGGTCCTTGGAGACAGAGAAAAAGTAGTTCGTTTCTTCATGTCCAGTGTATGCATTCGACATCCCCGCATGTTCTTTCAGAAAAGCATGGTACGTGCTTTCGCTGGGGTACTTCTGAGTCCCCAGGAACAGCATATGTTCCAAGAAATGAGCCAATCCCGGCACTTCAACAGGGTCTTTCAAGGACCCGGCAGCCACACAAAGCGCCCCTGCACTGATATCAGTCTCAGGGTCGCTGATAGCCAGGCACTGCAGTCCATTTGGCAAGCGGGAGTAAAGGTAGCTCCGAGGGTCTGAGGGACTTTTTCGCATGTCGACCATTACGCAGAGGCTGGGAAGAGAGAAAGGCCTGAAAACAGACTTTCAAGCCTAGTTTCTGAGAGATTTAGCCAGGGACTCGACCACTGCTACTTTCCCATCCACATGAAATCACTATGTAGGAGTTAGTGGCTTTGCATTATAATTGACTTTCATCTACCCCCTCAGGATTTCTCCCTCAAGATTCCCAGTTTCAGCCATTAGTATATTAGGCCATGCCTCTGACTAGTACAACATAGAAACCCCTCGCTTCCTAATTTTAATGGATCCCAATCCGATGACTTCCCCTGTACCGCAGCATTTCTCCCTACCATCCGTGCCGATGTACTACTGCGCCTGGCCTATGGCTTTTAACCAGTCCTTTGTGCTGCCGGTACAGGTCCCGACAGGGACGCAGCAGGACCCTTGCAAGAAATACAAGCGAACTTGGAGCCGCGAACAGATCGAAGAACTATACACAGAGGCTAAAGGCTACTGTGCAGAGCACGGCAAGGACTTGACCAAACTTGACCTATACGACTTCACGGAAATCGCCAAAACAGTCTGCCGCTCTCCCCGCAAATGTATGAACAAACTGATGGAAATCCAAGTCAGCGGCACCCTTCGCTCTGGCGTTTGGAGCCCTGAAGAGGACGAAGTGCTCAGACTCCTGCTGACTGAGGGCAAGAAGAAGTGGGGCGTCATTGCGACTGCCATCAACCAGCAGTTTCACAAGGCGTTGAAGGTGCGGACTGGGAAACAGTGCAAGGAGCGCTGGAATAACCATATAAACCCTTTGATTGACAGGGGGGATTGGACTGCTTTGGAGGACTTGCGACTGCTGGAAAGCCACAAAGTGCTTGGAAATCGCTGGAGTGTGATTGCGAAAGAGCTCAAAAACAGGACCGATTCCAGCATCAAGAACCGCATAAAGAGTCTGCTGAATAAAGAACGGCAGAACGTGGTGGGCTTCGCGGAGGCTGACCTGCTAAACGCGTTGATTGAGAAGAAGACAAGGGAGGTGCAGAATGGCCAGGAGCCTGCCAGTCCCGCCAGTCGCAAGCCGGAGGCAGTGTGTGACAAGGCTTCTTTCTCTACTGCTGTGGCTGCCTTCCAGGGCTTCGACTTTTACAACACAGAGTAGGTCTCAACTAATCCCTCCTAAACCCGCTATCCCGTTCCCCTTTTCCCTATTTAGAGCATGGAGCCCCGCAGGTGCACAGACGTGTGGTGCTGCGGAGTGCATGTGTTTTGCTTCCTATGTCTGTGCTGCTTGAGTGGGTGGGCGTTTGAAGGCGGATTTCCAGGGCAATTGACACATGGAGGGGACGTGCATGGAAATGTGTGCGGCTACGGCAAGTTCACAGATAAGGAATACACCTATTTCCTAGCCCCTACAAGCGACATCGAGGCTACGATCTGTCTACCAGGCTGTCCAGCCTTCCAATCCACCGAGTTATTGCGTCTATACGGACCTACAGGCAGTCCTTACAACAACAACACTGGCTGTGTGGACGCCTACCCCTCCAAACCCTTCTTTAACAAGTACTGTCTACCTGCCCTACAGCCTTTACGCACCTCTGTACTCACCTATCTGTACTCCCGGGATAAGGTGATGTCCAGAGTAGTGGGGGATTTAGTGCGGGTAAGGGGTATTTAGGCCTGGGACATCCTAGCTGTGATGTTGACTATCACAGGAGTCTCCGTTCTCGTATATATCTTCGTGCTTTCAGCAGTTTGGTGGCATTATCAGCCCATAAATGTGCTTTTTTATGGACTAAATGTGGTACTTTTGCTGTTTTTGTTCGCTACAGTGTGCTTTTTGCTGTATGCAGAGCACTGGCGGGTGCAAGGGAAGCTATGTGCGGATTTCGGCCCAGTGCATATGGTGAATTGCGACGAAAGCTCAGCTTCCCTGGGCTACACATACCTGTGCTGGGCCTGTGCAGCTGTCTTTTTCCTGCTAATCTGCAGTTTCCCAGTTCTTTTCTATCGATTACTCCCAGGTCTCAAGGCTTTAAAGGCCGCTGCTAGTCTCACTCAAAACGACCCCGGCCTAATCCTCAGCTTCTTCCTCATAGTCGCCATCTGCACCGGCCTCCTCGCCTTCTACATCACTCTACTCGTCTACACAGTGAGTACAGGCGCTTACGAGGACAAGGCGATCTCAGTGGCTGTGTACAGCACTGCCAGAGTGTGGGGGCCCTACACGGCTCCGAGGGTGTTGGTGTTCTTTGAGGTGGGGATGGTCCTGTGGCAGTTCTCCTTCTTTGCGCATTGCTTGGAGTTCCTTGCAGGCACGTATGCGACTTGCAGGTTCTTTGAGGAGGAGGGTGTATTGGCACCGCTGAAGAAGGGAATGTGGAACTTGTGCAGATATCACTTGGGCTCGGTAGCGTTGGCGGCGGTGTTAGTGCCCTGCTGGCGCTTTCCCCGGGATTCCACCCTGTGTCTGTCCTATAGCAGCTCAGACGCTTTGGCCTACCAAGCGCTCACTGGAGACTCCTTCTTTGTGGCTGCTGGAAAAGCTGGGAAACTGCTGGAGAAGTATCGACTGCTGCGCTGCAGAAATAAGCTGAACAATGGATCTTCAGTCCTGTGGCTCTATCAAATCACCATCATGCTGATAGCCCCAGCACTGACCGGGTACTGGGTCCACCACAAGACCTACAGCTTCCAAGACACATACAACAAAGAAATCACCTCTGTAGTTGCCATGATGGCCTATTCCTTGGTCTTTTCCTGGTTCCTAGCCCTGCTTTTTGCCTGCTTGTATCGAGGCTTGCTGCACGGAGGAGTGCTTTGCCATGTATTTGACATGGAGCGAAATGAAGGGAAATCGCGGCATTCCACGGCCAAATTCAGGGCGTTATTGTATGACAGAGAAGAAGACCAGCTGTCTTCTCTCGAAGTCAGTCAATACTCCCAGCGCCACCACCTAGTCTCGGACGAAGACCTGCCGATGGGGAAATGGGACGGCGACCGCAATCCGGATGTACAGCAGCCACCCACCCCCATTGCAAACCAGAAGGAGGAAAGTCTGGAACTAGCCAGTCCGCCCTCTTTCCCCTTCCAACAGCCTGCAAGTCCTCCGAAACCTGAGGGAAATGTGCACATTATTGGGCCTTTGGGAGTGGTTGTTAGCCTTAGTGCGGAAGTGCCGAATTCGGATGTTATTGTTGACTCGCCGAGTTTGAGAGACCAGCGCTATCAGCCCCGTATGTCCACTTATAATAGTCTCTATATGCATTTCTGCTCTTCCATAGCAGAACGATTTCCCCACTTTACAGACTGGAACTGCAGCATATGCAAGGAGGTATAGTTGTAACAGACGCAAACAGGGCAAATCGCCTGTTTCCCCTATCTGTATGAGATGAAAACCGCTCTAGTCCTCATTTTCCTCCGTTCTGAAAGGCTAATTGCCCTAGCTCAGGCGCCATTACAACTATATGAGTCTAGACGGCCTTGCTAACCCTGTCTTCTTCACAGGCCCAATATCGCAGTACCTCAACCCCATCCTCGCCCAAGCCTCCGAAGCCACTCCACTGCGGAAACACCCTTCCTCCCCCCTCCGAGTCAATGCAGAGAAGTCCGCACGCCCCAAGGACTCCCCAGAAAGACAGAAAGCGCCTCCCAAGCCCACCTCCCCTCCGAGACTGTATACAGCCGTGCAGTCCTCCCCGCTCCCTGCTGGCACCATCATCAGCCGCAGACAGCTTCAGATGGTCTCTGTGGACTCTTTGACCGCCACGCCTGTGTTCAGCCTTGGACATGAGTCCAACTCCGCTGCTCTGCAGGCCTTATTGCGGCTCTCTGTAGAGGCTGGGCAGGCGGAAGAGACTATGGGGAGGTGGGCGGGACTGGCGGAAACCTCAGCATTTGAATGCGGGTATGGGAAGGTGCTGCGCAGACAAGACTTGGAGGAGGTGATGGGGAGGATATATGGACAGGACAGGGTGGAAGCGCTGCGGGCTGCCAACTTACTATCGAAAACAAGCGTAGCGCCTTTATTCACCCAACTGCAAGCAGAGAAGGGGAAATGGACGCAGGCGCGGGACGACTATTACAGGAAATTGAAAGGCTTCATGGTGGCTCAGTCCAGACGAAAGCGAGACCTAGGCAAAGCCAGCACCCTCGACACTCCCTTCCTAGTCCCTGGCCCCGGCGTAGAAGAATCCAAGCACCTTTCCTGCCTGAGAAAGGGGAAACCCGCTCGCTCCCAGCCCAAACCCAGCGAGTCCAAACCCTCTTCCTCGCCCGCAAACACTGAGTTTCAGCTGGAAATCATGCGCAACATCTACCACAAGCAGCTCCTCAAAGTGACGTTTCAGGCTTTCAACCTGCACACTCTGGTACTGAGGCAAGTGAAGGGAAGGACTGAGGAGGTGCAGGAGGCTGCGCTGAGGAAAGTGGCGTATTTGGTGGTAGCGGGGTGGGTGCATGTCCTGTTGGCGAGAACTGAAGGGGAAGATATGCTCAAAGCGGCGCAGGAAAGGTTGACTGCGTTACGGAAAATTAACGTGCTTCAGGCTCTAAATCGGTATTCCAAGAGAAAAGAGAAAAAGGCGGAATGGGAAATAGTTGCTGAAAACCATAAAAAAACCACACTCCTCGGAAGCATTTTCCTGGCTTGGAAACAGGACTCTGTGGCCAGGAAAAGGAAACACGTGCAGACAGATATGTCCGAACAGCACTTCCGACTGCGTCTATTGTACCGGACGTTCTCAGAACTAAAGCGGTATATAGTCAGCACAATGATAATAAAGGAGAAAATTACGCTGACTTCCAGAGTGCATTCCCCCGCTAGCGGGTATGGAAACGACAACTTTGGGAGTGTGTATGAAGATAGGATGGAGGACTATTCACAGAAACTTAGTCGTTTGGTTCCTCCTTCGATGCATCTTTCGAAGCCTTTTCGACCCCAATTGACTTTGCAAGGGCGGGGAAATACCATGGGGACTGCCACACTGCTCCCTCTTTCCCCTACTCAGAGTGACCCAGTCTTAGCCAAATACCTTACTGCCACCTTTCGTCCTGAGTCTAAAGAGCCCCAGGCCCAGAAGTTAGAAGCCCACAAGAGGTACGCGGAGCACTTGAAGCGATACAATCCTAGCGAATTAGACCCTCCAGACCAGCCCCAGACCGCTGATTATTGGCCTGTGGACGTCGGACTAATCGCTACTCCCGCCAGTCCGCTCCCCAAAGACCCTCCCGAAGCCGAGTCCACTATGACAAACATTGAAGACTCAATAGTCTCCCTGCCCTACATCGACTTCCACATAGACGCCAAGCCGACCCTCAATAAAGAAGCCCTAGCTGTGCAAATCCGAAGTCTGTGGCTGCTGTATCGGACACTGAAGCGAGTGGGACCGACTTACCACACTCTGAAAGCCAGGAGAAGGGCGAATGCTGCTCAGTCTGATTCTCTCATTGATACCTTCATTCAGTCGCGGAGAACGTCGAAATTCTTCACTAATTGGAAAAAAGCGTTTATCGTCAAGTCCTTATTAGGCCATTTAGAGGCCTTTAGAGGGGTCGAATATACGAAACTGTGTATTGCCAAATTGCGCCTGATCACTGTGAAAAGACACGAATTGGACTCTCAGGCTTCGTCCTTCTTCGAGTACAGACTGAAGGAACGGGCTTTAAGTCGCTGGACGCGGGCGGGGAAAGTCCCTGATAAGGTCCTAATCCGCTTCCGCAAGTCTAAAGTCCTGCGGGCCTGGAAGCAGCACCAACTCCTCATAGCAGAAAAACTGCTGCACCGGATTAAAGCCCGAAAGAGCTACTATCGCAGACTACTGAGAAAGGCATATACAGCTTTGGACAGACACTGGACCGTTAAGGACAAAGAAAGGAGTTTCAGTGCGAGGAGGACGGTAGGGACTATGTGGAGACAGTGGAGAGGCTTGACTAGGAGCAGGCAGTTGCTGAGGAGGGTGATAGTGCAGGGGTTGGAGAACTACAAGGACTCCATAGTCACGGAATTGCGCTCGGAGGCTGTTTTCCTTGCCTCTGTTCTGCAGGGCTGGAACAAAGTCAGCTGCAAAAAGCGGAAATCCAGAGAAAGGCAAATTCAGTCGCTTACAGCCACGAATTGGTATAAACAAAGGACGAAAGTGCAGTCCTTTTTTCACTGGAAAGGCAGATTTCGCCTACTCAAAGGACTCAATTTGCTCCGAAACTACTGGAAAGCGCCCTGCAAGTTGGGCTTTACGATGTGGAAAGCTGCCTGCGCACAGCGGAAAATCGAGGAAAGCAACGTGGACCAGTACCGCAAAGGCTGGATGCTGCAGCGGGTTGTAGAGAAGTGGAGTGAGTGGGTTTTGCAGGAAAAAATAGTCGCCGCTGTGATTGCTCGCAGAAGTATCAAATACTGGCGAGCCGCTATTTACCAGCTCAAATACTTCCCACAAAACGCCCACAAAAGGCAAGTTTTGAAGACAATATTTGGGAAATGGAAGAGAAATTGGCTGCAAAAAGTACACAAAAAGGATAGAGAAATGAGGCTCAAAGGGTACTTGGAGAGGCGGGAAGTCAGGGGCAAAAGGAGGCTTTTGGAACTGTTAATTACCAACTTTCTCCTTCGAAGCAAGTCTCAAAGGCTGAAAAAGGTGGAAAAGCGGGCTTGTTTGAGAGTGTATTTCCACGCTTTTGTGAGGAAAGGGAAGAAAAGGATAGTGAGAAATCGGGAGAATAGAGGACTGAACGAGAAACTAAGGACCTTCCGCCTGCATTACAAGCAGCGAATAAACCCCAAAGTCCGCCTTGAATACCTCAACCGCTCCTTTTCTCTATGGCGGCAACACTACTCCCGGGTCCAATCAGCCCTAAACCGCCTACTTCAGCCCTTCCTCCAGCGCTCCAAAGGCGCCTTCCTGCGGCTACTTGAGACCTCTAAACTGCGCAACCCAGACTCCCTCCGCTCCAGTACTAAACAAGTCGAATTCGACCTCCTCTTCCATAGTCTCGAAGCCACCTACCTCAAAACCTCCCTGTACAAAGACACCCGCACTCGCAAGGTGCATTTCGAAGGGGAAATGGACACTTCCTCAGTGGGTCCGAAGGTGCAGGAGATATGTGCAGGCATGCAGGAGACCTGGCTGGAGAGGTACCAGCGGCAGGAGCAGGAGAAGAGGGCGGGGATTCATAGAGAACTGGAGAGTCTGCAGGCTTCTTTGATGAGTAGTTTGTCCAGTCGAGGGTCGAAGCGGAACTTCGGCTAGGGATATTACTAGTAAATTAGGTGGGGACTGGAGATACGAAGGTAGGAGAGTCTTTCAGACTGGGCTGTAGCGACAGAAGCGAGTAAGAAGCTTGGTTCGGGAGACGTAGTGGCTTCACAGAGGGACAGGAGAGGGAGAAAATGCGCTTTCCGACTGCCAAATGGGCGAAACTGACAGTTCTGCCAGAATTGACCGCCAGCGGCTTCCTCGCCAGCAGCTCCACTAAGAGCGCCCGCTGCTTGCAAGGCTCAGCAGGACTGGAGGCCTGGAAGTCCGAAGACCCGGGGAGTTGGGTTCGCTCTTTGCTGAGGAACACTCTGCGGCGTATCATGATATCGGGTCGTTTCCTCGGCAGAATAGTCACAGAGCTGCAGCTTGATAGGGGAATGCCCCGGCCCTGCAGTGGGTCTGCATTAGACAGGGTTGGGAGTGCTAAGGAGTGTTCTCTCACTGTACAGACTTCCTGTGGCTGCCACCGGCCGAACTCTGCAGAGTCCGCTGCTCCTTCCCAGCTGCACTCGTCACTGATCGCTACTAAGGCCTGCACGCAGGAATCTGCTAGCCCTGTACTTTCCATTACTTGTTGCAATTAGTCAGGACTGGACAGAGGGGCAATCAGAGAGGGACGGATAAGCAGCTAATTAGTCCTTTCTAGTCCGACTGTTAAGTGGATATGAGTAGTAGGACTATCAACTACCTGCCTCTATATCCTCCCGTAACT
>Ga0247837_1006785_pt1 | contig 15759 bp, 13 predicted proteins | sample LaCtaG_2_FD_187115 | JGI IMG/M metagenome (GOLD analysis project Ga0247837, IMG submission 187115) | Freshwater microbial communities from meromictic Lake La Cruz, Castile-La Mancha, Spain - LaCruzMarch2015_14.5m | ecosystem: Environmental > Aquatic > Freshwater > Lake | place: Spain: Castile-La...
TTGGTCAAAAGCACTACTATCCGTTGTCTGAAGCCAAGCTTTGCGGGCAGCGTCTACGGATTTAAAATGAGTAGAGAGTCTCCAGACTCGTTAAATTAGCCCGTGTCTGAGACACTACAACTCATTTACAATCCGTAGAGCGCTATGCTAACTCTACGGATAGTTAAGGCAGCATTTATTTAGAAAAGGTGTCTGGATTCGGCAAGCTCTCCATGTCATTGAAAGTATGGCATTCGCCAAGGATTGTTTGGTAAAATAATCATTGTGTTTGGCGAGCGTTGGGCCGACAAAAATGCGGGCCAGCGTTGGGTTGTGCGTGGAAGCATATTTTTGTCTAGATTTTTTGCATGCTTTTTCATCAATGGAAAAAGTATGAAGAAAAAAAGTTTTAAAACAAAAGCCAACAACTTGATTGAAAATTTTGTTATTATCCATGGGGTCTATTAGGCAAGGAGATTCATACAGAATGACGACATGTTAAGTATAGCTACTAAATCAAAAAACGCCTTTGCATCACTGCAAAGGCGTTTCAATTATTCAATTCCCAATTATTACTTCACCAACACCAAATCCAACACTTTATCCTCGCCTTTCTTAATTTCAAGGTCTTTAATTATCAAATCAGCATAACCTTGTTTCGATGCTTTAAGGGTGTATTTCCCTGCTTCTAAATCATCAAAATCAAATATACCTTGCTCATTACTCACCACCACCAAATTTAGCTCTATTAACTGCAACAACACATCGGCCAAAGGTTGATTTTCGGTATCAGTTAAAGCCAACTTACCTTTAACCGTTCCTTTTAAAATACCAGTATTAGCAGTTCGGCCTCCTCTGTCTATAATCTTGCGCGAACCTTTGTATAACTCATAAAAATTAGCATCTAACATGCTAAATATTTTACCAGTATTATCCATTTGTTCTTTCAAAATTACGTTGGCTTCGTCAAACAGCACATTCAATTTATCGGTTAAAGCTTCTTTAGTAACTTTGGCAGAAGCAGGAGCAGGTTTTTTATCAGCAAAAGCAGTAATTTTAGTATCTAGTTGGTCAAGCAAAGGTTTGTTAATACCAAAATCGGCCAATGAAGCCAAATTACCAGTAGCTTTACCATGAATATTTCTAGTATTCGATAATAAATCCTCCTCTTTCATATTGGCCAATCCACTTTCGCTAAAATTAACCTCAGCAGCCAATTGCAAATTACTGTTAGTTAGCGCAAACCCTTTAACTACACTAGCTACCATGGCAGCCAATTTTGCTAACTCTCGTTTTTGCACTTGTTTGTCTTCGGCTATACCCGTTAACACTTCCTTTTGCTGATCGGCTGTGGCTAAAATTTCAGCCAGTTTAGCCTTTAAAAGTTTAAAAGCATCGTCAAACGCTTTTACTTTAGCCAACGATAACAAGTTAGCCATACAAACCGCAACCACAGTGCGGTACATACTTAATAAATTATTTTGTCTGTTATTCATGTTTTCACCAATACATCATTTGGTCAATATTAGGTAAACACAAACAAACAGATTTAAATACTTTAAACCAAATTTATCTTACTAAACACTTATATTTTAAATAGAAGGTTATTAATATACATAATTGGCTGACTTATTTGTATTTTACACATAAAATACAATATTTTACTTAATAATAGCAGCTAAATACTTAATGTAAATAAACAAAAACCTATTCAAAATAAAAAATTACGTTAACAAATGCCAATTTACATGAACAAAACACTAACTTACATGGCCTAAATGCCAACTTACGTGACCAAAATGAAGATTTACATGAAAAATATAAGGATTTACATGGGCCAAACGCCAACTTACGTTGCCTAAATGCCAAGTTACGTTCCCTAAGTAACAACTTACGTTCACTAAACACCGATTTACCTGCCCAAAATGCAGCGTACGTTGCCTAAATGCCAATTTACGTTGCCTAAACGCCAACTTACGTTCACCAAACACCAATCTACGTTCACCAAACACCAACTTCAAATGCCTAAAATAGTACTTACGTTCCCTAAATGCCAATTTACATAACCAAAATGCCAATCATGCAAAGCGTGAGTCACTTTTGAAAGCATTGTGCTGTTGTTGGTCAAAAGACACAACAACGGGCAGCATTAAGGTAGTCTCGGGCGTAATATGGTGTAGTTTTAAATATTTATGCTAATCATTGTCTGTAGGCGTGCGTTGGGCCGACAATCCCGATGCATCGGGAGCGGGCCAGCGTTGGCCTGAGCGTGGAAGCATATTTTTGTCTAGATTTTTTGCATACTTTTTCATCAATGGAAAAAGTATGAAGAAAAAAAGTTTTAAAAATAGCCCAATTATTCATTGATGCTAACTAATACCAACAGTTCCTTTTTGACAGGTATTTTCATTTAAAGAAAAAAGGTAAAACTTTTAGGGAGTGACTAGTTATAAAATGGTGTAAACGTAAAAAACCTACCTTTCGGATTTAATTCCATTTTCAAATTCCACTTTTATTTCTTCTAATATTTTCAAAGCAAAAAATTATTAGCTTCGCAGCCTATTTTTATTTACACTAATTTATAAAAACAAATAACTAACCATGACTCAAATTATAGAATGTGTGCCAAATTTTAGCGAAGGCCACGATTTGCAAATTATTAAACAAATTACTGATGTAATAGAAAGTGTAGATGGAGTAAAATTATTGGATGTAGATCCAGGAAAAGCTACTAATAGAACGGTAGTTACTTTTGTTGGCGAGCCTAATGCAGTAGTTGAAGCAGCCTATTTAGCCATAAAAAAAGCTTCAGAAATTATAGATATGAGCAAGCATAAAGGCGAACATCCACGAATGGGTGCAACCGATGTTTGTCCGCTTATTCCAGTTAGTGGAATTACCATGGAAGAAACTGTTGAATATGCAAAAATGTTGGGTAAAAGAGTGGGTGAAAATTTAAATATTCCTGTTTATTTATACGAAAATGCTCAGCCTAATAAAGAACGAAATAATCTTTCAGTAATAAGAGCTGGTGAATATGAAGGTTTTTTCAAAAAAATAAAATTAGCAGAGTGGAAACCCGATTTTGGCCCAATTGAATTTAACGAAAAAGCAGGTGGAACCGTAATAGGCGCCCGCGATTTTTTGATTGCTTATAATGTTAACTTAAATACTAAATCGGTGCGTTTGGCCAATTCTGTTGCATTTGATATTAGAGAAGCTGGCAGGGTTTTGCGCAAAGGAAACCCCATTACAGGTAAAATAGTAAAAGATGCCGATGGCAATGATGTTAGAATTCCAGGAACTCTAAAAGCTTGTAAAGCCATTGGATGGTTTATTGAAGAATACAATATTGCCCAAATCAGTATCAATTTAACCAATTTCAAAATTACTTCGGTTCACCAAGCTTTCGAGGAAGTTTGCAAAAGTGCAGAAAAACGTGGTATGCGTGTAACAGGTTCAGAGTTGGTAGGATTAATTCCTTTAGAAGCCATGCTTTCGGCTGGAAGACATTATTTAATTAAACAAAAACGTTCGGTTGGAGTTAGTGAAGAAGAGTTGATTCAAATTGCCATCAAATCGTTAGGTTTAGACGAGTTAGAACCTTTTGATGCCAATAATAAAATTATAGAATACAAACTAAAAAATGCCAATAACGAAAAGTTGATTGGTATGAACTTGCGCAGTTTTGCTAATGAAACTGCAAGTGAAAGCCCAGCTCCTGGTGGAGGTTCTATTAGTGCTTACGTAGGTAGTTTAGGTGCTTCATTAGGAACTATGGTTGCTAATCTTTCGGCTGGCAAACGTGGTTGGGAAGACCAAGTTCAGTACTTTAGCGATTGGGCTGATAAAGGACAAATGATTAAAGATAAATTGCTAAAAGCAGTGGATGAAGATACCAATGCTTTTAACCAAATTATGCTTGGTTTTGGATTGCCAAAGGCAACAGAAGAAGAAAAAATTGCCAGAACTTTAGCCATTGAAAATGCTACAAAATATGCTTGTGAAGTTCCTTTAAAAGTGATGCAAACAGCGTTTGAAACATTAGATTTATTAGCAGCAATGATTGAAAAAGGAAATCAGAATTCGGTAACAGATGCTGGTGTTGGCGTACTTTGTGTAAAAACTGCGGTGCGAGGCGCTTACTTTAATGTATTGGTAAATGCTAAGGATTTAAAAGATAGAACTTTTGCTGAAAATTTAATTGCTGAAGCAAAAACTTTATTGGCAAAAAACCATGCGCAAGCCGATGAATTAATAGCTAAAGTAGAAGCTGCAATTGGTTAAAAAACCCATAAATTCAGTTATTCCGAAGTACCGCAGATTGGGATTTCTTGCAAATAATTACTATTGAATTAAATATTAAATTTTTTAAAAAATTCAATGATTGTTTAAGTCAAGGAAGATTCTTACAGAATTACCCAACGTCATTTTGTATTGATTTTCGAAAAAATTATCTCTCGCAATGACGTTTATGCAAAACCACCATAAATAAAAATGATAAAATCACTGATAACAAAAGCATTTTCTATTCTGTTAATGATTGCTGCGCCAATAATTAGCGGAATGGCTTTTTTGGAGTATTTCCATGTAAAAATACAACACTTAAAGCCAAGTTATCCTTTTGGTAAATGGATTTTAGGAACCAGTTTGCCTTACGAAAAATCTATGCTTTATATTGGAATTGCTGCTTTTGCTTTTGCTGTTTTGGCTTATATTAGTTTACTAATAAAAAGCTTTATTAGAATAGTAATTATTCTATTTATTGTAGCTATGGTTTATTTTATAAGCAAACAATTTTAAAGATATTTAACGTAAAAAAGGCTGTTGAAATTCAATTCAACAGCCTTTTTTTATGAAATAACACAAATAATTATAAAATCAATTATCTAAGTTTTATGTTTTCAATAGCAGCATTTAATTTCTCTACTTCAAAATTCATTCTCACTTTTTCGTCTTCTATTGTTTTAGTCAAGTTATGACTTAAAAGTCTATCGTCTCTTTCTAAATTACTTTTTACACTATCAAGTTCAGTATTGTGTTTTTCAGTTAATTCCGCTAAAGTTTCGTGTAATTTAATTTCAGCATTAATGTTGTGGCTTAACATTGATTTTTTTAGTTTGCCTAACTGTAATAATAAAAATGCAAACAATGCAATTGATAAAACAACTCCTAAGCCAAAATACATCAACATTTTGCTTTTGCTTTCTTCGTTGCTGGCATCAATAGCAGCAAATTTTTCATCTGTACTTTTCTTAAACTCTTCTACCGAAAAACGTGTTTTGTCTAATGAATCTTCGGTGTTTGAAACTTTAAAAGCAGTTGAATTCAAAATTTCTTCTACTTGCTTCATTTGTTCATTAAGTGTAGCAATTTTTCGATCTTTGCTACTTAACTCATTCCTCAAAGTTGCATTTGAACTCGTTGCCGATTTTACTTTGGCATCTAAATTCAATAACATTTCTTCATAGTCCTTTTTAAGTACATAAGGACTAGTTTTTGGTTTGCCTGGTGCGCCAGGAACCACGGGAGTACCAGGTTTTACAGCTGGTTTTGGTTGTGCTTGAATTGCAATTGAAACTACAAAAAGCAATAATAATGTGATAATATTTTTCATAAACTCATATTTTATTTACGATGTAAAACTACTGATTTTTTTTTATTATTTCCTAATAGCAAAACCTATATAAAAAAATAATTTTTTTCATACTTTCAAAATTTGAATGATTTAGCTAAAAATTTATTGAAAATATAACATAATTATTAACCATTCAATTGAATTATTGAAAAGCTATTCCAAGTTTGCTATTACTCAATTTTAAAGTTATTTCTTTTAATGATTCAGGATCCTCAATGGTTGATGGAATATTGTAAGATACTCCATCGGCAATAAGTCGAAGGGTTTTTCTTAAAATTTTTCCAGAACGTGTTTTGGGTAATCTTTTAACCACCACTGCATTTCTGAAATAGGCAACTGCTCCTATTTTTTCTCTGATTAAAGCAATCAAATCTTTTTCAATTAATACTTCTGTTATTTCTACACCATCCTTTAAAACTAACAATGCAACAGGTCTTTGTCCACGTAATTCATCGGCTATGCCAATAACAGCACATTCAGCCACCAATGGGTTCGAAGCAATTAATTCTTCCATTTCACCTGTACTTAATCGGTGTCCAGCCACGTTTATGATATCATCAATTCTACCTGTTATATAAAAATAGCCCTCTTCATCTTTAAATCCACCGTCACCAGTAAGATAATAACCTAAAAAATGTTCTAAATATCCTTTTATAAATCGTTCATCATTGTTCCAAAGTGTTGGCAAACAGCCTGGAGGAAGTGGTAATTGAACAGTTACATATCCTTCTTGATTGGGTCCTAATTTTTCACCTTCTTCCGATAAAATTTGAATATCATATCCACAAACTGGTAAACCAGCCGAGCCAGCTTTTGCTTCAAAAGGTTCAACGCCCATCATTATTCCCAACATTGGCCAACCGCTTTCGGTTTGCCACCAATGATCAATAACTGGTTTATTAATTAAATCTTTTATCCAATTATAGGTTGCAGAATCTAAACGTTCACCAGCTAAAAATAATGTTTTGAGTGAACTTAAATCGTATTGTTTTAAAATAACACCTTCATCATCTTCTTTTTTTATTGCCCTAATAGCTGTTGGTGCTGTAAACATAATATTTACTTTATGTTGTTCTATAACTCGCCAGAATCCACCACAGTCAGGAGTTTTAACTGGCTTGCCTTCATATAAAACAGTGGTGCATCCAATTAATAATGGTCCATAAACAATATAACTATGTCCAACTACCCAACCCACATCGCTTGCAGCCCAAAATACATTTCCTGGAGCTGCATTATAAAAATGGGTCATACTAAATTGCAAAGCAGTGGCATAACCTCCTGTATCTCTCACAATGCCTTTTGGACTGCCTGTAGTACCTGAAGTGTAAAGTACATAAAGCGGATGACTAGCTTTTACTGGTACATAGGATATAGGCTCTGAGCTATTTAATAAATCATCAAAATCTATTTCACTCAAATTATTCATTACATCATTTCCATTGCTCCTTCTAAACAAAATAGTATAGTTGGGTAGATGTGTGGCTTCCTGAATTGCTTTATCGACCAAAGCTTTATAATGAATTACTTTATCAATTTCTAAACCATACGAAGCGGTGATGATTGCTTTTGGTTTTGCATCATCTATTCGCATAGCAAGTTCGTGTGGTGCAAATCCACCAAAAACCACTGAATGAATAGCTCCAATTCTGGCACAAGCCAACATAGCAATCACGGCTTGAGGAATCATTGGCATGTAAATGACCACTGTATCGCCTTTGGTGATACCTAAGTGTTGTAATCCGCTAGCAAATTTTGCAACTAAATCTCTTAATTCATTATAGGTATAATGATGAATGACTAATGTAACAGGGGAGTCGTAAATTAATGCTATTTCATTACCTCTTCCTGCATCAATATGTGAGTCCAAGCATAATTGAGAAATGTTCAATTCACCATCTTCAAACCATTGGTAAAAACCTTTATCGTTAACAGAAAGTATGTTTTGTGGTGGTTTTATCCAATTGATTTTTTTGGTTTGTTCGGCCCAAAATTCTTCTTTATTTGAAATGCTTTTTTGATATAATTCTTTGTAAGTCATTGTTGAAAATTTTTATAAAATTATCCAACTAAATCAAGATTTACACCATTAACTATACCAAGTTAGCAATTTTAATCTAACAATGCAGTAATTTTATTAACCAAATCCTTGTTAGAAAAGGGTTTAGTAATGTATAATTCTGCTCCTAAATTATACCCTTTTTGTATATCTATTTCTTTCGACTTGGCACTTATAAAAACTACTTTACAAAGTTTATGTTTTTCGGTCGATTTGATATGTTTACAAATGGCATATCCGTCAACATCGGGCATCATAATATCAAGCAAAACCACATCTGGAGAATTTTGATCGAGCAACTCCAAAGTTTCGGTTCCATTGCGCGCTATCATTACATCAAAACCATTTTTGCGCATTAGAAATTCTAATGACATGAGAATAAATGGGTCATCGTCAACTACCAATATTTTATACGCTTGATTCATTGTTTTTATTCAAAATATTTAGGCTTCAAAGTTAGGAATTGTAAATGTAAAACGTGCACCTTTTTCTACTTCACTTTCCACCCAAATTTTTCCATTGTGCATTTCTACTATTCGTTTGCAAATGGCTAAGCCCAATCCTGTGCCTTCAGGTTTTTTGATGGTTTGATTTTTTGCTTGAAAAAATTTATCAAAAATAAGTTCATGCAATTCAAGGGCAATGCCTTTACCAGCATCAATAATACTCACTTGAATTTCGGTTTGCATATCGCTTACCACAATTTGTATCGTTTTATCTTCAGGTGTAAATTTAATGGCATTGCTTAATAAATTCACTAAAACTTGTTGCAATAAATCTTTATCCGCATGCAAAAGCAACATGCTATTTGGCTTTTGTAGAGACAGTTTTATTTTTTTATCCTTCGCAATTAATTCATAAGAACTGTAAAGGTCATTAACCAATTCAATAAAATTAAACGAGGTTAGATTTAATTTTTGTTTGCCACTTTCGTATTTTTCAAGGTTAAGCACTTTGGTAATTAAATGACTTAAACGCTCGCTTTCCTTAACCACAGCGCCAAGAAATTTGTTTCTTTCTGCTTCTTCTAAATTTGGATTTTCATGAACAATTTCGGCCAATGAGCGAATGGAAGTTAAAGGTGTCCTTATTTCATGCGTTACTGTATATAAAAATTCATCTTTCAATTCATCCATTGTGGTAAGTTGCAAGTTGGCTTCTTTTAGTAAATCAGTTGCTTTGGTTAATTCAATCGATTTTTTTCTCAATTCTTTGTTTAATTCTATCATTTGTTGCGATTCATGTAGAATTTTAAAAACCTCATTTAAGCTAAGTTCTTCTTCTTTTGTAACTGAACTTACCATAATTCTAGCTGATGATGAACCTATCACCCCTGCTAATATTTTTTCAGAAAAACTTACAATTCTTGGGTCAGCTTTGGCATGCATGTCTATCGATATTTTATGCCTATGCGCATAGTTTTGAATCAAGTTTTTAGAACGTTCTTTTCCTAAAAAATTTTCGAGTAATGAATATAAATCGGGCATGTAAGCGGTGCCTCTCCAAATATTACTTTTTTCGGGATTTTGATAAATATCTATATCAACAAACACTTCAGCTTGATAAACTTCTTGTGGATTTGGCTTGCTATAAATCGAGAATAAAATGTAGGCTGATAGGTTAAAAAACATGCTCCAAAACAATGCATGTGTAATAGAATCAAATCCTTCTAATCCAAATAAAGCTTGAGGTTTTAGCCAAAAAATTTCAAATGGTCCATTGTTTAAAATACTATCACTAATAATATGTGCATGCGCTATGGAAGGAATAATTAAAGTATAAAACCAAATTGCAAAACCTACAATGATACTTGCCAATGCACCTTTTTGTGTAGCGCCTTTCCAATATATTCCACCAATAATAGCAGGTGCAAATTGAGCAACACCAGTAAATGAAATTAAACCAATAGATACCAACGAAAAATAATGCGCCACAAATTGATCGTAGATATATGCAAGTATGAGGATGAATAAAATGCTAAATCTACGGATGTATAAAATGGTGTCTTGTATTGATTTGTCGATAGTGTTTTTGAATTTGTTCTGTGAAAAAATAATTGGCATCACTAAGTTATTACTTACCATGGTGCTTAGAGCAATGGTTTCAACAATAATCATACTGGTTGCAGCCGAAAAACCACCAATAAAAACCATCATGCTGAGCAATGGTTTGTTGAAATGTAAAGGCAATGCAAGGACATAAGTATCGGCATCTACAGACATATTTTGGAAAATAATTTTTCCGCCAAATGCAATGGGAATCACAAAAATATTGATGACAAATAAATACAAAGGGAAAAGCCAAACAGCTTTTTTTAAATGTTCTTCTTTTACATTTTCAATCACTCCAACTTGAAATTGCCTTGGTAAAAACATAACCGCCACCATAGATAATAAAATGCTTGCAAACCAACCAGCATTGGCGTTTTCGCCTTCCATGGTAAATAGTTTTGTAAACTCATCTATATGCGAAGCTTTAAAAAAAATGTCGTTAAAGCCATTAAATATTCCACATGTTACAAAAACGCCTGCAACCAAAAAGGCAATTAATTTTATAATAGATTCAAATGCAACAGCAGCTACTAAACCCTCATGTTTTTCCGTTGCATCAACCGACCTTGTTCCAAAAATAATAATGAAAATTGCTAAAAAAATAGTGAAATAAAGTGTGGTATCACTTAATAAATTGTGGCTTGTGGCCATATTATTCGTAAGAATATCAAAACTAATCGTAATGGCTTTTAATTGCAAAGCAATGTATGGTAAAACACCAATCACACAAAAAATGCTAACAACAGAAGCGACAGTAGCATTTTTACCATAACGTGTAGAAATAAAATCAGCAATGCTGTTAATTCGTTGAGCTTTTGTGATGCGAATAATTTTGCGAAGCACCGGAAAAAATAGCGAAGCCATTATGGTTGGACCAATATAAATGGCTAAAAAACCTATTCCGTTTGTGGTGGCTCTGCCCACACTTCCATAATAAGTCCATGCGGTACAAAAAACGCCTAATGAAAGTGCATAAACATAAGCATTGTTAATGATGCTTTTTCCTTGTTTTTGTTTGTATTCGGCATAATATGCAATGCAAAATAACAATAACAAATACAGCAATGAACTTACAACAATAATGGCCTTACTCATTTTTGTTTTTTTGGTGTTTTTTAAATGGTTTTGCTTCGGCCGAAATAATCAAAAAAATAAGTGCTACTAACCATGAAACTGCTATGTAAATATACAATATCGGAATATTTCCAATAAAAGTTTTTTTGTTAAAAATTGTAAAAATTGGATAACAAAAAAGCAACATCAGCAAAAAACTAAGAGTTATATTTTTCTGTTTTTTATTGTTTATCATTTTATAAAATTAATGATTTGATTGAAGAAAACAAATTTCGACATTTATGGAACATTTGATTGTGAATAATTGCAAAAATTTGCAACATTATTTTTTACAAAAAATAAACCCTTGATTGAAGTTAATCAACCAAGGGCTATTTTCTATTAATTTAAAAAAAACCAAATTAAAGTTCGTCAGAACTTTCAGGTAAATGTTCGTATTCACCTCTGAAAGCGTAAAGGCCAAATTTTACTAATCCTAAACAAATAGGAAAGAAAATGATTAATATAATTGACCATTGTAATAGGGTATTTGTTTTAGCAATACCCTCTGCTGCTTTTCCTACTTTTTCAATGGCTTGCATCACCATAAATATTACTAAAACTGGTGCTAATGCAATGAGGATTATTCCAAGATATTTTTTTACTGTGTTCATAATTTTTGTTTTTATTAATCGTTTACGTTTTCGTCTATTTTGTTACTAATATATACAGCTCCTATAACTAGTGAAACTGCGGCTACACCAATTGGATACCATAATCCTGATAGGGGAGTAGAGCCGCTAAAGCTTGCTATTAAAGTAGCAATAAATGGTACCAATCCTCCAAATACTCCATTACCTATATGGTATGGTAACGACATAGAAGTATAACGTATTTTGGTTGGGAATAATTCTACCAAGAATGCAGCGATTGGTCCGTATACCATGGTTACAAATATAATTTGAATGAACACTAAAAATACAAACATCCAAAAATTACTTTCCGATAATTTTTTATCAATGTATTTTGTTTTTCCATGTCCAATTGGTTTAGCAGCATCGGCATAAACTGTATCGGTGGTTACTATTTTATACGAAGCTCCATCTTTTAAAGTGGTAAATGTTTTGGTAACTACTAATGAATCTTGTGTACCAGCTATCAAATCAGCTTTAACAACAGGTTCTGTTTGTGTTGCCAATTCTGTTTTTTGAAATTCAGCTACATTCGTCCTATCTAAAAAGTTTTGATAAATAGGGCGATAGCAAATAATACCTAAAAGCATACCTGCGAGCATAATCCACTTTCTTCCTACTTTATCGCTCCAACTTCCAAAAATTACAAAGAATGGTGTAGCAAATAAAATGGCCCAAAGTAAAATATACCTCGATTCGTTAAAATCTAAGAGAACAGTGTTTTCTAAAAATGATTGTGCGTAAAATTGACCAGTGTACCAAATTACACCTTGACCCATGGTAGCACCAAATAAAGCAAGTAATACCATTTTGAAATTAGCTTTATGGTTAAAGCTTTCCATTAAAGGATTTTTAGAAATATTTCCTTCTTTTTTCAATTTACTAAACAAAGGCGATTCGTTCATTTTTAAACGGATGTAGATAGAAACAATTACCAAAATAATTGAAATTAAGAATGGAATTCTCCATCCCCAATCAGCAAATGCTTCTGCACCAATCATGTTTTTGGTAAATACAATTATTCCAATTGAAAGAAATAATCCTAAGGTAGCAGTGGTTTGAATCCAGCTTGTGTAAAAACCACGTTTTCCAGCTGGAGCATGTTCGGCCACATACGTTGCAGCACCACCATATTCTCCACCTAAGGCCAAACCTTGAACAAGTCGTAGAATGAGGACTAATATAGGTGCTGCATATCCAATAGTAGCGTAGGAAGGAATTAAGCCAATCAAAAAAGTAGAGCCACCCATTAAAACTAGGGTTAATAAAAAAGTAGATTTACGGCCAATCAAATCGCCTAATCGTCCAAAAACTAATGCCCCAAATGGCCTAACAATAAAGCCTGCGGCAAAAATTGCTAAAGTGTTAATTAGCGCTGAAGCTCCAGCATCAGCCGGAAATAGTTGCTTGCCAATAATAACAGCTAAGCTTCCAAAAATGTAAAAATCGTACCACTCAATAAGCGTCCCCAACGATGAGGCACCTATTACTTTAGCAATACTCTGCGGTTTGTTTTCTGAATTTTCCATGTATATGTTTGTAATTGTTTTTATAAATAAATTTGAAATTGAACGGTGAATTCACCAAGGCGAGAATCATAAATTAGATCACCATATTTTTTAGTAACATCTGCGTATTTATACAAAGGACGCATTCTGTAATTTAAAGTAAGTTTAGCTGAATGGCCATTTAAAAACCAATTTAAACCTAAATCTGGAGTTATCACATTGTCTTTTATTCTATCAAATTGTGACATGGTAATGGCAGCATATGATTGAATTTTTCCTAAGTTTTTCATTTTAGGTAATAATAAACCTGCTTGCGCATAATAAATACTTCCAGTTCCTATAGTCGGCATAGTATTTCCTCCACCATTAAATGCCACTTGGCTGGCAATGGTTCCATTAGTTGGATTGTCTATACCAATATTTCTTACATAATTTGGTCCCATATCAAAGCGATTATAAACGCCATAAAATGTTACTGCCATATTTTTATATTTTAAAGGCATGTCTAAAAACACATCGGCTGATAAAAACATTTGATTATGTGTTGCAGTATCCCATTTGCCTGATGTAGTATTTTGTTTTGCACTCCACATGGCATCAGGATTATAGTAAAAACCAGCGCCAATATTGAATACTTTTTTTGTTCCCAAATAAGTTCCAACAGTGAATGGTAACAAGTTACTCTCAATGTCCCAAAAATGATATTGGAAATATCCTTGATAAGCTGGTTTTGGTTGTCCGCCTCCTTTATAATTTGCAATTTGAACATTGTTTTTTGCAGCAGTGGTATCAAGTAAAGTTAATGCACCACCTTTGGCTAAAGCATAGGGAAAGTTAATGCTAGCACGGTAATCAATGCGTTTGCTTTTTAATAATTTTCCTTTTCCAAATATTCCAAATTGACGTGCAAATTGATCTGTTGCATCAATATTTTGCCAGTTAAAAATGGGTGCATCTATACCTAAAAAATTTAAAGTAGAAGCCGAACTCATTCTTGAAGGACCTTGCCAATAATGTAAACCAGCACCAATGCTTAAATTTTCTTTATATATACGGTGTTCAAGCCAAGCATCATGAAGGAATAATTGCGGTTTTTTTCCATCTATTCCGTTAACGCCTCCCGTAACTTGATTAGCATTATTGATACCAAAATGTGTTAGAATTAAAAAGTTTGGATTTAACTGTGCATACATCAAAAAGCGGGATCTGCGCAAACTCATGTCCCATTGACTTGTACTTGTTTCTCCGTTTACTGTTGAACCAGGATTGTTTTCGTTATGACGAACCCATACTTGGTGCCAAGTAAGTAATCGTATATACTTTTTTCCAGTAGAGTCTAAGTTAAATTTTAAGCCGGAACCATAGTTATCGGTTCCCTGGGCTTTTACACTTGCTGTTGTGCTAATTGCCAACGCAAGAATTAGAAAAAGTTGTCTAGTTTTAGTCATGTGATTTATGTTTTTTTGTTGAACAAACATCCGTACATAATTTCTCAACTCGCATGTGTTATCTATTTAACTGTAAAATGGTATAGTTGTTTGATTATTTTTTTCCCTTTAAACGCTCCCATTTTATGAGCATAAATTTATCACCTAATTCAGTAATAATCATGCCTGAGTTTTTGGTGTTCTCCCTATTGCTCATATAACTAATTAATTCATCGTGGCGTATTACTTTGTAAGTGGGTTGGTAATCGCTGTTGGCAGGCGCTGTTAGGTTGTATTTTTTTACCCAATTCATTACCGACACATGACTTACACCAATTAATCGTTCAATTTCACGTAAGCTTACTCCTTCAATATACAATTGAAGTGCTTTAATTACATAATAGTTATCTATGTTTTTACCCTCTTTCATTACAGAAAAAAAGTAATTACATTCTTTACACAAAAACCGCTGACGGCCTTTAACAAAGCCACTCTTGTTAATGTTTTCGCTTTTGCATTTTGGACAATTTATTGTTTCCATAATGTAAAGGTATATAGTTAGCTATATATATTTAGCATAAATATACTAAATTAGCAACATAAATTATTTCCAAACCATGATAAATATACTTGTTAATTGTTTTTCAAAGTACATCTTTGTGCCTTTTAAAAACATAAACAAAAGGGAAAACACCCTTAAAATAAATTATTATGAAAGTAAGTTTGAACAATGTAGTAGCTATTCATTATACACTGACCAATAATGAAGGAACAGTTTTAGATTCTAGCGATGGAAGAGGGCCTTTAAATTTTATTCATGGCTTAGGTCATTTAATTCCTGGAATGGAAGAAGGGTTAGATGGCAAACAAGTTGGTAATAAGTTTCAATTAAAAGTTAGTCCTGAAAAAGGATATGGAAATTACCAAAACGAAATGGTTCAAGAAGTTCCTGTGAGTGCTTTTGCTGGTCAAGAAATTAAAGTAGGAATGCAGTTTGAAGCAGGAACAGGTGATCAACGTTTTTTAGTTACCATTAAAGCAATAGATGCTGAAACAGTTACTGTTGATGGAAACCATCCTTTAGCTGGAGTTGAATTAAACTTTGATATTGAAGTAATGGCAATAAGAGAAGCAACCGAAGATGAATTAGCTCATGGACATGTTCATGGTCCTGAAGGTCAACATCACTAGAAGATAATATTAAATCAACGTTTTAAAATAAATTGATTTAAAAAAAATATATGCTATAATATTTTTGAACCACATAGTAATCTGAAGTTTTTCAAACTCCAACCTCAAGAAAGATAACTTTGTAAAATGCAGCGCACAAGAAACCTAAATGTAATTGGAGC
>Ga0247837_1006788_pt1 | contig 15755 bp, 13 predicted proteins | sample LaCtaG_2_FD_187115 | JGI IMG/M metagenome (GOLD analysis project Ga0247837, IMG submission 187115) | Freshwater microbial communities from meromictic Lake La Cruz, Castile-La Mancha, Spain - LaCruzMarch2015_14.5m | ecosystem: Environmental > Aquatic > Freshwater > Lake | place: Spain: Castile-La...
CTCCGCACCTTCCCTGAATAAGCTTCAGCATGAAAAGTCTCTGCGAAAGCCGTATGCGGGAAATCTGCAAGTACGGTTTGACGAGGAGGAGGGCGCGGCCCGTCCGCCCCTCCTTACTCTACTGGTTCCAGAATCGTTTCTTTTATCGATAGTTGGTTTCGGTTTGGTTAGCTGACCAAACGTGTCACTTAGATCGTTTCTTTTATTCATGGACGCCAGCATTGTCTAATGCTAGCATTGGATTTCGCCGATAACGAGTCTTGTGAATCGCACCATGAATCATCCCCTGAAAACGCTCGATCTGCTAGCTCAGCAGATCCGAGAAATGGAAACCGCCAATCGCCCTTTGGTGGAAAGCATTGGTAGCGGGTGCGCGTCCATGGACCGTTGCTTGCCTAACCGTGGGTACGCGTGCGGCAGCATGATCGAACTGGTTCGGACCGCTGCGGGGTCAGGGGTGTCTTCCCTTGCTTTCATGATCGCCAAAAAAGCGATTGAGAAGGGAAAGTATCTGCTGGTGCTGGATTCTCAGAAGCAACTTTATCCACCGGCGCTCCAATCCTTAGGTGTTCCGTTGGAAAGGGTGATTGTGCTTCATCCAGGTAACCACACCGACGCGGTATGGGCCATGGATCAAGGACTTCGATGTTCTGCGGTGGGAGCCGTCATTGCTGAAGTTGGTCAATTGGAAGACCGCGTGGCGCGACGATTGCAGCTGGCAACCGAACAGGGCGGAGGGCTCGGCATTTTGCTCCGAGATCGATTGGCTTCGCGATCTCATCCAAGTTGGGCGGATATTCAATGGCTGGTACGAGAATCGCAAGAAAGCCCAGCCTTGGGCTCAGATGCATCGGTCGATTCACCGCGGTGGCTAGACCTCATGCTAACACGTTGCGTCGGTGGACGCGTCGGGGCTCGACTGACGATCGGTATGGATGCGAATGGAAAGTGGGTGGAAGCACCAATCAAGAGCAAGGCGAATCATGAGCAAGCGAGTACTTTGCGTTTGGCTGCCGAACTGGCCAAGCCAGCGAATCGCCGTCGCGAAGTGGCAGGCTAACCCGAGCGAAGGCGCGCTTCCAACAGGGCCGGTGATCCTTTATGCTCGCGATGCGCGCCGCGGCCAAATCGTGGTTGCTGCCAATGCCACCGCTCGCGGGTTGGGCATCACGACTCAGATGCCTTTGAGCCAAACCAGTACGCTTTGTCCGGATGCGGAACGTCTCGAACACGATCCACAAGCCGACTTGGAAGCTCTGTGTTCCCTTGCGGAATCGGCTCAGTGCTTTAGCCCGATCGTAGGCATCGAAACCATCGACCAACAGGCGTGGGCTGGAAGATCTTTGCATCAACCCCAAGGAATTTTTCTTGATGTAACAGGGATATCGCCGCTGTTTGGCAACGAGATGCTTCTTGCAAATACTGTGCACCGATGGTTCGCAAGCCAAGGCTATCTGGCAGCGATTGGGCTGGCTAACAGCATGGGTGCCGCGTGGGCGATTGCCAACTACGGATATCGATCTCAAATTGCAAAGGACTTAGAATCCTACGAACGCGATTGGAAGGTACCGCATTCGTACCGAAACACTTCCATCGTTGACCAGGACGAGCCAATCGGCTCCGCCACTTTTGGCCTACCCGTTGAATCGCTAAGGTTGGACCACGCGACCGTGACCAAGTTGATGCGATTAGGAATTCGAAAGGTAGGGCAACTGATCGAGCTACCTCGGGCTGGCTTAGTCTCCCGATTCGATGCCAATATCCTGGAACGCATCGATCAAACCGTTCATGCAAGACAAGAGCCTATCCAATCGCTTCATGATGCTCCATCGCTTGCAATCGAACAAACCTTGGAACACCCAACGCCCATGCGTGAGACTATCGATTCGGTGATCCAAGACCAATTGAGTCAATTGATGACTGCGTTGGACGAGATGGGACATGGCGTCATACGGCTCGTCTGCCGTATCGTCCTGGAGTGCAATTCGATTTCGGTGGAGATGGAAATGAAGCCCATCGATACGCAACCTTCTTCCGAACATCCCAAGCAGGACGTTCGTATTTTTCAGATTGGCCTCTATCAACCTTCCAATGATCCGAAACACTTGATGTGGTTACTAGCTGGCCAATTGGATGCCAACTTAGAAGGGAATCGCCTCAAAAAAGGCATGGGAAATTTTTGGGTAAAATCGATTGGCATTCAAGCAACGCAGACCGCTCCCATCGTGTGGCAGCAAACCAACTTGTTTGAACGCGATGCTCTTTCGCATCGCGACACGATTGCGAAACTGATTGATGGTCTCAGTTCTCGCTTGGGGCGAAAATCCGTTGTGGCTCCATCGCTTCATCGCAATCCGCAACCGGAACTGGCATTCTCGTGGCGACCGCTTACGGGCTGGCGAAAAGATGGGCAAATTCAAGAAACCAAACGAAAGCTTGCGAAGGCTCCCAAACGAAATTTTGCGGAAGAACAAGGCCTTGAACCGACCGCTAACGAGGCATGGCGCCGCCCAACGCGACTGATCCAACCACCCCAGAAAATCGAGGTCGTTTGGGATGTCAATTCCAATCAACCCACCGCGGTACGCTACCGGGGCGATATTCAACGTATTCGAGAAACCAGCGGCCCCGAACGGGTCGATAGCGGATGGTGGCAAGGGATCACACAACAGCGAGATTACTATCGCGTGAAGCTGGAAAGCGGTCCATGGTTGTGGATCTACCGCGATCGCAGAAATGCGACCTGGATGTTGCACGGCGAATTCGACTAGCCCACACTATCGAAACAGCGCTGACTAACTAGCGCTATCGAGCAAATCCCCTTCGGTGATCATCCGGAAACCTTTTCGAGCCAGCGTTTCGAGTGCTTGCTCCGTATTGTCCACCATAATGGCTACGGCGGGTTCGCCGTGCGGGCGAAAGATCAGAGGGTATGCTTGAATGATGTTGATTTCCGCCTGCAAAAGTGCAGTGCAAATCTGAAGCAAGGGCTGCCCACCCTCAGGAAGCTCGACACCGATCAAGTCACTTTCAATGATGGCAAGCCCTGCCCGCTCCAAAATCTCACGCCCACGTTCGGCGTGACTCACCAAGAATCGAACAAACGCGCATTCGGCGGAATCATTGATCGATAGAGCAACGATTCGAATCCCAGTTCCTTCGAACCGTCGAACTACCTCCAGCAACTGCCCAACTCGATTTTCGAGAAAGACAGTAAATTGCCGGATCGTTGGATAGTTTCGTCCGTGCATGGTTTGGAACGAAACGGAGGACCCCTCTCCAGTGCTCATCGCATGAAACCTTCTAAAATCAACAAATGGTATCTAAGTCATTGGCGAAGTGTATCAGAAAGCAGCGGCATTACTAGAATTCGAACTATCGGAACTTTCTGTTGAAAACATCCGGATCAAAGGGATCCTTAGCCTGAGTTGTTTTGCTGGGCTCGGCAGATTCATATTTTTCCTCCAAATCCCGGATGGCTTTTTCCAAATCATCCAATTCGCTGCCCGACAAAATGGCTGGCGGGGGGGCGGATTTGGCGGGTTTAGAAAGGCTGGCATTGCGATCCCGTTTTTCCACGATCTTGGAAAGTTCACTTCGAGTCATCCTGTCGCGACTGCCATCCGATGGACTGGTTGCAATTGCCTGGGTCACTCCCTGAGCTTCACCCTGCGTCTTTGTCCCAGCAGATTGCGTTTCCGCAGATGCGGTCGCAACGGGATATTGCTGAGGCATCGACTTGTTAATGCTTTGGGAAAGAGCAAGTGATTTGATCCATTGACCGATGCGTTCAATCAAGAGTCGCTCGTCTTCACGCGAAGCATTCAGGCTTGGATGGCGTTGGATTCCGTGCGACTTGGTTGCATACGCTAGAAGCTCACTGTCATGAACTCGCTCTCGATCAACGTAGCGAAGCACTTCATCCAAATCCTTAGCCAAGGTCAATGCTGCCTGATCGCCGATGGGCTGATAGAGATGGAAGTCAGATTTACCAAGAATTCCATGGCAGCCAGATTGTCCACATCGAGTCACCAAGACGGGCAGGATCGAGGTTTGGAAAGTTTTTCGTATGTAGCCAGGGATCTCCGTCTGAGTCCAAGAATTCGCGTTTGAGCGTCGTGGTTCCAAATCTTTTTCTGGGATATCTCGCAACTTCGGAACTTCGGCGCCGGCCTGCACCACTTCGCTTTTGATGCCTTCGTTTGTCCCGCTGTTCAGAACCGTGCTGTTTTCCTGAGGAGTCTCTACCCCAAGAGACTTCCTTACTTTCTCGTCGGCTAAGAGCGCTTCACGAAGCATGTGTTCAATTTGTTTGAACTGCGGCGAGTCCGAAGCGTTCATTTCGATCACTCGGTAGTGAGCAATAGCGTGATCGATCAGTCCTTGTTTGATGCACCAATGCGCTAAATGCCAATGTTCGCCTGTACCCCACGATCGGATGCCCGATTTTTGATGATGGTATAAAGCTTCAAGGGATGGCCCAATGTACTCAACGTTCTTGTGTTCAAGGTTAAGCTTGCTGTTCCCATCGACCCTGATGATGATGCGTTCGGAATTGGTTGCGATCTTTCCCGCAAGCACATTTCCATTCTGAAGCAGGATGTACCCATCCCCGGAAAATGAATGACGTTCCGGTTGGGAACCATATTCGCGGCCTTTTTGCCCAATTGCCTTCGATGGAATGAACCAAGCGAAAATCAAAACAAGGGCAAATGCAAGCAAGGCTCTAGGATTCATGAACTGGTCCACGACTTGGAAACAGAGTTAAAGTCGCTTCCAAAAAAGTTCTTGGATGCGCACCTTCCCGGAGATTAGCAAGTCGTACGGCTACAAATCAAGACGATGAACCTAGGCGTTCACAAATTTCTGGTCGTGTTTTTCCCGACGAGCTAGCTCCAGATCGTGCTCGACCATGATCCTTGCCAATTCTCGCACGTCCGTTGCTGCGGACCAACCTAACTTCGACTTGGCTTTGCTAGCATCACCCAGCAGCAGGTCGACCTCGGCAGGTCGGAAGTACCTTGGATCGACTTCCACATACTTTGTCCAATCGAGCTCTAATTGTTCGAAGACCATGTCCAAAAATTCTCGAATCGTTCGTGTCTCACCTGTTGCGATCACGTAATCATCCGGTTCTTCTTGCTGCAGCATCAGCCACATCGCCTCGACATAGTCCTTCGCATATCCCCAATCGCGTTTGGAATCGAGGTTCCCCAGGTACAATTTTTCTTGAAGGCCAAGCTTAATCCGAGTTGCAGCTCGAGTGATCTTTCGAGTGACGAAGGTTTCACCACGACGAGGCGACTCGTGATTGAACAAGATACCGTTGCATGCAAACATGCCGTAGCTGCGGCGGTAATTGACGGTTTGAAAGTATGCGTACACCTTGGCACAGGCGTAAGGCGATTGCGGATTGAACGGGGTTTTTTCTGTTTGTGGGGTTTCGAGTACCATTCCGTACATCTCGGAGCTACTCGCTTGATAGACTCGAACGGGCTTGCGGCGATTCAGCAACCGCGCGGCTTCGAGAACATTCAAGGATCCAACGCCGTCGCTCATCAAGGTGTAAACGGGTTGATCGAAGGAAACCCGAACATGGCTTTGCGCTCCAAGATTGTAAATCTCGTCCGGCTCAATATCTTGAACTAAATTCGTCAATGCTTGTCCATCGGTCAGGTCACCATAGTGGAGCAAAAGCTGGGGCTTCTCATGAATATCGCGATACAAATGGTCAATTCGACCGGTGGAGAAGCTGCTGGAACGTCGCACTAACCCGTGAACTTTGTATCCCTTGTTGAGCAACAGCTCTGCCAAATAAGAACCATCTTGGCCAGTAATTCCGGTGATTAAAGCTGAACGTGACATGGGAAATCATTCATGGAAGGGATGCAACAGACTAAATTCGACAACGGGAGCATTTTAGCCCCTTAAACCGGAAAGGTCTAACAGGGATTTCGCAACATCGCCGTCTACTACCCAGCGGCGGGATAAAAATAACGAAGAAACCGATTAAACTGGGGTGGTTGAATCAACAAGGTTGCACCATTGTTCTCAGAGCGAAAAGAACGTCTAGGCGCGAGGATGGAATTGGTTGTGAACCTTTTTCAACTTGCTGGTCTCCACTTGAGTGTAAATTTGCGTGGTTTGGATGCTTGCGTGCCCCAGCATTTCTTGGATCAATCGCAAGTCCGCCCCCCCTCCAAGAAGATGCGTCGCAAAGGAATGTCGCAGCGTGTGGGGACTGACTTCGCTATCGATTCCTGCCCGAAGAGCATATCGCTTGATCAGTTCCCAAATGGCCTCTCGGCGCATGCGTTGCCCGGTACGGGACAAAATGAGCCACGGCGAATCGGCGAACTGCCGCCCCGTAGCAAGAACAGGCCTTTGTTCTTTCAGGTAAATCGTGATTGCTTCCACCGCGCGTTCCCCCAAGGGCACCATACGTTGCTTGCTTCCTTTTCCTTCCGCCAAACAATACCCCTCCTCCAGGTGAACATTTGCGACCAGAAGATCTGAAATTTCGGAAACACGGCATCCGGTGGCGTACATGAGCTCCAAAATCGCTCGATCCCGAAGGCCCAGCTGGTCAAATCGTTGAGGAGCCGTCAGGAATCGATCAATTTGGGCAATCGATAAAACATAAGGAACACGCTGCCAGACTTTAGGGGTGGTCAACAATTCTGCGGGATTGTCCGCGATGGCGGATTCCAGCTGCAAGAACTTGTAAAACATTCGAATCGCGACGATGTGTCTTGAAATGGAGGTCGCTGCGAGTTTTTTATTTTTAAGAAAGCCGGCAAAATCGCTGAGGTCAGAAATGGACATGGCGGTTGGGGAACGTCCGTGTAGCCACTCTTTCATGTGCTCAAGATCACGCCGATAGGCCTGAACGGTATTTTCTGCCAAATGGCATTCGGATCGAAGATAAACGGTGTACCGCTCGATCCAGCCTGCCATCGTTTCTACCGGATTGGCAGCCTCGGGGGCAGATTGTTTTAATTTCTTCAGCTTGCTGACGGCCATGATTCAGATGTCCACTCGCGAAGATTGCCGATAAGAAATACGATTGTGACGAAATTGGGTGAGCATCTCAAGCTCGCCACTCAAAAAACCAAATATGGAGAATTGTAGGATGAAGATACTCGTTGTTGGCGGAGCAGGATATGTCGGTTCGCATTCCGTGAAGCTCTTGAGGAGCCTGGGGCACACGGTGTGGGTGTACGACAATCTTTCACGCGGCCATCGAGAAAGCGTCCCCTCGGACATCTTGATCGAAGGGAATCTTACCGATCGCGCTCTGTTGATGCGGGTTATGCGTGAAAAAGAGATCGAGGCAGTCATGCATTTCGCAGCCTATGCGTTGGTTGGGGAATCCGTACAGCACCCTGCCATGTATTATCAGAACAACGTTACCGCAACTTTTGATCTGATGGAAGCGATGCGATCTGCCGGCGTTTGGCGATTTGTTTTCTCGAGCACCACGGCGACGTACGGCCAACCTGATAAAATGCCCATTTCTGAGAATACGCCTCAGAATCCAATCAACCCCTATGGGTTTACCAAGCTTGTCGTGGAAAGGGCGCTCAGCGACTATGCACAGGCCTACGGGTTTGGCGTGGCAGCTTTGCGATACTTCAATGCGTCGGGCGCGGCCGCAGACGGATCGATTGGCGAAGATCACGAACCCGAAAGTCATTTAATTCCCATTGTTCTTCAGGTTGCGCTTGGACAGCGTCCGTCCATTTCCGTTTTTGGAAAGGATTATCCCACCCCCGATGGGACTTGCATCCGGGACTACATTCATGTGGAAGATTTAGCCACGGCGCACGTCGCAGCCCTTCTGAAGCTGCAGCCAAGTACAGTGCTTCAAATGAATTTGGGAACAGGCGTTGGGCACAGCGTTCTGGAGGTGATCAACGCCTGTCGCAAGGTAACCGGTCATGAGATACCTGCTGTCTATTCCGATCGCCGCCCTGGCGATCCCGCCTGCTTGATTGCAGACAGTTCTTTGGCTCAGTCCACGCTAAACTGGAAGCCCAAGTATATTGAGATCGAGCAGGTGGTGGAAACGGCTTGGCGATGGCATCAATCGCATCCACGCGGTTACGCAAGCTAGGCACGCGACAAGTCCAAACGGGAACGAATACGGCAGGCATCCATGCAAGACATAATCATTGAAAAGCCCTACAAGTTTATTCCGCCTCATCGGGGCAGCTTCCTTCCATGGGCGATCCTAAAGCTAGGGATCGTCCCTTGGTACTTGAAGAAGTTTGAGGGGGTCGTTTCGCATCAGCTTCGAGGGGTAGATCATCTTCGCGAATCGATGCGACTTGGGCATGGTGTTCTTTTAGCTCCCAATCATTGCCGCTATGCCGACCCCTTGGTCATGGCCTTTCTTGCGAGAGAATCAAAAGTTTCCATGTATGCGATGGCCAGCTGGCATTTATTTCAACAAAGTTGGATTCAAGCCAATGCCATTCGAGCGATGGGTGCGTTCAGCGTGTACCGAGAAGGGTTGGATAGGCAGTCGTTGGACATGGCGATCGAAGTTCTTTCGAACCCAGGCAGGCCACTGGTGGTTTTCCCCGAAGGTGCCGTCTTTCGAACCAATGATTTATTACAACCGCTGCTGGACGGCGTGGCGTTCATGGCAAGGGCTGCCGCGAAGCGTCGCAACAAAGAGGGAACTGGCAAAGTGGTCATCCATCCCGTGGCCATCAAGTACGTTTTTCACGGCAATCTGGAAAAGGCGGTCGATGTAACTTTAGACTCGCTCGAAAAACGTTTGACTTGGACGAGACTCAAAGAGGCCGGCACCCTTCAGCGTATTCATCGGATCACGGTGGCGATGCTGAGCCTGAAGGAAATCGAATACCTTGGGGAAGCACAAGATGGAACCATTGAAGAACGGCAGCAAAGGCTTGTCGATCATTTGCTGGATCCTTTGGAATTGGACTGGCTTGGGAAAACGGCTTGCGATTCGATTATCCCTAGAGTCAAAGCACTACGGATGAAAATTGTGCCCGAGCTCACGACGGGCGAACTGGTGGAACGCGAACGCGAACGGCGCTGGGATCACTTGTCGAAAATCTATCTCGCCCAGCAAGTTGCCTCGTACCCGCCAAGCTACTTGGTTTCGCCAACCACCGACACACGTATCCTTGAAACCGTCGAAAGGCTCGAAGAAGATTTAACGGATAAGGCCTGCGTGCATGGCCCGTTGGAAGTGATTCTGCAAGTCGACGAGGCGATTGAAGTGCCTGCCGATCGCGGTCCACGAGGCGAAGAAGATCCGGTCATGAAGCAGCTGCGAGAGCGACTTCAGTCGATGCTGGACGTTCTTTCTGCTGAATCCAACCCCGTTCTTTGAAAAAGATTTGCGATGTCCCCTCGAAGCCGAAACGACTTGAACGGTTGCAAAAGCAGACTTCACAGCACGCTGGGTAAATGGCGTGAAACAACCGCTTTGGTGGAAGAATCCTGGAACGATACCACCGCTCAAGAGTTTTATCAGCAGCAACTGGGCGAGGTAGAGCCGATCATGACCCGAATGATTGCAATCCTTCAGGAAGCAATCGACAAAGTGCAGTCGTTTGAAAAGCGAGTGGTTGACACGGACAAGTTTGATTGACTTTCCAGGGGAGTCGACTTGACGCAGTCGCGAATGTTCTTAAACTTGCCTTCTGAATTTGAGCCCTCGAAGGATGAATCATATGCGGCCGTGGCGAAATTGGCAGACGCGCTAGGTTGAGGGCCTAGAGCCCGCAAGGGTGTGGAGGTTCGAGCCCTCTCGGCCGCATTTTCTGTATTTGTGAAGTTCACGTTGCCGCGTCTCTCCAAGACGCGTAGCTCGAAACATCTAAAAGATTTCCGATCTCGATATGGAATCGCAACCGAAACTTCTTCGTTCGTGCGTCATATCTGGATTTCTTCGTGCTCGTACTCAGTGGCACTTTTCGACTGGTGGCACTTTTCGACTGGTGGCACTTTTCGACTGGTGGCACTTTTCGACTGGTGGCACTTTCCGACTGGTGGCACTTTCCGACCAGTGGCACTTTCCGACCTTGCCACGAAGACGGAATAGATCCTGTCAATCCTGTCAATCGGTTGTGCCCGTTTAGGGCTGGGCGGCTTTAGTTTGAAGCCTGTTTTTGAGCTTCTAGCTTGAGAGCGATTCTCTCTTGTGCATCAGCTCGGAGATTCCAGTCGTTCGATTCGCGTGCCCGTTCGCGATAGATGCTTGCAAGCAGACGGTGTGTTTCCGCTTCGGCAGGAAACTCCTTTTGGAGGGTTTCGGTTTCGAGCTGCGATTCGCCTAGCGATTTATAGCGAAACAACAAGGTGGCGTAGCGGATACGCTTGGAAAAATCCGTGGAATCAATCTCTAACTGATCGGCAAGTTTCTTGCCTTCTAATCTCCCGCTCGTCATTTCCGCATGAACCTTCGACTCGATCGCTGCGTCGTCGGTCTTTCCTGATCGGTTCAGGCACGAAATTAGCAAGACACGAGCTTCCGAGTCACGATGGTTTGCCTCGATCGCTTGTCGTAAAAGCACCATTGCCTCGCTATATCGTTCTAGACTTTCAAGAATTCCCCCGCCGACGAGAGCAATGCGATTGCCTTCAATAAACTGATCTGCCCTTTGATAATATTGCGTTTGAAGCATGATAGAAACATCATGTTTTCCCTGGAGCTTACCCCACGCAGCCTTGGAATCGCCCATCATGTGCAAACAATATGCGGCTTCCACGGTAGCAATGGTTTCAAAATCCGATCCAATCATGGAATCGAATTCTTGAAGGGCTTCGTCAAACCTTCGTAAATCACGCAACAGAATCCCTTTTCGAAACCTTGGCTTCAAAAACCAAGACCCTTGCGTTTTGGATTTTTCGAAATGTGAAATCGCGCTGTCGAACCGGTCCGAAACCTCATCCCACCTTCCTCGGTAGTATTCGATCGCAGGATCGTTGGGGCTGAATTGTGTCCAATGTTCGAACGTAGCAGCGAGACTGTTTTCATCGGAATTGAAAAGATGACATCGAGCACTGGCTTCGAAAACATCTGTTAAGGGAAGATTGTCTTCGGTACTTGCAATCAATGGACCTAACCGACTTTGGTCCCCCAATTGAATGGAAACCAAATTGTCAAGAACATCTACAAGCTTGTTGCTTGGGTCGCGATCTCGAAGCGACTGAACAGATTGTAGCACCGAAGCGGTCTCGCCGTGTTGCAAGTAGGCTCGTGCCTCTAGGACCAGCGATCGACTCGTCGTCCCAAACCACGATCGTTCGAATTGGATCCACTGCAGGGTTGAACTGGGGCGTCGAGCATCCAGGGATCGGTTGGCAAAAAACTCGCATAAGGAATTCGGAGTTCCAAAGTACCAGAGCAATGCAACAAAAAAAGCGAGAATCCAGAAGGATACTCGCTTTCGAATGTGATTTGGACTTTTGGAGTTTGCCAAGGGCATTTCGAGGCCAACCGCTTAGTTCAAATCGAAATCAAACTCGTTCGGGCCGGAAGCAGTGACCGTACGTACCAGACCGGAATCTTTAATGCTCGCGTACTTTGCAGGCAGAGCGCCCTTGACCGGAAGGCCTTTGACCTCTTTGGCAGGTTTTGCGACGTTCTTCATCGCGGCGATGTATTCGGGCGACATGCCATCGCCTTGAGTCGCATCGAAGCTCATGCCTGTTGCCTCAGATCCTGCTTTAGCAACCGTTACAATGTAATCGCCAGGCACAGCACCATCGTTAGGTTTACGAGTCGTGAGCTGAAACTTACCTTCTGCGTCCGTTCGACCACTAGCTGCCTCGCCACCAGATTTGCTATAGAAAGTGATAACCGCGTCATCCACGGCCTTACCACCCGCCATCACGACTCCCTTGACCTTCACGGTCGCGGCCCCACCTCCCTCGCCACACCCAGTCACCATGAACAAACCAACCAAAAGACAAAGCACTGATAAAAATCTGCTCATTCAAGACTCCAAAAATTCGAACACGGGCGGAAACAAATAAAAATCACCCGCAGAAGATTCCGCGGGTGATCGTATCGTTATACAAAACTTAGCGACTGTCGCCAGCGATTGGTTCGCCGTCATCCTTCGATCCCATTTGCTGATAAGCAAGGTAATCGATGGTTTCTGGAATGAATTGAACAGATCCATCGCCAAACACAAAGTTGGCACCACCAGCGTGATCGGACTTGAAGCCCTGGGATGTTTGCCAGTTATTGAACGCGTTGCAATTACCAGCATTGTCATCAACACCACGCTTGCCGCATGTGTTGAAGTTGATTCGCGCTGTGGTACCGATCCACATCGAATTCCAGTGGATCCATCCGTTGCGTGTATGGTCTCCGCAAGATGGAAGAATTTCGCCCATGAAAATAGTGTTCGAAGTTCCGTCCGTAATCTCAGCAAGTCGAGCTGCATAGCCTACTCGAGAGAATGGGCCAGAAATGCCAGGCGCATTGTCATTGTTGCCGTGACCAGCCCAACCGTTGCGGAAAAGATTCCCACCTAATACACCAGCCGCTCGCGTTGTATGCGAATTATTGGGATGCAAGTTGCACGACCCATTGAACGAATCCATGTTCTGGTTTCCCATGTTGGGAGCATAGTTGTAGAACTGCTGAGCTTGGTCCATTCGCTTGGACGACGTTCCATCGCTTGGGCAAATGAACAAATTCATTCTTGTACCACCAGCACCCGCCATGCCTAAACCTGTCTTAGGTGCCTGCCCTGGGATCACGACTCCGATGGGGGTATTCAACTGATCTTCCACATTCCGATTGAAGTCAATCTGACCATACAATGCAGTTTGCTCCATTTGTGGTAGCAACTTGATCAGGGTCGAACCCTTGATTCGATCACCGCCAGACCAGTCTTGTGCCGGAGTATTGTGAGGAAGCCTCTTGTACGCCGACTCGTAATTCAACAAAGCTAAGCCGAACTGCTTGAGGTTGTTCGAGCACTGCATGCGGCGGGCAGCTTCCCGAGCAGCTTGAACGGCGGGCAACAACAAACCGACCAAAATACCAATGATTGCAATCACGACGAGCAGCTCAACCAGCGTGAAGCCTCGCTTTTTCGACCTACGTTCCATAAATCACCTCGAGAAAAGAGAAAATTCCGAATGGGCAGATAAATCACCTTATCGGTTGTTTGTATCAGTATGCCCCCCAAACCGCAACTTTTTTTCCATAAAATTTTCAACTTTCCAAAGTTTTTTTTCCAACTATCCGCTTTCGGTTCGAAAGTCCATTAAAAAACAGTCGCTCTTGTGTCAGTTTCCGAGAAGCATTCTTCGGCTCGACAATCGCTTTACGCGTACCTTGGCTCGAAGTAGGTCCTTGACACTTCAATCCTAATGCCGTTAATCTCGTTCACGGGTGTGGAAGTAGCCTGTCTGTCAGATCGCTGTGAATCCTTGGGTACCAAAGTCCCTGGAAGAACCTGGATTCACGAGTTCCTTGAAGCGCAGATGACGGCTCGCGTCAGCCCAGTGGGAAACGTTGTTTGGCTTCATGCCGTCTATCTTTTTAATGAAGGAATTCTTTGTGACTCGAAATCTTCTCTCTTTGCTCACCGTTTTCGGATTGTTCTGCGTCTCTGTCGGTTGCGGAGAACCCGACCCTAGAAAGAACCCTGACTTCAACGAAGCAGCCATGTCGAACCCAGGTGCTGTTCAAATGGCACCTATGCCAAACAATGCGAACATGCCCAAGAAATAGGCTGCCTCCGACAAAGCAACATGATGCCAGACAGGATTCACGCCCTTGGTTGTTGGCACATCCACAACTGGGGCCAGCCCGGTTGTGGAACCCTGAACCGTTCCTACTAATTTCTAGTGGTATCTAGTGGTACACACATTGTGGTTCGTGTACCGGGCAGCATTTCCTTGTTCTCGTACGCCATGAAATGGTACTCGTACTCCTACTCGAAATACGCTGGTGGAGTACGAGTACCGCTGGGGCTGAGTACGAAGCAACACGATTTCTACGAGGGCTGGTGTTGAGGGGCCGATTAACGCATTATCGATACTGGCGCCTGCGGCTGACTGGGTAGTACGCCTGCGGCTGACTGTTAAACGCAATAGCGTTCAAAAAGTAGCAGGCACACTCCGTGTGCCGTCCGCAGAGCCTTCAAAAGCTTTGCTTTTGTAGGGTTACGGCACATGGAATGTGCCTACTACTTTGCTTCCTTGAACGGTATTGCTGTTCAACGAAGGGGCGCCTGTGGCTGGCAGGGTGGTACGCCTGCGGCTGACTGTTAAACGAAGTGGAGCTTGCGGCTCACGTTGTTGCGAAGACGCAAAAGCTAGATCGCGTGGATTATTTCTTGAATCACAATATCTCCATTGGAAGACTCCAAAGTTAGCGAGACATCCAAGCTGGATTGACCTTCCGAACCGGCGCCCCAAACGCCTTCAATCTTGCTTTCGGATTTTTGGGTCGTTTTCAGATTCGATGCAGGGAATTGGACAGTCCCATTGGTTGTCGCGGCCTTGATCAATAGGCTCGTTGTTGCAGGCAGGCTTGCTTCGATTTCCCCGTTGGTTGTGATGGCTTTGCAATCACCTTGCAGATTACATCCAGTGATCGCGATCCTTCCGTTGCTGGTTCTAGCTTGCAAGTTTCCATCGCATTGCATGACTTCGATTTCGCCGTTGCTCGAATTCAATTCGACATTGCCCTGGGCATGGGAGATCGACACATCACCGTTGGATGTATGGGCGGTAACGGACGCTTGGCTATCCTCACTAGAGATTCCGCCGTTGCTGGTGGAGAGTCGCAAATTGCATCCGGCTGGCACCCTCACTTCAAAGTCAACTGAGTTCGATAGGAACATCGAACGCACCTTTTGTTGCTCGGCAACGATTTGAGTGAACTTTTCATTCGATTCAATCGTCGGGATCAGCGAATCGAGAACGCCTTCCGCTTCTTTCTGGCTGGTACCATACGCTTTCATGCGAGCCACAATCGTAATTTCCGGCAGTTCACTTTTCGTAATCACAATATCCCCGCAAAACGAACTAACCTCGACTTCCATTTGCGAATCGCAAGGGATCGTTTTCTCGAAATCGCGACTTGCCGAATAGTTATTCATGTTGCAGCCTACCAATGGAACGCAACACGACAGCAGGGTGAAAGCGGTAAGAGCAAGTCGACTTTTCATTTTGTTCGCTATAGTAAGGGTAGTGATGATGCCTGATCGTCCCATGGAACTTCGAACGTGATTCGAATATCTTGGGGAAATTGCTGGCGACAGTCAATCTTTCGCTGGCAGAATCACATTTTGAATGTTCCGGCTAGCTCACACGATGCCATACTCCCCCCTCGAATGCATAAGCATCGAATGCCAGATCGTCTCCCGCTCCATCTTCCGCACCAATTCCCCAAAAGCAAAATGGGATCTGCGACCTCCTCGGATCAAGTTTCCCGCGATGCACTCGCTATTTGGCGCTACGGCGTAGATGCCGTTCGGGCGGATCGTGTCGTTGAAACTCAATCCTCATGGGATGGTCGCTGGCTTACCCTCGGCGAGCAAACCTGGGACTTGAAAGGCTGTTCGCGACTAATCCTGGTAGGGGCTGGCAAAGCCTGTGACGGCATGTTGCTAGGTTTGTTGCGAATGCTACAAAAATCGGGATGCCCGTTTCCAAGCTTGGCCGGATGGTTCAATATCCCGGAAAGAACGGCTCCTTGGCATACCGATCTACCTAGCGGAATCACCCTATGCCAGGCGAGA
>Ga0247837_1006792_pt1 | contig 15744 bp, 26 predicted proteins | sample LaCtaG_2_FD_187115 | JGI IMG/M metagenome (GOLD analysis project Ga0247837, IMG submission 187115) | Freshwater microbial communities from meromictic Lake La Cruz, Castile-La Mancha, Spain - LaCruzMarch2015_14.5m | ecosystem: Environmental > Aquatic > Freshwater > Lake | place: Spain: Castile-La...
GGATATCAGCCTATTAAATAATATTGTTGAAGAGAACTACGGAAATTACATTATAAATATGTTTGTTCGTAAGTGTGATCAATCTCGTTGGTAAATAATAAAATTCTTCCTTTCTTAATGGATCCCGAAACCGGTCCCGACTTCGTCGGTGTTTTTTTATTTACTAAGTTGTCATCTCAGAAAAAGGTTTTTTGTTTCCCATAACTTTAATTTTGAACCACTTATGGGAAGTTATTATTTTCCATTCAGAACACGACCCCCTTATTTTATTCATACCCAGATATCAAAAAAAAATTTCCGGAAAAATTTTTAAAAAATCGGGGTATTTATTATTAAAGAATAGATTATGCGTAAAGTTAGAAGAAGAAAAAACCATATGAACATTATGGTAATTAATGAGGATAACCAGATTGAGATTGTTCACGTACCAAATCATCTATCTGATGAATACATAAAAACATTTAATCTAATGGAAATTCCAACCAAGGATGAACTATATGATTTTTTATTGGATTATAATAGTTTAAAGGTTAAATGAAACTTTTATAAACATTCTAATATTTATATTAAAACCAAAATTATGAATACAAGTAAATCAAAAATTAGACACATGCATGAGGCAAATATGTCTTTTGAAAGAAGAACAATCCTTAAAGAATCCGTAAATAACACTTTTGAGTGTTCTTGTCCCGGACTTAAAGATTTTATTAAATCAAAACTTGATAGTGTTCCCGGAGAAAATACAGATATTTCAATTGCGAAAGGTAACTGGAGAATGTCAGATGAAAACACAATAGTTATTGACTACCCTGGTTTTGCGGGTATGGGGGCTTTACAAGTTATTTTAAACATTTCTTAAAATAAGAAACATTATTTATAACCCACCTCATCCAGGTGGGTTATTATTTAACGTATATTTATTTAATATGAAAATAATTATAACCGAATCACAATTTGTTAATATGTTCTTTAAAAGAAGATTTAATCGTATTGAAGAACTTATTACAGAAAAGATGAAGAACTATCCCCCGTGTGATTATACGTATGATCCGTATTATGCTTGGTATGATTACTACGGTGATGTTCGTAATGGTGTTATACACGAGATAGTTAGAGATACCCAATTAGAATGGGAGGAAAAGAATTTTAAAAAACTTGAAGAGTTAATGGAAACTATGGATGAATTAATCTATCCAATGTTTTATGATAAGGTAAGGGAATATTATGATAAGGTTCAAAATGAAGGTTGTGAGGAGTAAGGCATGAAAATAATTATAACAGAAGACCAGTACGGACAATTAACGGAAATGATTAAACTTGACATCAAGGTGGGTGATACCATAATGGGTGGTAAGTTTAAAAACAAAAAGGTTGTTGTTAAAACCATTGAAAAAAATGATAAGGGGGATATTACAATTAATGGAAAACCATTATTAAGATTTAGAATTATAAAAGAAAATATAATGACCGAATCTCGGAGTAAAATTCTATGGTTACGTAGAAGATTTAATGATTCAGAAACTATGGATTTATTAAAAGATATTGTTATTGAGGGTTTTGATTATGTTAACCCTTGTTATTACGAAACTTATCCAGGTTATGAAACTAACATAATAAATGGTTCTATACCAACATTTATTAATTCATATACTGAACTTTCTGGTGATGTGTATGTTGAAGATAATGAACTTGATGAATTTATACGTAAAGTAATAATTGGTAAGTTCCGGGGATTAATTTTACGAGAATATCGGGACCGTTATTGTGAGGAAGACGATGATGAAGAGGATTATAATTCAGGTCTTATGTATGGGGTTGATAACATACAAGAAAACGATAACGATGATGACGATGATAAATATTATTCTTCATTAAAGAGTTCACTTATTAGGAGACATAATATCATAATGGAAGAGATGTACCATTATATTGATAACCTTATTGATTGTGATGAATATCCAGATGACGTTGATGGATTTAGAGACCATATTCTTGAACAAGTTTCAGATGTTATGATGTTTACCCATAATATAAATAACTGGTTGTGGGGGGACTTATATGATATGTTAAACAATCTAATTGGAGAACAAATAAACGATTATTATATTTCTTGGACTAGAAAACATTGTTAACATGAAAGTAATAATAACAGAAAATCAAATTGGGTTTATCCGTAGGTATGAACAAATTAAGGAACTTGTGGATGAGGGAATTGATGTGATAAGTAATGGTGAAGATTTTTGTGGTTTTGGGTATTCTGAATTTATGGAAGAAGTTTGTTGGCAAGTAAGTGATAAAAAATTTTTAAATGTAAGAGATTCTGAAAATAAACCTACTATGACTCAGTTAATTCACGATTGGGTTAGAGACCATTTTGCTGAACATATTAGAAAAGAATATCATTCTTTGATAGAAAAAGTATGTATGGGGGATAGGTGGGATGATGCCGATGACATAATGGAATAAAAAATAACATATGAGCAATTTGGAAAATTTAAGTGACGACCAACTTGGTAATTTAATAAAATTATCTCGTCACCTTTTTAGTAAAAGAGCAAGTGATGTTGAGTATACTAGTTTAGTTGACATTATAGAAAATAACCAATTAGATCTTCTTGATGAGATTGGAAAATACTTTGGGGTTAAAAATATGGAACTTGATGACTACACATTTATTGTTGAGTTGAATAGTTTAAATGAAGATTATGTTAAAGGAGATTCAATAATCAGACCTACTTTGGTAAATTATGAAATATTTGAGTATGAGTTTGAGTGGCAAAAAGTAAGAAACCGATATTCAAGTGACATAAGTTCTTATACGGAAATAACCGAAGAACTTCTTGACAAGCTAAGGGATTCTGATATGTATTCAACATACGATGGTAGTATAATTGATACGGATACTTATGATAGCGAATGGGTTTACTTTGGTATTGAAAGAATTGTTAAATTAAAATAATAAAAAATCATTTATTTATGGTTTTTTTATCTGTATAATCTTTTTGTGTGGTAAAAATAAACTAAATAAAAAAATAAAAATATGGAAACAATAATACTAGTATCAGTTTTGTCAACCATAGGTGTGATTTCGGTAATATTAAGTGTCGTGATTGCGTTTATGAAATTAAAAACTAAAGTTGATGTTACAAATTATAACGGTGAACTAAAAACAATATATGATATGATATCAGATATTGAGAGAAATCATAAAATTGAAATTGGAAATGTGTATAGCCAAACACATAGAATGAATGAAGAAACTAAACGAGATTCACAGGAGGGAATTATAAACCTTTATCGTCACGTTGATTCAAGATGTGATAAATTGGACTCAAAAATAAAAACCTCATCTGTTGAGGTAAAAACAGAAAAATAAATTAATATATTACCACACATTAAAACCCATCTTTAAAAGGTGGGTTTTTTGTTTTTATGGATATTTATAAAATATGAAAATAATTCTTACTGAAAGACAAGTAAAATATTTAAAATCAAAATTTATTTTTGAATCCGATGAGGTAAATCAATATGGGTTTACGCCGGATGAAATGAATAGAATTGAAGAATTTGTTAGAAAGAATGTTAAACAACAATATGAATGGTTAAAAAAAGAAGTTGAGGATGGTGAGGATTTACCGGTTACTCTTGAAAGAATAAAAAATCATATTAAAAATAATCCTGAAATAGATGAAAAAATATTTGACTATCTTATTAAGGATTATGAATCAAAAGTAAAACAATACGAAAGAAATAAAAAGAATCTTGAAAATTTTGATTTTGAAAATTATGTTAAATCCGGTATTGAACAAGATATATATGGTGGGGCGTATACAATGTCCTATAATATTAGATACGAAAAATACAAAGAAGAGGCTTTAAATAGGAATCTAACAAAAGAAGACATAATTGATATTTTAGTTACCGCTCTTGAGGGTGGGTCTAATTATTGGTATTTAATGGATTTACCTGAAAACATAAAATCATACGGACAATCAAAATCTGAGGCGGTTGGTGAATATATCTTACAAGGAGGATCAATTGATTTCTTTGATAGAGAGGAATATTATGATGTTAGGGATGCATTTAACAATGGTGATTATAATATTGGTGATAGTGAGGATATGAAAGACGAAAAGAGTTATAAGGAAGATATTGAAGAGACCAAACTTGGATATATTGATATGGATAAAATCCTAGACGCAATAACAAAAATAAAAAGTGATTATCCTGAAATTTGGGAAAATATATTATTGGAAAATGATGATGCTGGTGATGCCGATGTATTTCTCCAGTTGTGTGTTATGGGTGAAGTGGTTTACGGATAAATTATAAAAAATATGAAAATAATAATAACAGAGTCCCAATATAATTTTATTAAAAGAAGAATGGATTGGATTGAACCTATCATAAGAAGGGAGATTACCGAGAATGAACCGTGTTATTATAAATTTAAATTTGGAATGGAAAAAGGACTTAAAATATATTTAACAACCGTAGTTGAGGGGTCAATAAATTTCATACTACAGGATTTTCCGGATTTCTTTGAGATGAGTAGTGAAGAAGAAGAAAGAAGGGGTAAAATGATTGAAAATGAAATAATGGGGGTTTTTGGTGACGAAATAAAAAATCATTTTATTAACGTTGATTGTAAATTTAAAAAAAATCTTTATTTCTAGTATTTATTAATTATAGTATAATTATGAACGATTCACAAAAAGCCGAAAAGTATAGTCAATTAATGTTTGAATATACAAGAATAGAAAATCAAATCTCATCAATAAAAGGTGAGTCAATAAATCTAAACGAAAACCAAATTAAGGAAATTGGGGTTTTAGAATCTAGATTAAGATTTATTGTAGAGACCGCATCAAGATTATAATTTAACCCAGGTGGGTTTTTATTTTATCTAATATTTATTAGTATGAAATTTATAATTACGGAAAATCAGAATTCAAAACTTAAAGATATAATTAAAAACTCCATTGATAAGGTTGGGGTTATTGATACAATAAAAAGATACAAACTTAATCTTAAAACTTTAAATAAATTTTATTCTGAAGGTGACGAATTTAATTGTGAATTGGCATATACCCTTATTTTTAAACTTATTAGTTCTGAGATTTTAAAACATACGTTTACAACCGATAAATTTGGTTTGTGGATTGATACATACTCTATAGATGGTACTGTTGGTTTTACATATAAAGATAATGAATTTGGTGATGAGGTTGGTGGATACGCAACCCCTTACTGGGACGGTGTTTGTGTAACTCCTGTAGACGTTACTTTTTATAACGATACACAAGATGATTATTTTTTTGATGGAGATCAGTTTGATATACCCACACCAGAAGGAATAAAATTATTTGAGATTGAGGAATGGTACGAAAAGGTTTATATTAAAAATCTAATAAAAATACTAGATGATTTTCTCCCAGAATTAAGAGAAAGATTTAAAAAAGATTAAACCCCATATATTTATATATAAAAAATCATATGAAAAAAATTATAAGGTTAACCGAAAGTCAACTATCAAGAGTTATTAAAAGAATTGTTGAGGAGGTTGAGGATTCTGAAAGTCAATCGTCATTTAAATGTCAAACAAACTTATTTAAGCAATCACATATAGAATTAACCGGAACTATAACCGGAGTAAAGAAGGTTTCTCTTAAATTATTAATAGGATCACAAGGAACAAAATTTAAAGTGATGGATGTTTCGGGTTACCCTAACTTAAATGGTAAACCAGCAAAAGAAGGTATGATTATTACACCGGATACTACCGTAACTTTTTGTTCATCTGACCACTTAAGATTAAGCGGTATGGGTTATAGTGAGGCGGAATTAAAATGGGGTTCTGATGGAGTTTCATTATTTAACCCTCAGTATGCTTAATTTTAACAATTTCATAACCTTTAAAGTTTTTAAATAAAATGGAAGAAGAAATATTACAAACTGATAAATTATTTTTGAGTTCATATAAACAAACGTTTTATGGTACACCAAAAGAATCGGGTCTTGTAACAGATAATTGTGTGAAGTGTATATCAGAATTAATATCTAAAGAAAAAACAATTCCCCTACAATCGGGATTCTCATTAACAATCTATGGGTATTTTGATACTTTAAAGACAGAAATTGATATTGAATTTCTAAATAAGTTATTTTTACCATATGGTGGACCTTTTAATGTGGAAGAATATACTAACTTACAAGAATGTATTGGTATAGTAAAATTTCCACAACCACAAAAAGGAACATATACAACACAGTATACTATTTTTGTTTTTAGTCCCGGTGATGTTGAATGGATTAATTGTAATGGAAGAGTGTTGGATTTTTATAGTGATGGTGAACACGTAATTAATGATATTATTTTAATTGATTCGGTACAACCATGTCAAAGTAAATGTAAAGGTGTTCCAGCAACAATTGAAAGGGTAATAAATACAGGACAAAAAACTATTTGTTCAGAACCAACACCAACTCTTACGTCAACAAGACAAACACCTATTCCCACACCAACTCCACGATAAAATAAAAAAGGGACACTAAAGTCCCATTTTATTATTCAACGCCTACAACCTCTAACTCAAAGATTAATTTTTTACCCGCTAATGGGTGATTAGCATCAATGGTTACCGTATCCTCATTAACACCAATTACCTTAACTGGCATCGGACCAGCAGGACCAAAAGTTTGTAACATAGCACCAACCTCAACTCCTTCCGGAACTTTGTCTTTTGGAACTTCAGCCACCATATCAGGATTTACTTCACCATATGCGTCGGTATGTTCAATCTCAATAGTTTTTTTATCACCAATTGCCATATCAATTAACCCAGATTCAAAACCAGGAATTAATTGACCTTGACCCAAGGTTGCTTTGATAGGTTCTCTACCATCAGTCAAAGAAGAGTCAAAAACGCTACCGTCTTCCAATCTTCCTGTGTAATGTACCGTTACGGTACTGTCAATTTGTACTTTGCTCATAATATTTTTTTTAAAGATTAGTTAATTTAAAACAAATTGTAAAACGTTTATTTAACAAATAATAAAATAAATTTTAAAACCCAAATTAGTATTTGAACCCATAACAATATTGATAATATTCTCATTAAACTGTTACCGGTTTTAAACCTAAGTAAATTAAATACGCTAGATACTGATTTATATATAAATTTTTTCATACTTAAATATATTTATAAGTAATATGAAAAGAAAGGTAATATTAAATGAATTTGAATTTAAATCTTTAATTAATAAAATTGTTGATTATTTAACCAACATAAAAGATGAATTTTTAGGTTCAGATAGTGATGATACAGAAGAAACTGACATTGAGGTATCTAAATCCTCAAGTTCTGATGACCAAATATATAAAAAAATATTATCCGGAATTGGTGCTCCATCATCTGAAGAGAATATGAAATTCTTCTATGGTTGGAGGCAAGCTGAAGGAGCTAAAGCAAAATTCAATCCATTTAACACAACTAAGAAAAAAGAAAGGTCTAAATTTTATAATTGTCTTAAAAGAACTGGAGGTAAATGTGTTGGTGGTGTGAGAAATTATAAAAGTGAACAAGAAGGTATTGATGCAACTGTTGAAACATTAAAGTTAGGTTATTACACCTGTATCACTGATGGTCTTAAAGATAATATTGGGGCTAAAAAAATTGCAAATAAATGTAAAAGTGCGTTACAAACTTGGGGAACCGGGGGATTGGTTGCTACCGTATTAAATGGTAAGGGACTTCATCCACCATCAATTTCTAGAGAAGAAGTAAAAACAACAACATAAAGTAAAAAAAATAAAACTATGAATTTAAAAAGGATTTTGATTGAGGAATCAGAAAAAAATAGAATACTTGGGATGCATTCTAAACATAAAAGTTTAATAACTGAACAACTAACCATAAAAGATTTTCCTATTTGTGTTAGAAATTCTGGTACTTTATCGAAAGATAAAGATGGTAACCAATCTATTATTGTTCCTAATGCTGGAGGAAATGGAATACAGTTTCAGTGGTATTCAAACCAGGTTATGAAAAGTTTTAAAGACGAAAAAGAACTAAAATCTTATTTTTATTATTGTAAATGTGTTAATGGTAAATGTAATCCAAAAATCACAGACACTAAAATACAACACGAATGTGATGAAAAGACACCTTGTAAACAAGGTGGTCAAACAGGAGATAAAGAAAAAGATTCTAACTGTAAGAATAAAACACCATATAACGCATTTACTGATGCCGGTCTTAACTGGAAAGAAGAAAGTAGAAAATGGATTGAGGCTAAATGTAATGGAACAACTCCTTGTATTTCAGGAAACGCATCAACTAATATAAATTTAAGAAACGCATTTTGTGATGGAACTTGGGGTTCTAAAAAAGGACAAGACGATGGAAAACAAACCGAAGCTTGTAAAACAAAATGTAGTATACAACCAAAAGAAGTTCCATACGGATCAATTGTAACACAACAAATTGGGTATTTTTATAATTCCACAAAAGGTATGTGTGTTGGTGTTACAGGACAAAATGGACCTTTTACATCAATGGAAGATTGTGAAAAATGTAAGTGTGGGTCATCACAACAAGACGGTAATAAAGGTAATGATTCTTGGTTAAAATATCCTTGTGTTCTAAAAAGAATTAAAGATAATACATTAACTAAAAGTAAAGATTTTGGGATATGTGGTTGCTATCAACTAACAGAAACTTGTGTAATATTCAGTGATGGTACTGCTTGGTGTGAAGGAACTGCTCCAGGTAAAGGAGATGTTTATTACTACCAATGTTTTGTTGACGAAATTAGAATAATAAAAGAAAAACCAATACAGGTTGGTGTTGAGACCCAATAAACCTATTAAAGGTGGCGATGAGTTACCAGATTTTATTCCTCCAGTTATTGAAAAAGATAAAAAATCATTTGATTAAAAAATTAAAAATATGAAACATACGACATTAATAAGTGAATCGGAAAAAAGAAGAATATTAGGTCTTCATGAGAATACTATTCGTAAAGAATTTAATCTTATTATGGAACAATCTTCCGAAGAATTAAAAAAGTTTTTTGAGGGTCAAAAAACAAAATTTAAAAACTTCCCAGATGGAATAATTGTCCCATACAATAGTGGGGTATATGAGTTTGGTTATGAGGTAAAAAATGGTGATGGTACTAAATATATTTTAATACCTGATGGAACCGCGGTGGTTGATAATGGTAGTGGTTATAAAGTACAACCAAATTACACATGGACTAAAAGTGGGTATATTGATAAAATGGCAACTAAACCATTACAAACAATTCCACTATCTACGGACAAATTAACCAATTTAATACCTTTACAATCACAAGTTCCTGGTGGTGGAGGTAGTGTTGAGGACATTTCTAGTAGAGATTTAAGAAATATAGATAGAACGCAAAAAAGAACAGAAAGAAAAACAGAAAAAGAAATCCAAAACAGAAAAAAAGAAATTGTAAATCAATGTACAAAGGTGTTTAACACATACTCAAAACAAATGAGTAAAAATCCAGAATTTTGGTCTAAACCAGAAAACGCAAAAATAAAATCACAATACGATACTTTCTTTAAAAAGGTTGAGGACCTTGGTGGTAATAAAATTGGATGTAAGGATGTGGATCTTAACTGGGATGCTATTGGGATTAAATTTGTTTAAGATATGAAATATATAATCACGGAATCACAATTTAAAATGTTAAGAGAGAATCAAGAAAAATTTGACTCTCTTTTTAATAAAATTGCAGATGAAGGTTGGGAATCTCTAACTCCACAGGAACAAGATTATATAAAAAGATTCTCTGAATGGTCAACCTCAGGCAAAAAGGGTGAATTTGAAGACCCGGAGGAATCAGAACAAACAAACTATGAAGAAAAAGTTGGTGAAGAATTTAAAACTACTTTAATTGATGGTACTGAATTTACATTTATATTTGATTATGCGGATATATTAAAAAATGAAAATTTGTTTTTTGGGACCGTTCTATGGTCAGGTGAAGAATGGGTTGGTCTTATTGGAACAAACAAGAATGGTAATTTAACGGAGATTGATTTTATAATGGACCAAGATTTCCAATCATACAATTCTAACGATGTAGGTGCTGGTTATGACGAATCCCAGGAGGTTAGATTAGTTAACGAATTAGACAAAAAAGACGTTCACAAAATTAAATACTTCTTTGAAGAAGAGGTTATTCCTAATTTAATGTAATTTTCATTAACTTATTAAAAGTTTTTTACTATCTTTGATGAAAGAATTTATTAACTATTTAATTATATGGGTATCGTCCAACTTATCAATACCGTTTTGGGTTGTTGGACACGTTCATTTAACAATGAATGTTTATGAAGACATTTCTGAAATTTTAATGTCTTTTGGTATGAATATAATTGTTGGTATAGGTTTTTATCTTGAATGGAAAAAACAAAAGAATGAAAAATTATAAAAAACTAACAATCCCTGAAGATTCCGCTTGGAATAGAAAAACAATATCCGCTCGTATTTGGAGAAATTTACATTGGAGAATAAGATACTTTATTGGTGGATGTAAAAATATCATAAGGTGGATACCAACTTTATATAAAGATAAGGATTGGGATGATTGGTATATCTATACAATATTACAAAAGAAAATTGAGTTTCAAAGAAAGGAGATAATCTACGCAAATCGTCATATGCAAGTTGACAGAGATAATCGTGATATGACAATTGCTCTTAATTTGATTGAAAGAGTTAAGGACGATTATTACGGTATAGAGTACCTTGACTATTCTGAAACTAAATTTAGATTTGAACCAATTGAGGGAGATAGAGAACTCTACTCAATGGAGAAAGACGTTATTTCGGAAAAATATGATGACTATTTAAAAAAATATCCGTCAAGTGTTCGTAAAGTATCTAAACAAAAACCCGATTTAAATAAAGAAGATTTATGTTTTTATGTTGCAAAACATAATGAAGAAAAGGCTCACGACCTTTTACATAGAGTATTAAAAGAAAGAATGGGAAGATGGTGGGATTAAACACATATAAAGTAAAAGATAAAGAAACTTATGATGAACTTCGTAATTTGTTAAATGGTATTGCATTTTTTAGAAAAACTGACGATGAGTTTTTTATAAAATCACCAAACAACAAGGTAATAGAGTATATGGTTAGTGAAAGTAAAATTACAATTTTACATCAACCGACGGTTGGATAGCAATTGGTTGACCGTCACCAACGACTCCCCACCCTTGTTTAGTAATGATTTCTAATCCATCTGGAAAAAGTTCCATACCATTTTCAACATCGGTTAAATATAACGTAACACTTATCAAATGACATTTTTTACTTCTAATGTAAGAAATATTACTAACGGTTACATAACTACCATCACCGTACATTTTATTAATTTGTGATTTTAAAGTGGTGTTAAGTATTTTTTGTAATAGTTTTTTTCTTTTCATTTGCTAATTAAATCGGTGGGTATGCTAATATGTATTATAAAGTAACCAACTTAAACATAAACAATTTACTATTTATATGTATATGAAACAAACAATTTTAATTTTATTTAGTTTAATAACAATACTTGGATATAGTCAGTATTGTCCATACTTGGGTCCAGACCAATTATTACCTTGTGGGGTTGGGTCAACTACCCTAACGGCGGATTTAAGTCAGTGTGGTCCTGGTGGAACAAACCCAAATCAAACCACAAATTATGGTGTTACTAACATTCCTTATGTTGCCCAAACAAATACGGGTACAAGTTTGTTTATGTCTGACGACTCACAACAAGGACCATTTAATATTGGATTTAATTTTTGTTTTTTTGGTCAAACATATACTCAATTTTATGTAGGATCTAATGGTTGGATTTCATTTACTGGAGGACAACCCGTGACATTTACATCACAACCTATTCCAACAGGAAACGCATTAGTACCTAAGAATTGTATTATGGGACCGTGGCAAGATTGGCATCCAGGTATTGGTGGTCAAATAAAATATCAAGTTCAGGGTGTTGCTCCGTGTAGAAAATTAGTTGTTAGTTGGACAAATATGCCAATGTTTTCTTGTACTTCTAATTTTGGGACATTTCATATTGTAATTTACGAATCAACAAATTATATTGAAAATCACATTCAAAATAAACCATCTTGTTTACAATGGCAAAGTGGAACCGCAACTCAAGGAATCCATAATTTATTAGGAACTATTGGTATTACATCACCAGGAAGAAACTCAACTGCTTGGACTACGGTAAATAATTCATATAGATGGACCCCTTCAGGTCCTACAGTAACACCAACTTTAACTTGGTATCAAGTAGGTAACCCAAATCCAATTGGAACTGGCCCAACAATTACCGTTACACCACCACCCGCAGGTGCAAATTACACCTGTCAATTTGTTTATCCAACCTGTAATGCGGGATGGTCTACTTGTAATGTAGGTATTGGTAATTTAGGTCCTGATACTGTATTTGTTCAACCTGGACCACCAAACCTACCACAACCAATAGTTAATTTTACAAACCCAACTTGTAATACATATTGTGATGGCTTAATTAATGTTACACCACAAGGAGGTTCCGGAGTACAAACAATTTCTTGGGTTGGGGGTCAATCATCTTTTAATTTAACAAATCTTTGTTCAGGTCCTTATACTTTTTTAATAACAGATGCAAATGGATGTGATGTTTCCGGAAACGTAGTTCTTACTGATCCACCACTATTAACAATCAACCCAATTATTGGTTCAGACACCGTTTGTTTTAATTCATCAATAAACCCTTTTGATATCTCAAGTATAACACCTAACTTAAACTATGTTTGGTCAACCACAAATGGTAATATTACTTCAGGTCAAGGAACAACACAAATTAATTTAGATGTTACCGGAGTTAACGGTGGATTTTATTCTAATATCTTATCAGTATATGGTCAAAACGCAAATGGATGTGTTAGTCAAACAGAAACAACATCTATTGAGGTTTTAAATATACTCCCAATTATATCTCCTATGGGACCTTATTGTGAATATGATGGATGTGTTGATTTAACCGCAACACCACCTGGAGGTTTATTTTTGGCGAATAATGTTTGGGGTAATCAGTATTGTCCGGATAACGGATATATTGGTATTGATAATGTTTTTTATTCTTATTTCCAATCAGGATGTATGTTTGATACAAATATTAATGTTACCGTTAACCCAAGACCTATTCTTAATGAAATAACCCCAGCTAATGGTTATTTTGAATTGTGTGATGGAGATAGTGTGAATGTGATTTACTCAACCTCATCAACATTACCTGGACTATACGAATGGGTTGTTATGGGAGATACTTTTGAAATTGATAATCTTTCATACAGTTGGGATGAATTTGGTATTTTTACAATTAATGTAACACAAACGGCAAATGGTTGTCAGTCCTTACCACAACAAACAACAATAACACTTGATGAATGTCCACAGGAACTAATTTTTATTCCAAATACATTTACACCTGATGGTGATGAACATAATAACGAATGGGGACCTGTTTTTACATCTGGTTATGATCCATACAGATATGAATTAACATTATTAAATAGATGGGGTGAAGTTCTTTGGGAAAGTCATAATGTATTATCAAAATGGGACGGTACTTACGGTAATAAAATGTGTCAAAATGGAATTTACATATGGATTATTACTTATGGGGTTGATGGTACAGATGAAAGAAAAAAAATACAAGGACATTTGACTATTGTCAGGTAATAGTTTTACTACCTATTGTTATATTTATAGGATATAAAATAAAAATACTATGTTATTAAAAGTAGGATCGAAAGGAGACGACGTAAAAAAACTTCAAGAAAAATTAGGTTTAACACCGGATGCGGGTGTTGCAATTTTTGGACCTAAAACCGAAGCTGCAGTTAAATCTTGGCAAAAAGCTAATGGATTAAATGATGATGGTGTTGTTGGAGATACTACGTGGGGTAAAATGTTTGGTACAACACAAGTAGTTAAAGAAGATGTTGTAATCACACCGGTAACAGGATTGAATATTGAGAAACTAAAAGGTCATATTCCTGATTCAGTGATTGCGCAGATACCAGAAACCGCAAAAAAGTTTAATATTACAAATAATCTACGTTTAGCTCACTTTTTATCACAATGTGGTCACGAATCAGGTGGTTTTAAGGCGGTTTCAGAGAATTTAAACTATTCTGCGGACGGTTTGAAGAAAATATTTGGTAAATACTTCCCAGGAACCCTTTCTGAGTCATACGCAAAACAACCTGAGAAGATTGCATCTCGTGTTTACGGTGGTAGAATGGGAAATGGTGATGAAACTACTAAAGAAGGGTTTAAATTCAGAGGTAGAGGGTATATTCAGTTAACTGGAAAGTCAAATTACACTAATTTTACTAAATTTATTGGTGAAGATTGTGTTTCTAACCCAGATTTAGTTGCAACTAAGTATCCATTGGCTTCTGCGGCATTCTTTTTTGATTCAAACAAGTTATGGAGTATCTGTGATAAAGGATCGGACGATGCAACAGTAACTGCGGTTACAAAAAGAGTAAATGGAGGAACAATTGGACTACCTGACCGTATTAAACACTTTAAAGAGTACTATAATTTACTAAAATAATTGACATATAGAATTAAAACTACTATTTTTACCTAAAATAAGATTTATTATGGTATTAACAGTAGTTTTAATCATTTTTACACTAGTTTTGAGTGTAATGTCAATAGGAATATACATTTGGTGGAGAAATTATGGTCGAGAAATCTTCCAAATGTTCAAAAAAGCCCAAAATATGAACCAAAGTATGAAAAATATGGGTAATTTACCAAATTTTGGTGATTATGCCGAATTTTTAAAGAAAACTCAAGATATTTTGGGTAAAAAACGATAATTTAAAAAGTTATCTTCCTAATAGACACTATTTCAACATTTTTACCCCGATTTTTAACCGTAATTTCGTTTTCATTGGGGTAAAGTATGTTATTATGGATGGTTTCTTGTTAATCTACCTCTTTTTTAGGTATATTTGCGGTAATTATGTAGTAATTTTCCCCACATCCGGTACAAAATGAGTGATTTTTAACCAAATCTGACCTATTTAACGCAAAATGAGTCCCAATTTCATCCAAATTTATGTCTTTTTTACTGTTTACAGACAATATTCGGTATGCTTTTATAGTATCTGGAAGGTTTTTTACCCTATTTATGTATGTTTTTAACTCATTTTTAACCTCTTTTTCATCAAAATTCATTGATTTTAACGCCGAAATAAGGGTCTTTTTGTCTATTATTTCACTTAAAATGGGTAATAATTTCATACCTATAAATACTATATTACTTACTTTTTTTAATTTGTTTAATCTCAACCTCGTAAGGACCAGTATTTGTCTTTAAATTGTCGTATTTCCAGATAACAACACTATCCTCAAAGGTATAAGTACGTTCAAACTTAACCTGTTCTACCTGTTTTTTTGTTTTCTTATCAACCATAGTTCACAAATATACAAAAATTACTTAAATTGACAAAATTTATTCTTTATTTTCCGTTGTATCTTCTTCATTTACCGTTGGTGTTTCTCCATTTTTTTTTTCTTTTTGTATTTGATGAAGAATATAGCCTGAAATTGTGAATTGTATTGATGCCCACATTATAATATCGGTCATTGTAAGGTCAGGATACTTCTTTAATAGGAAAAAAACCATACC
>Ga0247837_1006793_pt1 | contig 15742 bp, 11 predicted proteins | sample LaCtaG_2_FD_187115 | JGI IMG/M metagenome (GOLD analysis project Ga0247837, IMG submission 187115) | Freshwater microbial communities from meromictic Lake La Cruz, Castile-La Mancha, Spain - LaCruzMarch2015_14.5m | ecosystem: Environmental > Aquatic > Freshwater > Lake | place: Spain: Castile-La...
CGTTTCAAGCAGGTACTCCCCCTCATATATCCGGGAATATGCCTCCTGCGTTTCAAGCAGGTACTCCCCCTCATATATCCGGGAATATGCCTCCTGCGTTTCAAGCAGGTACTCCCCCTCCTATATCCGGGAATATGCCTCCTGCGTTTCAAGCAGGTACTCCCCCTCATATATCCGGGAATATGCCTCCTGCGTTTCAAGCAGGTACTCCCCCTCATATATCCGGGAATATGCCTCCTGCGTTTCAGGCAGGTACTCCCCCTCCTATATCCGGGAATATGCCTCCTGCGTTTCAAGCAGGTACTCCCCCTCCTATATCCAGGAATATGCCTCCTGCATTTCAAACAGGTGCCCAGGCCATCTCTCCCCCTCCTATATCCGGGAATAATCCTCCTGCGTTCCAAACAGGTGCCCAGGCAATCTCTCCCCCTCCTATATCCGGGAATATGCCTCCTGCGTTTCAAGCAGGTACTCCCCCTCATATATCCAGGAATATGCCTCCTGCATTTCAAACAGGTGCCCAGGCCATCTCTCCCCCTCCTACTAATATACCCCCTGCATTTCAACCTAACTCCTCATTTTCTCACTCTTCTCCTTCGAATCCTACTCCAGCCATTATGCGCCCTGTACCTCAGCCTGGTTCCCCAGCCTTCCCCCCTCCTCCTACTAATATACCCCCAGTCTCCCCCCCTGCCAGACAGTCCAACTCCCTGCCTATTACCAGCCTCAGCGACATCTTCGGCTCGCAAATGAACCCCTCCCTCGTCCAGCTCCAGGACCACTTCGCCTCCAAGTACTCCTCTATCTACTGGAGTCGCGCAGACACCAAGGGCACGCGGTCGATTGCGGCCTATGCGCTGCAGTGCTTGCAGTTTGAGAGACTGCTCAGGCAGGAAAAGAGGGAAGGGAGTATGCGTTTGATGAGTGAAAGCCTGCAATTCAGCCTGGATTGGCTTAAAACTCCGGATTTACTCATATCAAACCCTGACTACGAGGAACACTACAGGGAGGAAATCGCCTTCATAGAGACACAACTGCCTCTATTGACAAATAGCGACATGCAGCCCCTGTGTTCCCAGCTCAACGCCTGCTTACTCGTCTTCAAACCCACCAACTCCTCCAACTTCGTGGTGGAGAAGCTATACCCCCCTGGCCAACGCACTCTAAGCATGCACAAAATCGCCTTAATCGCCAAACCGCCGTTTCCAGTGCTGATTTCCTTTAAAACTGCGGCTTTGTTGAGCTTTACTTTGGGTATTTCCCCGATTTCGGCGTTTGCTTTGACTCAGCCGAAGGTGGAGCCGCCGAGACAGGACCCGGTTTTGCTGGAAAATGTGCAGAGATTGAGGAATTTCACGAAGGAAGGGGAGGAGTTGGTGAGGACTTTGCTGGTGTTTGTGACTGGAATTGTGACGAGATTCAGTAATATGATAGGCAACGGAGAGCTGGAGGAGCAGTTCTGCAGCCTGGAAATTGGCAAGCATCTCCACAAGTGCTGGGAACTACTGGCAGTACTGCCCCAACAGGACTTCCCCCAGCTACTTCCCCTCTCTACCGGCTGTATAGGCATCCTAGAGGCTCCCTGGAGACATTTCACTGTTAACTGTGACCTGTGCAAAGAACGTTATCGCCACATTGTCTTAGACTGCAGACATAGTCTATGTGCAGTCTGCATGAGTACACTCATCAATGAAGCAATTCAGCACAGAGCCACAATCACTATCAAATCCCTCGGAATTGGCATCAATTGTCCTCTTTGCACTAGGGAAATCCTTAGCAGTACTCTGCAGAAGCAGGACAAAAACCTGTACCAGCGGCTTTTCGACCAGTACGCGAACATGCATGACTGTCCGAAGTGTGACCAATGTGACCAAATGAGGCCCAAAGCCTTAATTTTGAAGGGCTGTGCACATACTTGTTGCTGCTTTTGTGCACGCGAGGCACAGGTTTTCTGCAAGAAATGCTCAACTATCCTAACTCTCCAGATGAAAAGCTATGAAATCAGTGTGGCGTGCCAAGGATGTGGAGAGTTGGGGAATGTTATGAGTCTAGTGCCTGTGATGTGTGAAAAAGCGCATGTCCTTTGCACGAAATGCGCCTATCGGGGTGTAATTCGGAAAAGTTGTCCAATGGAAAGCTGCGATCTCCCGTATTCCGCAGAGATATTGCAGGAATTGGAGAAATTCGCCTCAGCAATCTGCAAAAACTGCCTAGGGACTCATCGCTATTCAGAACTTTTCAAGACCAGCTGCCCCTGCGTCATCTGTCTCCGCTGTGCAAACTCTTTCCCTCGCAGTCCCACCTGCTGGTACTGCGGCATAGTCCTGCCCTTAGCTTCTCAGTCCGCCGCCAGTCCCAACGGAGTGTGTTTTATCTGTAAAAACACAGGCGGAGTTTCAGGCTTGAAGTGTGGAGACTGCGTGCACATGCTGTGCTTGTCCAATTACATGCAGCAGCAATGCGCCTATGTGCCTATGCAAAGGATCGACTGTGGGACTTGCGGAGTGGAGCTGTTCGCGAAGGAAGTTTACCAGTTGGTGGAGAGTCCGCCGCAGGGGTATGTGCAGGCTAATCCTTGGCAAACTGCAGTGTTCTGTCCTGTGTGTTTGAAGCCTGTTGGGGACATTGATGACGATAGCAAGGTGGTTGAGTCTTTTACTTGTCAGTGTAACTTCACAGGCTGCATCCTATGTCTCGCTCCTTGGGACGACAACCATAAATCCGGCCTCTGCATGATGAAAGTCGCACCCGAGAAGCTGCTCGAACTGACTCAAAGCAAAAAGCCAGCCATCATGTGTCCCTACTGCCGCACCGTCCAAGCCCGCGCCTTCCCCGGCCAAAGCCTATGGCAGCAATGCGAAGCCCAAAACTGCCTCCAATGGTTCTGCTGGGAGTGCGGAATGCTCTATAGCACACTCGAAGTGCATGGGTCTGGGTACCACCGGCCCGACTGTTCCCAGCGCACTGGAGAGGTGTTGACTACTGCATATGCAGAGTCTTGTGTCCGCTGTCAATATGTAGGGGACCAGGGCTGCCAAGTGCCTAGTCGTCTCCCACGTAAAGGCTACCTTCAAGCCGGCTTAAGCTACTATAGATAGTAAAGCAATGAGCGGCTTTTCTCCTTTGAAGGAAGTCTGCAGGGAGTTCGGGCTGGAGACCAGCGCCTACATGCGCACACTGGAAGCGAAGTTCGAAGGCTGCGTGCAGACCTACAGGCGAGGGGTGAGTTCCGCCCTGGCTTGCTACCTGGTGCAGATGACAGCGCTGGGCTGGGAGAGTGGCCTGGGGCTGACAATCGCCAATTCGAGCGATTTCACACTACTTGCTCCGGGCTTTGAGCTGAAATACCAAGCTCAGATTTCCCTGGTCAGAAATGCGCTTTTAACTCGCATTTCCGCCAATTCCGTGTTTCCGCTGTCTGTCCTTGCAGAGGAACTCCGCCTTCAAATCACTGTCTTCATTCCTACTCACCACAAGACCGAGCGCTACACCTGCTCCCAGCCCGGCCGCCAGCTCCGAGTGAGTCTGCTGGATCACGATGGGCAGAGTGTGCTGATTACCAAGAAGTTGAAGAAGGGGTTGGAACGTGTGAAGGTCCTGGAAGCTAAGGTAGTGCTGGAGTTGGAGTGGAAGCCGGTAAAGGAAGTAGTCCACTTTAGAGCCAATTTCCAGGAAAGCGAAACACAGGTTTCGGATGTATTGAAAAATGCGCTTTCCCTAGTTGTGACGGTCCTAAAGCGACTGAAAAGCACTATTGTGAGCGATTCTCGCATGAAATTATGCAGAGACTCCGGCCTTGCCAATTGCCTAATCACCCTATACAGCCCTCTCCTCCGCCTGCGCGCACACCCCGTCCTCAAAGAACACCCGCCAATTCAAGCCTTCTTCACCCAGTTATGCCAGGAATTAGCGTCTTTCCAAGTGGCCTATCACTTCGTCTTGTCTTGCGAAAGGCCTGGATGCACAGGACCAGGCTTGGTGGATGGGGTGATGGAAGGGTGCGGACATCAGGTGTGCAGGGAGTGTCTTTGTCAGCTGGTGGAGAGGGAGGGGAGTTGCTTCTGTGGGACACAGCAAAGCATCGAGACGTTGAAGCAGGACTGGGAGCTGTACCAAGCAGTGGTCAAGAAGAGGCGAAATCAGGTGCTTTGCTGCTATGCGTGCAATCGGGAGAAGCCGGTTTCCTTCTTTCTCAGCCCTAGTTGCTGCGACTACCCTACCTGTCGACCCTGTCTAAACGTCCAAACCGATCCTTCCCACTGCCAATTCTGCCATAGAGACATTACCTCCGCCCTCCAGAGCCATTCTTTAGTCCTTCCCTGCAGTCAGTGCGGAGCCAGCCAAGACTCTCCCTCCTACTGTCCCAAGTTCGACATCCTCTGCCACGCCTGCCAATTCCAATCTATCTGTCTCTCAGCCTGTGTCAAGTGCCAAGCCCCCTACTCAGATAGCAGCCTTTTAAAGCTGCAAAAACAGCTCAAATTCTCTTGCTTTGTATGTGGTGAGATCAAGACGTGGCCACTGATGGTCCACCAGCCTGTCTGCAACCATCTTTTGTGTATGACTTGTCACCTTACGCAGTATGTGGAGAATTGTCTGATTTGCGGGCTGCCCTTTTGCTCGGAAATATACTCGAAATGCCTAGAGAGCGCTTGGGACCTGGCCTGCGTCTCTTGTCAAAACTACATCCCTGCCACTGAAGCCAATATCCACCATTTGTCCTGCAAACACCTAGTCCACTCCGCCTGCATTCCGACTTTGATGGAAAAATCGCTGTTTCGCTGTACGCGATGTAAGGCGGAAATCGACCAAAGTATCGTGATTGCGTATAGAGAGCGGGAAAATGTGGGGAAATATATAGAAGGAAGAGGACTGGAGTGGATTCCTGTCTGTTCAAATGCATGCAAAACGCCCAACACTGCAATACTGCTGCCATTTAATAGCCCCGGAGAGTGGGTTTGCACAGTTTGTACCCAGAAAAACTGCGCTTTATGTGGAGAAAAGTGGGATAATTACCACGAAATCGGTATTTGTCCCTTTTCTCTATCATATCGCCGCATTCAGGCCCTAGAAAAGGTCCCCGGGAAAGCAGCAGCCCAGTGCCCAATGTGTCTATATGTAACCGAGCTGGATTCCAGCTGCATCCGGCCCGCCTTTACTTGTGAAAACTGCAAAATCACCCTTTGCAGTGACTGTTGTGTGGCTGAAGAGGGGATTAGAACGCATGGGATTGCTTATCACAGGGAAAGTTGTCATTTTTATCCCAGGTTTATGGGTGGAATGCAGGCTTTGAGGTGTGAACGCTGTCAGGACCGACTGCAGCCCTGTCCAAAGCCTGCGAATTTGAAGGTTCCAAGGCAGTTTACGCCTCAAGAGTACCGAAGCGAGCGGACAAGTCCTTTAGCCATCTTGTAGACCTGTAGGGAAGGCTGTAGAGCCATATAAAGGGAGGGCAATGCCTGCTTCGATCGAGGAAAAAGACCCAGGGAAGGCCTTCACAGGCTCTAGATAGGACAATAAAGGGGTTGGAAGACTGGGAAAGTCCTTTCTGTGGGTTATACTAAGGAAGGCGTCTATTAGGTATAGCGGTCTCAGCCCTTTATAACTGCTTGTGGGATATACAGGTCCCAGAATCGCCCACAATACATCAGTATATCCCTATACCCACCAGCAGTTAGGCCTCTCCCTCTGTCATATAATATAGAAAGATGATCGAGCCGTCCAAAGTGATAAAGGGAGACAAGATCTACGGTGACCCCAGCGGCAGCACAGCAGTCTACCTTGGCACTTACACCAGCAACGGTGTTGACTACGCCGTAGCAGTGAAGGTGCTGGTGATGAAGGACACTCAGCAGCTCATGCAGATCACCCAGGAAATGATGCTGCAGACGAAGTTGGAAGGCTGTGATTACATTTGCAAGTTGCACGGCTTCTACATGGAAGGCAACAGCGTGTCGATAGTGTCTGAAAGACTGGGGAAAGACCTGGAGAAGTATATCAAGGAGAGAGTTGACTCCCGCAGACCATTTGCAGAAGTGGAAATCCTCAGTATGCTTGAGCAGGTTCTCGCAGCCCTGAAGTATGCCCACAGCAAGGTAACTTTCATATAGAATATCGCTCATCGTGACTTAAAGCCGCAAAATATCCTCGTGACACTTGATGATGTGAGTAGAGTGAAGCTTGTGGACTTCGGCAGTGGGTCTTTAGTGGATGGAAAGCAGGACAAACTGACAGGGACACCGCTCTATATGAGTCCCGAGCAGTTCGCCCATATGCAGGAGTTCCAAAGGACAGGAGTCCTGCCCGCCACTAACTTCGACCCCTACATGTCTGACGTGTACTCTCTGGGAATGACCTTCCTACACGTAGCGCTAATGGAGCCGCCCATCCAGATTCTGACAAGTAACCGAGATTCTGCTTTGACTGAGTACTTAGGCATGCTGTCTGCTTCCTACCCGACTGTCTATGACTATTTGAAATACATGCTGGTAGCGAATGGGTCAGGCCGGTGTACTTTCGAAAACACGTTCGATCATCTACATCAACTTCTCTACCCCCAGAGTGCAGGAAGTGGACAAGTTCCACCTCAGTTAGAAGTGCAGCCTACATATTATGTTCCTCAGAGTGATTCACAATATGTAACAGACCAGGGCCAAGGGGCTTACGGTCTTAATCAATCGAATCCAGGGTGTGAGCAGGCAGACCAAGCGGGGGCTGTCGGCCAAGGACAGCCTCAACATTTAAACCATTCTTACGATCTCATGCAGCAAGGCTATGCTCCTGCAGGGAACCCTGTTAGTTTGGAGCAACAGGCTCCTGTCTATGGCTCTTCCTGGACTGGTCCGGATCTATTGGCTAATACACCACTTGCAACATGGAGTCAGGTGGCTAAGGAAGAAAAGCTGAACTGGCTGTATGCTTACACTACTGATGAAAGGGACATTACTGATAAAGTCACTTTCCTAATCCGTAGTCAATTCTCTCAATTTTTCGAGCCAAAGGTATCTTTGTATTGCCAAAACTGTCAAACGGAAGCGGAAATTAGTGAGGATCAGGAGAATATTTGCACTGCTCACTGGGTTTTGTGTGGAAACTGTATTCAAACTCACGCTGGATGTCCCTCTCTGATCCCTAAAAAGCCACCCAGGTAATATCTACGTAGAACTTGTGAGGGTTGCAAACAATTATTGGTTCCAAATATCGATGAAAATGGAGAATGTAAGCTATTCTTCTGCCAAGATTGCTTTTTACCGTATCTCTCATCTCCGATTAGCTAAGTACCCTCCTTCTAGACTCCTAGCTGCATAAAGCTCTCCACCAGTGCCCTGCAAATGGGGCACTTTCCGCCTTTCTTCCTGCTCATAACCTTCGCACAGTGCGCACATATACACACATGTCTGCACGGCAGCACCACCACTGTCCTCTTCTCACTCATACACACCACACACTCCACCCTTTCCTCTCTTTCCCGCGGAGCGCCATACAGCTCATGTAGGAGGAAATACCTGTTGCGTAGGAAGAACAATTGCTTCTGCAGTTTCGGCTTCCAAAGGTCTCTTTCGTGTGTAAAACTCAAATAGCTAATTTCAGCTTGCGCATTGAAGCCGTCGATTGGGGAAATTTCTATCAACATTGGGATAATTGCCTCACTCTCTGTGCAGGGAATTAAGTCCTCGAGAGCGTCGAAAGGGATGGGAATGCTGGCTTCCGGGATAGGTTCGTGGTGGGCGGGAGGCAAGTAAATCTCTATTGGCTGAGCAATTGGCCCTATGCTGGTCCGAAAAGTCTTCAAATTGGTCCCTGGGTCTACCTCTTCCCTGCAAAAGTAGTGAACTTTCAGCCTGCATTCCACATTCGAGCAGTAGCGAAGGCCTAAATAGGCCACCAGCGGGTCCGGAGAAAGCGCTATACTGAAAGAGTCCCTATCCACACTCAGATCACTCCGCAAGCAGTCCTCAGCCGGAATCACTCCTTCAGCAGGCTCCATAAAGGCTATTTCTTCTATGAAATCTGGGAATAGGGCTAACAGTCATTTTTCAAATGGACCTCAGGCCTAAACTCTCCAGAGACTTTTCCCCTACATTTCGAGGGTCTAAGGGAGGCTCAATCGAGATCCGGGCGGAAATTCCGGCCCAAAGCGGGTGCAAATCGCCTGGAAATCCCGAGAAAAGCGCAAATCTGTACCTAGATCTCCGTCCAGAAAGCAGTCCACAGGGCAGTTCAGCGGGCCCGGTATACAGTGAAAACACGGATTTGGAAGAATCGGACCAGGAAGGCCAAATCGCGCTGAAAATGCAGACTCTCAACAGCTCCCGCACCTCTTCCCGCGGCACAGCCCGCTGTCCCTCCTACTCCCCGAGTCACCGCTCCTTTACCCCCAAGTCTAGAGCTTTCCTGCGCCTGGCGCCTTCCCCTAGTCCGCTGCGTCTGTCCAATAGGACGGAGAGGGGGAAGTGTCCGTTGATTTTGGACTTGACGGCTAGGGAGACGGAGAAGAGTGGGGAAGTGTCGGTGGAAACTTCGAGGTTGGAAGTGATAAAGCAGCTGGGAGCCACTATGTACCCGAGGTGTAGGAAAGTCCAGCCTGTGAAGACGAGAGTAAGTGTGGAGAAGGAGGAAAGCAAGGAAGAAGAGGAGCGAGGGTACAGGAAAGTATGTGAAGAGATGGAAATAAAGCTAAGAGCGCAGATCGCGGAGTTGACCAAAAGCCTAATGCTAAGCAAAGAAGACAAAATCGACGCTGAAAAGTCGATAATTCAGCTGAAAAGCCGCTTAGAAACCGACGCAGCCGACTACCAGTCCAAACTCAAGGACATGTCCACAGTCCTGGACCAATTAACCCTCAAAAAAGACCGCTTCGAAGCCAAAACGACCGAAATGGAAGCCCTCCTAAACAAAGCAGAAACCAGCACTTCCAAAGCTATCGAAGACTGCAGAGCAGCCAAAGAACAGGCCTACATCAAGGACCGGGAAAACGCCGCTCTAAAGGCCAAATGCGAACTTCTAAGGACCCAAATCGCAGATGTGCAAAGCAACGAGCGGAAATTGCAGCAAGAAGTTGCGACTTGGAAGGAAAAAGCAGTGGCTTTGGAGTCGAAGCAGACTGCAAATAGCAGGAACTCCAGGCTGGAGCAGAGGACTAGGGACTGCGAAACTGAGGAATTGGTCAAAGAGAAGGGAAACTTGCAGGCGACTTTAGGGGAAATGGCAGCGGAAAATGAGCGGTTGAGGGGGCAGGTCGCCTCTTTGTCGAAGAAATTCGCCTATTTGAAGAGTGACGAATTGGAAGCGAAGGAGAATATCGACTCCTATTTGCAGGAAAACACGCAATTGAAGGCCGCTATCGCCCGATTCGACCGAAGTCCTGGCAATCGGCCGATTTCTCGAGAGGAAATGGTGCAATTCGCCTCTCCCCCTCAATCCCCTATCCATTTCGACCCCTTTTCCGCCCTCAGTTCCTCTGTTCGCCTCAAAGTCACCCAGCGAAATGCGGACATTGTCTCTCACCACCGGGGGAAGTTAGCCACTTTGCAGGGAGAAAGGACGCAGGTAGGCTGTATTTAGCAGATTTTGGAGAGAATTGCGGGGTTCGGGGCTGGAAGTGGGGCGAATAGACCGAAGTTGGCGGCGCTGGAGATGGAGTTGACGCTTGTGGAGTCGAATATAGCGGCGATTAAGAGGCAAATATGATAATAAGTAGGAAAATCGGAATTTGGGATGAATTGATCTGCGAAAATAGAGAAAATATGCGATTTTTCGACTATAAAAGTGGGAAAAGGTACTGAAAATGGGACTAAAACGAAGAAATTAAGCCGATTATTAGCTTTCTAAAGGCTGAACGTTCGTCGGAAATTCAGTAAACGTCATTTTCTGCAAATTGAGCACAATAACGCGACTTCTGTAATTCTGATGTATATAATAATCCCCATTCGAACAGAAAACCGGACAATCGCTCCAAAAGGCAATACCAAAGTCAAAGGGAAATCGGGTGATTTCCCAGTAATTGGGCGGGTTTTCGATGTTACAGCTGTAAAAGCCTAACTCCTGCACAGCCCTCAGCTCTGTGTCCGTGCAGAGCGCTATAGTGCAGTAGCAGTCTGGCAGTTCCATGGGCAATAGGTGGAAAGTCTCGGTGGTTGTATGGAGGTATTCGGCGGTGATGGTGCCGCAGCCTCCTAATAGGTAGATTTTGGCATTGTGGGCTGCGGGAGTGGCGGCTGATCGAGCGTTTAGGCAGTTTGGGAGTTTCCGCCATTTGGCGGTTTTGTACATGTAAACTTCGCACTCATTGTGGTAGCCGCTACCTGAGTAGCCTGCCAATGCATATATATCGTCCTGGTAGCGAATTACCCCCATACTGTTTCTATGCGTAATCAAAGAGTCCAGGAAAGTGACGAGTCCACTGATAGAATGGATTTGGAAGGTGTCTGGAGTGCTGGGAGTTCCCGTCACAAAGACCTGTCCCAGTCTAGTCAAAGCCGTGCACATGAACCTGTGCACCCTTACAGTTTCCGAGAGAGGGAGGGACTGCCAGGACTGAGTGTGCACATAGAACTTCCTTAGAGAGTCCGAAGAGACCACAGGGATGTATTGAGTAGCCACAAAGCGATATTGCTGTTTGGGAGACAGGTCTGAGTGGGAGGAATAGTCAGCCCCAAGCAGTTCAAACCAGACTTCGGGTTGATTGGAGAGGGAGGAGTAGAAGAGACAGACTTGACTGAGGTTGAGCAGCAGGTCCGAGGCACTGCACCACTTCAGCACTTCCAACACTGCCCTGTTGCTATTCATTCTTTACTAATCTGCTATTATTGATACAGAAGGAGGGGAATGAAGTGATACTATGCTGCGAATAATCGAAAACTTACATGTGGAAATCTTCTGATTTCACATCGTCCGCTTCCCATATAATTTGCCATCAGACTACTTCTACCCCTACTTCGCTTACCTACTAGAAAGGGTGAATGAGACTTCTCTCCAGTCCAGCCCCCACCACTACCTCCTCCGCCCAGGAATTGAACCCTGCCGGTCCACAAATCCACACTCTTTTCACCTCATTCCCCACCAAATTGCCTACCAACCCCTCCTTTTCCTGCTTCGGTTGGTCCACACTCAGCGTCAAAGTGAACCTTCTGCTCTGCGAAGCGATACACTGGGCATGCGTCGCCTCCAGCAAATCCAAGCCAATGGCTTCACTCCGAGTGCGCAGGAACAGGACAAGATGGAGGGAAAAGTGAGCGAGAGTGGAAGGGTCGGAGATGTAGTCTGGGGAGTTCGCCTCTTTCCACCATAGGAACTGGACTAGGTCGAGGAAGGGAAGGACGCCAGTGCCCGCTGCTAGGGCTAAGTGGTGTCCTGTGCTGGACTTCGCGAGGCGGAGGCCGGGGCCGAGTGGGCCTCTGGCTTCGACCTTGTCCCCGACCTGCATACCATGCAGGAAGGAGCTGAATACGCCCTGGTCATACCTCTTCACCACCAAATCCACACACTCCGTTTCCCCCGCTTCCCCGTGCTTCGTCTGCTGAGGGATCGAGGGCAAGTCCTGCCCCAGTCCTTGAGCCGAGGCAATCCAGCGCGTCTTCGCCTTCGGACCCAGACACAGGACCATGGAGTAGTACCTGCGGACCTTGCGGCCTGCTATAGTGGCAGTCAGGCGGAAGTGCTTGCCCATCCATTCCACTCCAGGGGCGTAATTCACTGCTTTATGGGTCAGAATGGAGAAGGTGAAGCGGACTATGTGGTTGTCGGCCTCGGCGGTGCGGGTGGAAAGCTGCCAAGTCATGTGGTCGAGGGCAGCAGGTGCATTAGTCCCGATAATTATCCCTTCTTGATATGGAATTCGGCCGATTCGGTGCTGTTTCGCTAATATCCGCGCGTATTTGGAGTGGGAATAGGCGCGGATTTCCCCTGTATAGCCCACATTCCCAGCCACAAACTTCCCAATATCCTCAGTACTCGTGCGCTTTAGCAGAAACGCGCCTCCCGGGTGACTACTGATGAAGCCGCCTATGTCCAGCACCCACTGGTCAAGGAAAGCCACAGTGGGAGCCTGCGTTCCTCTATAGGGGAAGTCATCGTAATGGTAAATTCGGCCCTTTCTGCCCCTTAATCTGTTAGAAAAGAAGTGAATCCAGCGGTAGTTCCCCTCCGCCACAAGGAACCAAACGCCCAACACTGCATAAGCTGCGTATAAAATCCGCAAATCGCCACTGGAGTATATATCCAGGCCGTAATAGCAGGCAATCAGCCCTAAAACCGTCAAAACCCAGCCTAAAATCATGTGGAAACTGCGAGCTCCGCGCAAAGGAGCGACTTTCGGACTATTGCCGATAATCCAAAGCTTTAGCATTAGTCCCAGTAGCGCCTGTGCGAGAACTAGCGATAATACAGCCATTCCCAGGAGGAAATGGTAGAAATTGGACCCGGTCAGCGACTCCGCAGTGGCAGTGTCCTGCTTAAAAGCCACTAGGCCCGCTGCGTAAGTGGTCACAAGGGCGTAGACGCCTAGAACTGCGTGGACCCAGTACCACAGCCAGTACCTTTTCCCGTACCTGGCAGTAAAGACGGCCATTGGAGCTGCGAACACCCAGGCTACAAGCAGGGAAACTGCGTGCGACTCTTTGTCGAAGTCGGAACTGGGGACAATGACGAGGGAAGAAGCCTGTTTGTCCCCTATTACGGCTGTCCCGGAGCCATATACATTGTGCTCCTCGAAGCTATCCTTGTCGTAATGTCCGTAGCAGATTTGAATAGGAGTGTCCAGAGGAATCAGAAAGTCGCATTTCACATCTCCAGTGTCCAGTTTACGAGTAAAGACCACATAGATCACTCCATTGGTGACGTTTCCGGAGGTGTAGGTGAGGTCCATGGTGCAGCCGGTGGAGTTGTCGAGGACTGGGTCGTTGTGGTTGACGCTCCACATGTCCCATATCTGCACTTCGCCCTTCTGCACGATTTCAATCATCATGTCTGTGTCTGACATCGTATGGCCAAATCCAAATCCACACCAGCCGTTCAAACGACACTATTTAGCGCCTTACGACCATTGTGAAGCTGAGTGTAGTCGGGTCCACCAGTTCCCAGCCGATTTCCATCGCACTGTCCACTACGCCCATAAAGCCCCGCACCCCCAGGACAGCAACAGCGAAAATCACGCCCAGCGCCATAGCCATTACATCACTTCACACAGGACCTTAGACCTAGTGAGGACTGTGGGGCTAGTTAGGTGCGTGGATAGGGAGAGGTGGGAAGTTGGGGATTTGCGGGGGCTGGAATTTGGGAAATAATTGCTAATTTGTCCCGAACTTTTGCCTTTCTATATGGTTATTTACGCATAAGAGTGCTATTTTCAGTGCTCAAAGCGACGACTACTGCTGAAATTATACTTCCGCAGGTCTAAATCCTCTTTCATGCATCAATTTCCTTATAGACTATACATGTTTATGTCTAAAAGCGGCTTAAGTAGGAGAACTCTTGGCAGGAAACTCTTGGAAAGTTCGTTTCTTCAAATTCAGCGCAATTATGCGTCCTTTCGCTGTTTGATATATGTAGTAGACTTCTTTTATGCATAGAACTGGGCTCCCTGACCAGAAAGAGGTCCCAAAAGAGTGTGAAAAGGGTGTAAGTTCCCATGTTTCGACTGGTTTTTCGAGTTCACAGCAATAATAGCCAATCTGCTGAACTGCATATAGGTCAATATCCGTGCATATAGCAACAGTGCAGTACTCCCCAGGTAGTTTCATAGGAAGTGGGTGGTATATTTCTGTGACTGTATCGAAATACTCATTTCTAACAGTGCCGCAGCCTCCCAATAGGTATATTTTCCCACTGTGTTGAGTGGGTGTGAAGGCAGATCTGATACTGAGGCAGGGAGGCAGAGGTCTCCAAAGCGCTTCCCCTGCCATGTACACTTCACACTGCTTCGACGAAGAGCCTGCGAAGGCGTAGATATTGGCTTGGTAGCGAATTACGCCCATACTGTTTCTATGCGTGATCAAAGAGTCCAGGATAGTGACGAGTCCACTGATAGGGTGGATTTGGAAGGTGTCTGGAGTGCTGGGAGTTCCCGTCACAAAGACCTGTCCCTCGACTGTTAGAACCGAACTCATGGATCTGTCCACATTGATAGCGCTGGAGAGAGGGAGGGACTGCCAGGACTGACTGTGCACGATGAACTTCCTTAGAGAGTCCGAAGAGACCACAGGGATGAATTGAGTAGCCACAAAGCGATATTGCTGTTTGGGAGACAGGTCTGAATGGGAGGAATAGTCAGGCCCAAGTAGTTCAAACCAGACTTCGGGTTGATTTGAGAGGGAGGAGTAGAAGTGACAGACTTGACTGAGTTGAAGCAGCAGGTCCGAGGCACTGCACCATTTCAGCACTTCCAACATTGCCCTGTTGCTATTCATTCTTTACTAGTCTGCTACAGAGTTCCATGCCCGACTTGAGAGGTGAAGGCATACCGAGCAAAATTGAGTAAATCGACAGTAAAAGGGCAAGACGGGGGCCAACTACCATAATACATAATAGGAAACAAGCCTAGAAACGATGCATGTGATTTTGGATTTCATTTCAAATCTATTTTTTGAAAGTTACTCCGACAGTATGAATATAGTAAATTCCCTTCCTTGTATCTGGGCAGTCCTTTGATTCCTCAAAGTCGCTACAAGAAAGGGAGAACTACGGTATCACCAGCTTCTCGGAACAGGGGAATTAGTCCAACTCAGGTCCTCCAGTCTCAGTCCTATCACTCCCTCCTCTCCACCCGAGTATAAGTAATGCACTCCATTAACCTCAACACCCTCTGAGCCACACCCATCAAATCTCATACCGAACCGCACCCACTTCCCCCTTTAGACCTATTCTCCATGTCGTAACAGCAAGTATTGCAGCATTGTAAGCTCTGAGTCTCGGAATAGGGAAATGCAGCTGTAGATTGTGTCAGGGAAGCGAAACAGTGGGTGGATGTTTCGCCCAACAATTCCCCAAAAGCATAGATATTCCCCTCGCATTGAACCACTCCTGTGTTAATTCTGTGTCTCCGTAACGGACTTAAAGCCCGGATTTCATCAGTGAAGCGGGATATGTCGTAAGTATCGGGCAGCGGGTGTGCACCTGTGACGAATACATCCCCTTCCAAAGTCATAGCAACGGACACGTCCACAGGCATTTCCTGAGAGAGGAAGTGATTTCCACTTACAGCTAGTAGCATTTCTCTGCAAATATCTTTACTTTTAGCAGTTTCCCAGACCCTTATTGGTATTTTCTCTTAATTTCCTCTGTATTGTGGCAGAATAGCATTGCTAATAGCTCACAATCCACAACACAGTATGATATTGTATGGAGATCTGCACAGTTAAGCCTCCAATCACACATATTGCCTGACCTATGGCACTCTTTCCGTATAAAGAGGTGGAAATTACTATGAATTACTACTATCTAATAGTCTCCAAAGGTATACTTCGGCCGTTCCCCTGTGGGAAACTCTGTAAAGGACTTGTCCTTCAGTCTCAAAGCCACTATTCTCCCAGCCCTACTTTGGTGAATATAGTAACAGCCATTCCCCTCTATCACCCTGGAATTGCTCCAAAACCCCTCTCCCAGGTCCAACTCCCACTTCACCACTTCCCAACTGCCCGCCGTTTTCCTGCCGCACACGTAGTACCGGTCCTGCTGCACTGCCAGGAGCTGTGACCCTGTGCACAGTGCAATAGTGCAGTTGTCTCCAGGCAGTACGAGAGGCAAG
>Ga0247837_1006795_pt1 | contig 15740 bp, 16 predicted proteins | sample LaCtaG_2_FD_187115 | JGI IMG/M metagenome (GOLD analysis project Ga0247837, IMG submission 187115) | Freshwater microbial communities from meromictic Lake La Cruz, Castile-La Mancha, Spain - LaCruzMarch2015_14.5m | ecosystem: Environmental > Aquatic > Freshwater > Lake | place: Spain: Castile-La...
GATCTGGGCCATGTTTTGCGGCTGTGTCTCGATACGGCATTCGTGCCCGAGACGGCCCCTCTAGGCTTGAAAAAGCTGCTCGCTCATGCCGGGCATATGCCAACCTTTGAGGCCTTAGAACCGCATCTGGCCGAGACGCTGGGCAAGGTTCATGAGCTGTTCGAGAGATTGATCACTTAATTTTTTCTCCGCACCGCGACTGGTTTTGGTTTCCCCGCCGTTTGTCGACCATAGGGCCTTCGAGCGCCCTGTGAGTGGTGAAGCGTCGTTGAGGGGGAGCCCATGTCTAGTCTCATGTCCTATTTCACTAAAAACATCGCCGTTGCGCTGCTATTGAGCGCTGGTTTGACGCCGCTGCCGGCCCTTGCCGCCGAAAGCGGAGCGTCCTCCGGGTCCGGCCGTGGCGGCTATTACATGCAGCGATTGAAGCGCATGGATGCCGACAAGAACAACGCCGTGTCGAAGCCAGAATTCTTGGCCGAGCGGGTTGGCGAATTCAAATCCCTCGACACCAATGGTGACAATTCCGTCGATGGAACAGAAATTGGCGTTTCGCTCGCCGAACCGGCCCAGTACCGCACCAAGCGCTTTGTGAAGCGGGTGGATGCCAATCACGATGGAAAAATCAGCCGTGAAGAATACGAGCAAGGCCCTAGGGCTGCGTTTGCGGCCCGCGACCTCAACAGCGACGGCAAGATAGATGCGGCCGACAAGCCACCATCGAGCGGCTCGGGCTTTGGCTGGTTCAGCGGCGGTCAGGGCCGCAAGATGGGGCTTGGCTCGGGCAGCGGGCGGCGCCAAGAGCAAACACTCGAGGGCATTGTCGCGCGGACTGGGGCAGAGTTTGCCAAAATAGACAGCAATTCCGACGGCACGCTCGATGCCTCCGAACTGGCCAAGCAGAGCGACGAGCGCATTGAGTTTTCCAAAAAGCGCATGATGCATCAGTCCGATCAGAACAAGGACGGCAAGCTTAGCGAGGACGAGTTCTCGGCTCGTGCGGCCAAACGCTTTGCAACGCTCGATTTGAATGATGATGGGCAGATCGATGGCAACGACTTTCCCTCAAATGCGCGTAAAGGCTGGTTGTCGAGGTGAGTGGCCGCAAGACGCGAAAAGCGGCATACTCGGCGCATCAGCAACCGCGTTGAGGTTGGCCTTGGCCAAACATGATCAGAGCCAGCGGCCGGAAGTAATTCCGGCTCTGGCGGCATCCGAAAGCGATCAATCGCTGCTGGCGCGCATGGCCGGCGGCGATCTTTCTGCTTTTGGAGTCATGACAATGCGCCATCAAGCCATGGTCCTGGCTGTCGCCGATCGCATGTTTGCGGGATTGCAGGGCGAGGCGGACGACGTCGCGCAGGAGGCGCTGCTCAGGTTGTGGCGATCGGCGGGAACGCTCGAGGTTGGCGATATGGGTGCAGGGCCGTGGTTGCGCCGTGTGGTGGCGAACCTTTGCATCGACAGGTTGCGGGTCCAAGGGCGCCTGACGCCACTCGATGAGTCGGTTCCAGAGCCAGCCGAACCCGCTCGACAGCTCTCGGCACTGGAACAGCGTGAAACAGCGGTGCGTGTCGATGCAGCGTTGAAGCTTCTTCCCGAACGCCAGCGCGTGGCGCTTGCCCTGTTTCACTACGAAGAGTTGAGCCTTGCTGATATCGCAACAAAGCTGGGTCTTTCCGTTATGGCCGTCGAGAGCTTGCTGGCGCGCGCGCGGCGCTCGTTAAGGAAAGATCTTGAAGCCGAGTGGCGGGGCCTGCGGGAGGAGACATCATGACCCGCAAACGTGCCGCAGTTCGCTTCTCAAACTTTTCTCACCGCCGGACATCCTGCCATGAATGACCAACCCGATCTTCCCGACCGCGATTTGGACGCCCTCAACCGTCATCTCGACGCATATGGGCCGGATATGGCGCGCTGGCCCTTGCACAGCCAGCAGCAGTTTGTGGCGCTACTGACGTCTGATGCGCGTGCGCAGCAGCTGTGGCAGGAGGCCAAAGCGATAGAAGCACTCGTTAGCAAGGTCCTGGTGGAGCCCGTTCCGGATCCTTCGCGCGAGCAGATCGACCGGCTGCAGCGTCTGCATGCTTCCGTCATGGCGGCTGCAGCAACGGGGCATGGCGCGGCATCTTCCTATGAGCCCTTTTCAACTGGCCCAATGCGAGAAGCCTTGGCACGGCGATCTGCGTCACGGTCAATGGCCGCTGTTGCGGGCTGGCCTGCATACGCAGCACTTGCGGCCTCGCTGGTGCTGGGGCTCCTCGCCGGCACCCTGGGCATTGCCGATCGCTCGCTCGAGCGGCTGCAGGTGGTTGGCTGGGGTGATGGTCCATCAGCAAACGGCGTTTCCGACGACGACGTTGATGACGAGTTGGCGTTTGACACCGGTCTCGACGGACTCGAAGAGGAGAACACCCTGTGAGTGGCACGGATCAGGACCTTGGCTCTCATCGTTCAAGCGGTGCCGCTTCGGCAAATGCGCCATCGCGCCGCTGGCGGGCGCTGCTGCTCGCGTCTCTTGCGCTCAATCTGATGTTTGCGGGATTGGCTGCCGGCACGGCCTGGACATGGAAGCGTCATCACACATCGCCCGCCGCAGGCCGAGCCGCCACAGATTTCGCCTTGCAAAGTTTTATTGCGTCTTTGCCGAAGGATCGCGCCCGTGAACTGCGCCGGGTGATCCGGCAAAACGGCCGTCCGAACATTTTGCCGCTCATGAGTGCGGTCCGTGAGGCGCGGCGCGGAGCGGCTGGCGTGCTCGCGGCCGACACGTTCAGTCGCGAAGAACTTGTCGCTGCGTTTTCCGCCATAGATCAGGCTGAAGCGGCGAGCAAAGCGGCGATCCGCGGCGTCATCGTCGCCGCGGCGGGTCAAATGACCGCCGAGGAGCGGCGCGCACTGGCTGCCCGCTGGAAGGCGCGGCGGCCGCATCTGTTCGAAGACCCACCGGAACGGCCTGCGCGATCAGTCAAGAAAAAGGACAAGGCTGCGTCAGGGGTTCAATGAACAGCAGCGCCTGCCGCGTTGGCACGCTGCGTTGGCACCGAGAAAAAGTCCTGCTGATTTGCTGCCGAGAAAACCGTCACCGCGCGCCACGAGCCATCCCTGGCTGGCATTTCAATCAGGAAGCTCTCCTGCAATTCAAGCAGCGCGCGGGCGAGGCTAAGGGATAGGGCGCCATCGCCGGGGTTGAGATCCTTGGCGAGTACAGGTACGGCGATTTCGAGTTCGACAAGGTCGCCGTCGCGCCGCGCCGTGATCTCGATGCTGCCGCACGCCACTGATCGTGCCGCGGCAGTCTGGAACAGATTGACCAAAATCTGACGCAAGGGGCGGCGTTCGCCGAGCACGTCGAGACCATCAAGGCCGCTTGTCGTAAGCTGCAAGTTCCGTGCGGTACCCTCTAGAGCCACAAACGACCAAGCTTCATTGGCGAAAATGTCAAGTTCAAGCACTTCGGGCTTGGCAGAACCCGGCTGGGCAAGCAGCGCGGTGAGCGCGAGCGTATCTTCGGCAGATTTCAAAAGCGCGCGGCCACTGTCGCGGATGTGGTCCATGTATTCGCGGTAGCGGGGATGTCCGAGCGGACCGAACATTTCCGCACTCATGACGTCTGAAAAGCCGATCACGGCATTCAAAGGTGTGCGCAATTCGTGGCTGACGCGCGACATGAGATCGGCCCAAGCCTGACTTCGTTGTTCGGCTTCGCCGCTTGACCGCAGCGCCGTGTCGGCAATTTCGACAAGGCGCTGCGACTGACGTTCCAGTGCGACTTCACGGGGAGAAAGTGCGAACTGGGACAATTCCGAGACGGGCAAGGGCTGGGAAGTATCCACGGTGGATGGTTTGGCGATGGTCGATTCGGCGGCACGCAGAATGGTAGAAAGGCTTTCGGCAGGTACGGGGGTAGGCGCAGCGGTCTGTTGCTGGGTGCGCTGGCTCAAGGTGGCAACGACGAGCAGCAGCCCGGTCAGAACGAGAATATGGAGAAGGCTAGACGAGGCTGGCAAGATTTCGGCTAGGCCAAGCAAAATCAGATGGACGACGGCCGCCAGCTGGAGAGAGCACGCGGCCAATACCCGGTAAGGGGAATTGAGAAAAGCGGTGAAGCTGCAATAGGCCTCAGTCAGGGTCCGCGCGAGCACAGAAAGTCCCTGCTGATGGGTGGACATTGTCCCCGCCATCCGTGTCTCCTGCCAGATATTTTCGGAAGTTCAGTCTGACCGACGCCTGCGAACCGGCGAATGCGATTCTCGATTCGCATCCTTAGTTCACTGATTCGCGACTCACCTGTCGAGAGAGTTTAATTCGAGGAGTGCGGATTTTAATTTGATGTCACTCATCGAGCATTTTGGTCACGATTTCGTAGACGTCGGGGGGCAGGTTTTTGGCGGCCGCAATGTGTCGAAGGGCCTTTCGGGCATGGGCCCGGCGTCCACTCTCGAGTGCCCGCCAACTGCGCAGGGCACCGAGCATGCGGGCTGCAATTTGCGGGTTGAATTGCCCGATCTCGAGCACGTTCTTGGCAAGGAACGCATAGCCAGATCCATCCGGCCTGTTGAATTGGACCGGGTTTTGCTGGGCAAATGCGCCGATCAGCGCGCGCACCTTGTTGGGGGCGGTGAGCGAAAACAGCGGGTGGCCCATCAGCGCTTCCACCGTTTCGAGGGTTGTGTCGTCCGGCGATTGGGCTTGTGCGGCAAACCACGTATCGATGACGAGATGGTCCCCCTGCCATCGCTCGAAGAAGCGGGCGAGCGCGGCTTCGCGGCCGGGTGATGCCGTGGCCGCGATGAGGGCGAGGGCGTGCGCCTCGTCGGTCATGTTGCTGGCTTTGACGAAGTGCTGCATCAGCCGGGCATAATCTGTGTCTTGCCCGCGTGCCGTGAGAAGCGTCAGGGCGGCATTGCGCTGAGCCCTGAGGCCCGCCGCCTTGGCGCTCGGCGAGAACTCCCCGCGCGGCTTCGATGCTGCATACAACTCTTCGAGTTGATCGCCGAGAACTGTCGCGGTGAGCTTCGACAAGTGCCGCACAGCCTTGAAAATCAGCCCGGGGTCGACGTTGCGGGCCATCTCGCGCGCCACATCCGATTGGCTGGGCAGCTTCATCAATTCCGCACGGTAAGCGGGCTCGAGGGTCTTATCGGAAAGTGCGACACCGAGCGCCTTGGCATATGAGGCGCCACGGGCAGATCGCTTGCCCGATTGCAATGCGCTGACCATTTGCAGCAGTGTGCGCGTGGCGTAGTTCGAGGCGGCCTGCCAGCGATTGAAGAGATCGCTATCGTGCTGCATCAAAAACTCGAGGTCGCGGTCTGGCAGGTCTATGGTCAGGTTCACCGGTGCCGTAAAGCCGCGCAGCAGCGATGGCACGGGCCGTGTGGCTACTCCGGTGAACACGAAGGTCTGGCGCCGCTCGGTGAGGTGGAGGGTGCCGCCGGTCAACGGCTCTCCGCTTTCGAGGGCGAGCGGCATGTCTTTCCCGTCGGGGCCGAGCAGGGCGAGTTTGAAGGGAATGTGCAGCGGCTTCTTCTTGGCATCCCCCGCAGTATCGCGCTGCATCTGGCTGAGGCCGAGCGTCGCTGTTTTGGCGGCTTTGTCGTAGCTGAACTCGGCCACAACATCGGGTGTGCCCGCCTGCCGGTACCAGAGCTTGAATTGCGACAGGTCTGCGCCCGCCGCCTCTTCAAAACAGGTGAGGAAATCCTCGATTGTTGCGGCATCGCCGTCGTGGCGCGTGAAATATAAATCCATACCGTCGCGGAAGGCTTTGGCGCCGATGATCCGCTCGATCATGCGCACCAGTTCGGCGCCTTTCTCATAGACGGTGGCGGTGTAGAAGTTGTTGATCTCGATGTAGCTCTCTGGCCGCACAGGATGGGCCAGCGGGCCTGCATCTTCTGGAAACTGATGGGCCTTGAGTTGGCGCACATCGGTGATGCGTTGCACCGTGCGCGAGCGCTCGTCGCCAGAAAACTCCTGGTCGCGGAACACCGTCAACCCTTCCTTCAGGCACAACTGGAACCAGTCGCGGCAGGTGATGCGGTTGCCAGTCCAGTTATGGAAATATTCGTGCGCCACGACGCCTTCGATGGCTTCATACATGGCGTCCGTTGCGGTTTCGGCGGACGCCAGGATGAGGCGGTCATTGAAGACGTTGAGCCCTTTGTTCTCCATCGCGCCCATGTTGAAGTCGGAGACGGCAACAATGTTGAAGACATCGAGATCGTATTCGCGGCCAAACCGGGTCTCATCCCACCGCATCGAGCGTTTGAGGCTGTCCATAGCCCATAAGGCGCGGTGTTCTTTGCCGTGTTCGACATAGATGTTGAGATCGACGTCGCGGCCCGATTGGGTCTTGAAGGAGGATGAAATCGAGCCGAGGTCGCCGCCAACCACCGCAAACAGGTAGCACGGCTTGGGGTGAGGGTCGTGCCAGACCGCGAAGTGCCGTTTGGCGCGCTCAAGCTTGCCGGTTTCCTTGAGGTTGCCGTTTGAGAGTAGCACCGGGCAATCTTTTTGGCTCGCCTCGATGCGGCAGGTGTAGACCGACAGCACATCGGGCCGGTCGAGGAAGAATGTTATGCGCCGGAAGCCTTGTGCTTCGCACTGCGAGCAGTAAACCCCGCGCGACCGGTAGATTCCCTGCAGCGCTTTGTTGGCTTCGGGGTTGACGAACGTCGTGGTCTCGAGCGTGAAAGGCCGCTCCGGAACCTTGGTAATGGTGAGCCCCGTGGCGGTGAGCTTGTAGTCCTTCGCGGTGAGCTTGCTGCCGCTCAAGCGAATGTCGACGAGTTCTAAAAGTTCTCCGTCGAGATGCAGGGGGCCACCAGATTCCTTTGCCGCTGGGTTGGGGCGGATCTTCAGTTTGGCGGTCACCCGCGTTCGCTCGGGATCAAGCCCGATGTCAAGGTCGACGGTATCTATGAGATAGGCCGGCGGCTGGTAGTCCTTGAGGCGAATGGTGCGCGGCGTGTCTGTTCTCATCACCGATCCTGGGTCAGGCTGTGGGCTCGATCCTCTAAAGCGCGCTGGCCCATGGCCGCCGCCTTTGCATCCATAGTCGCTGACATACTCGCCGCGTCAGCGCAATCCCATCACGAAGTTCTGCAAGGGAGGTTCAGCCAATTGCGCCCGGTTAACGTAGCAAGGCGGCGCTCAGGCTTGGACAGCATGCCGCCGCCCCTCAGCTAGGCCATTGCTGTCCAGCGTATCGACCATATCCATCAATTCCTTCCGCATCCGCGAAATTTCATCCTCGGGCATACCGAGGCAGCGCACCACGTGTCGACGCACTTCGACGGCGTGCAATTTCAGCGCGCTACCAGCTTCAGTGAGGGCTATTTCAATCTCCCGCTCGTCAGTGCTGCGCCGGTTCCGCGTGACAAGGCCGTTGGCCTCAAGCCGTTTGACGAGCGGAGTAAGGGTGCCGCTATCGAGTTGCAGGCGGGTGCCGATCGCAGTCAAAGTTTGAGCATCGCTCTCCCACAGCACCGTCAGTACGAGGTATTGGGGGTAAGTTAAACCCAAGGGCGTCAGCTTTTCCCGATAGGTCTTGATCACTGCGCGCGAGGCGGCATAGAGCGCGAAGCACAGTTGATGCTCCAGTTTGAGCAGATCTTCACGGGCAGTGTCTTGCATCATATCGGGCCATTCAGCTGATCGATATTGCCGGGCCGCAGCGACGGTCTTTGCCCAGCAATTGTCGGAGTTTGGGAAGTAATCTTGCATCAACTTTACCCGGTTGTCTCAATTATTCACATGTGTAATATTTATTTCCGCAGAGCGTGATTGTTGCCGTGCGCCTGCGGTTCTTCACAATTTTAGCCATCCTTTAACCCTACCGTATCAGACTGGTGCGGAGTGATTTCGAGGACGCGGCGGCTCCTGGCGGAACGTGTCGAGACGGTGTGTGCGGATGCCACTCGGATGGCGAGGCCGAGGAGCAGATGATCGTCAATCATACCCAGGGGATGACCCGCAGTTGGCGGTCGTTAACGAGCGCTGGATTGCGGATCTTGGGCACAGGGCCTCAAGTGACGGCCTTAGGTTTACTCGTCTCGGCCTGCTCCAGCGCAGCGCCAGGCCCCGCGCCATCGCTACAGTCCACGTCCGGGTTTGCGCCAAGTGTCTATCAAGTGCCGCCTTCGCAGCGCGTGATTTCTTCCAGCATGGCTGTGCCCAAGGGCGGTGGTGTCTACAAGGTGGGCAAGCCGTATCAAGTTGCAGGGCAATGGTATGAGCCGCGCGAAGAACCTGGCTACGATCGGGTCGGCATCGCTTCTTGGTACGGCGACGACTTCCACGGGCGCAAAACTGCGAACGGCGAAATCTATGACATGATGGCGCTCACCGCAGCCCATCCGACATTGCCAATGCCGAGCTACGCTTATGTTACTAGTCTGGCAAACAATCGCACAGTGCTCGTGCGGATCAACGACCGCGGACCATATGCTCGCGGGCGCGTTATCGATTTATCGAACAGCGCCGCCAAAGCACTCGGCCTCATCACGCATGGCACGGGGCAAGTGCGCGTACGCTATGCGGGTCCAGCTCCGCTTGATGGGAGCGACTGGAAAGAGCGGCAGCACTTTGCGTCCCAGCCATGGGCGCGCGGGCAGGGCTCGACAACAGCGAATGCGGGCGGTCAAAACCTCCGTTTCGGCACGCCTGCTGCCATTCCATCGGCTCCTTCTGCAAGTTGGTCTCCCGATGTTTATCGTGCGAGCCAGCGCTCGGGCCTCGGCGGCTCGTGAATGCTATTCGCTAAGGCCACACTGGAAGTGCAGCAGCGGCAGCCAGATTGTGCACGGCCGTTTTTGCGTGCTCATTAGTTCCGATTGACACACTGCCCACCCCACCCGAATAGTCGCGAGAGAAATTTGGCGGTTATCCAGGTGTGATCCATGTTTGACAGATTAGGGTTGCGTCTCGTTGCGGGTTTTACCGCGCTGATGCTGCTCTTTGCGGCGCTTGCTTTTGCCGTGCCGGCCCCTGCCGTGGCCCAAGGTTCAGGCGGGTTCGTCACCAAGGCGCGCAATGCGATCCTGATGGACTATGAGAGCGGCTCCATCCTCTACCAAAAATCAGCAGACGATCTGGTGCCACCCGCCAGCATGAGCAAGCTGATGACGATTGCCGTGCTGTTGAGGGCGATGACCGAAGGCAAGGTCTCGCCGAGCGATGAATTTGTGATGAGTGAAAATGCCTGGCGCAAAGGCGGCGCACCATCGGGCACGTCGGCGATGTTTGTGCCCATCAACACCAAGACGCCTATAGAACAGTTGTTGCAAGGCATCGTCGTGCAGTCGGGCAATGATGCGAGTATCGCGATTGCAGAGGGGCTGGCTGGAACAGAGACGGCCTTTGCCAAACAGATGGAAGACGAAGCCCGCCGGCTGGGCTTGAAGAAGTCGACGTTTGCCAATGCAACAGGGCTCGATGATCCTGGTCAACTTATGACAGCGCGCGAACTTGCATTGCTGGCTCGCCATCTGATCAAGGATTACCCAGGCCAATATGCAGGGTTCAGTCAACGCGAATTCGAGTACCGCAAGCACAAGTTCTACAATCGCAACCCGCTGCTCAATTCGGAGTTGGGCGTCGACGGATTGAAAACCGGGCACACGCAATCTGCCGGCTATGGCATCGTGTTTTCCGCCGTCAACGAAGGCCGCCGTCTGATCGGCGTCGTCATGGGACTTGAGAACGAAAAGGACCGCAAGGAAGAAGCCCGCCGCATGCTCGAATGGGGCATCAAGGCATTTGCCAAGATGAAGCTGTTTAATGCCGGAGAAGAAGTCGGCAGCGCGCGTGTGTGGGGCGGCAGCACCTGGTATGTGCCGTTAGAAGGCAAAGAGGGGGATCTCGAAGTGATTTTGCCCCGCTTTCCGGCAAACCAGAAATTGAAGGGCGAGATCGTCTATCTGGAGCCGTTGAAAGCGCCGATCCGGAAGGGCGATCAGATTGCAACCTTGCGGGTGACAAGTTCGGCAACGGCGGGCGGCACCCCCATGGCTGTCAGTGAAGTGCCGCTGCATGCGGCTGCAGATGTGGAGCCGGCGAGCTTTTTATGGCAGGGCTTCGATAGTCTCGTTTTTCTCGGCTTCCGCGCCATAGAGGACCGCGCGTCCGGGAAAAGCGAGCCCGAGGCCGAGCAAACGGCGACGCCAGCTTCCGCTTCAGGTGACTCAGTGCCAGGAACAGCAGCACCGGGCGCTGCCACCAGTCCCTTCAAATCGATTCCCAATTCAGAGTGACAAGCTCTCAGAGTGCCAACATCAGCTTGATGTTTTGTACGGCGGCCCCTGCCGCGCCTTTGCCGAGGTTGTCGAGCCGTGCCACGAGCACAGCCTGATGGAAGTCCGGCTTGCCGAAAACGAAGAGTTCCAGTGTGTCCGAGCCAGCAAGCGTCTCGCCCGCGATGCGGCCGCCGAGATCTTTCGTGGCTCCGCGCACGGTGCGTACCAATTCCGAGCCAGCATAGTGCGCTTCGAGTGCCGCTTCGAAATCGGTGAGGCTCGGGCGTCCCGGCAACAGATCGAGATGCAGCGGGATCGAGACGAGCATGCCCTGACGAAAATTGCCGACGGACGGCACGAAGATCGGCCGCCGGGTGAGGCCGGCATAGGCCATCAGTTCTGGAACGTGCTTGTGCTCGAGGCCGAGGCCATATAGCTCGAACAGCGGTGCAGCACCGGCTTCGTAAGCCTCGATCATCGACTTGCCGCCGCCCGAGTAACCCGAGACGGCGTTGACGGTGATTGCAGCATCGGCAGGGATCAGGCCAGCATCGATCAGCGGGCGCAGAAGGGCGATGGCGCCTGTCGGATAGCAGCCCGGATTGGCAACGCGGCGCGCCGAGGCAATCGCTGTGGCTTGTCCGGCATTGAGCTCCGCAAAACCATAAGCCCAGCCAGGTGCGATACGATGCGCGGTCGAAGCATCGACGATCTTCGGCGATGAATTGCCCAGGCTGTCAGCCAACGCCACAGCGTCCTTTGCCGCATCGTCAGGCAGGCAAAGCACCACCACATCAGAGGCGGCCATCAGTGCTTTACGTGCCTCGGCATCTTTCCGCTTGGCCGGATCAATACTGAGAACGTCGATCTCCGGCACAAGCGCAAGCCGCTCGCGGATCTGCAGGCCAGTGGTGCCAGCTTCACCGTCGATGAAAACACGGGCGCGGCTTTGAGCGGCCATGACTAGGCACCACTACCAAAGCCAAGCCGGTGCTTGATGCCCTCAAACAGGGTCTCCGAGCAGCCGAAGTCATAGGTCTTGCAGGTGACTTCATGCGAGCCAGCAAAGATCATTTCCAAAGCGACCCAAAGGATGATCAACAAGCCGATCCAAGAAATCCACGGATACTTGACGAGAAGTTTGGCAATGAAGTGCGAGGCGACCGCCATCAAGATAATCGACACAAGCAGGCCGATGACGAGAACCAGCGTCGAGCCCTTCGATGCGCCAGCGACGGCCAAAACGTTGTCGAGCGACATCGACAAGTCGGCAAGAGTGATCTGCCAAACGGCGGCGCCAAAGCTAAGCGTCGCAACGCCCGCTGCAGCGGTTGAAACGGCGTCGCCTTCTGAGCCGGCGGCTTCATGTTCGCCGTCCACCAGTTGGCGGTACATTTTCCAGCAGACCCACAACAAGAGAATGCCGCCCGCAAGCTTGAGCCCAACGATGGCCAGCAGTTGCGTGGTCATGGCGGCGAAAAAGATGCGCAAGACGACTGCAGCAGTGATGCCCCAGAAAATCACCTTGGCACGGATGCTGCGGTCGACGCGCGATGCGGCCATGCCAACGACGATGGCGTTGTCGCCGGCGAGCACGAGGTCGATCATCAGAATGTTGAGAAGCGGCACCCAGTTGGCCCGCCACCATTCGGGAGACACTGTGTGCTCGAGTTCAATAAGGAGGGCTTGGTACAGCGAGCCGAGATCGTTAAGGATCCATTCCATCTGGGTCGTCTCCACTCATTCGTCTTGTCCGCTGCGCGCTCTACGGTCTGTTTGCCGGTAAATGAGCAGCGCGCTATGTGGCATTGTGCGCGGTTCGCCGCAAGCCGCCGCTGGGCAGAAATACAATGCCCGATATGACAACAGCCCACCATAATTGGCGGGCTGCTGCAAAATCGTCTGCCGTGAACGCTCCCTGCAATGCGGCCGCAAGGGGTGGGGGCTGCGAACTAGCGCTTCGAGAACTGATAGCTGCGGCGCGCTTTCATGCGGCCGAACTTCTTGCGCTCGACGGTACGGCTGTCGCGGGTCAGGAAGCCGCCCTTCTTCAGAACGCCGCGCAGGTCGGGTTCGAAGTAGGTAAGGGCCTTCGAGATGCCGTGACGGACAGCACCGGCTTGACCGGAAAGGCCACCGCCCATGACGGTCACGTTAATGTCGTATTGCGTGTCGCGGGCGGCAGCCTTTAACGGCTGCTGCAGCAACATCTGCAACACGGGGCGTGCGAAGTACTTGGTGTAGTCCTTCGTGTTGACGGTGATCTTGCCCCGGCCGGGTTTAATCCAGACGCGTGCAACGGCGTCTTTGCGCTTACCAGTGGCATAGGCGCGGCCGAGCTTGTCGAGCTTTTGCACATAAACCGGTGCGCTGGCGACGACGGCGGCGGCGGGCTTGGGCGAACCCAGAGCGGCGAGATCGCCGAGCGACTTTGTTTCGGTTGCCATACTTTAAACCCTCACGTTCTTACGGTTGAGCGAGGCGACGTCGAGCGGCGCGGGGCTCTGGGCGGCGTGCGGGTGATCGGCACCCTTATAAATCTTCAGATTGCGCATGAGCTGGCGCTGCAGCGGGCCGCGCTTCAGCATGCGTTCGACGGCGAGCTCGATAACGCGCTCGGGGAACTTGCCTTCCAGCAAGCGCTTGGGCGTCGTCTCCTTCAAGCCACCGGGATAGCCGGTATGCTTGTAATAGGGCTTGTCTTCATACTTGTTGCCGGTGAACACCACCTTGCCGGCATTGACGACAATGATGTTATCGCCGCAATCCATGTGCGGGGTGTAGCTTGGCTTGTGCTTGCCTTTGAGGCGTGTGGCGATGAGGGCTGCGAGCCGGCCGACCACAAGGCCGCTGGCGTCGATAACAACCCACTTCTTGTCCACATCGCCGGCTTTGGCGACGAAGGTTTTCATGAGGCGGCATGCTCCTAGTGTGGAGGGAGGGAAGCGCGGCTGAAACCAGCCTGCTGATCGAATCCAGCCATGAGGCCGGTTCCGGATGCGCGCATGTATGCGAAGCGGAGTCTAATTGTCAAACTGGAATTCGTCCAACATGTCAGAAACAGCCGAAAAACAGGCATTATTTGCATGTGGTATTATAAAACCTTATGAAAGGTAAAATAATACCGCAATTAAGGCGACGAGACGCTCCTATCCGGTTGAAGTGCGCGCGCACCGAGCGAGAGCACTTTGGGTGAGGCGGCTGGCCACCCTCCCATGGCTTTTCTCAATCGCAGGATAAGTTGTACTTTCGCCGCGCTGGGCGGGCCAAATTGTGGGAAGACATTCATGAAACCGTCCCACTGGTGGCGTTGTAGTTGGCGCGATCCTGCCGGGGTAGTCCCAGCCCATTTGACGACGAGGAGAATTCAGTATGACGTTACGATCAAAGGGCGTGAGCCTGTTAACTGCCATCGCGGCCGTTCTGCTCTTGCAGGTGGCTGCCCCTGCGAGGGCGCAGGAGCTGCGCCAACTGGCGCTGACCGACCAGCACATTACGACATTCATCGCAGCCCAGCCCGACTTCGCTCCGCTGGTCGTAAAGCTGTCGGAAGCCGCCGAAAGACCCGATGACAGCTTGAAGGGCGAACTCGACACCGTCGCGAAGAAGCATGGGTTTGCCAACTTCGACGAATACATGGACGTCAATGACAATATCGCGTTCGTCATGGGCGGACTCAACGAGAAGTCCATGGAATTCACAGAGCCCGTCGAACGGCTGAAAAAAGATCTTGAAGAAATCCGCGCCGACAAAGACATCCCCGAGGAAGACAGGAAGCTGGCGCTCGAAGATCTTGAGCTTGAGATCAAATCGGCAGCGCCCCTGCAGTTCCGCGAGAACATCGAAGTCGTAAAGCGTCACTTTGCGGATTTGCTGAAGCTGCTTCCCGACGATGGCGGCGAAGAGCTGGAAGCCGAGGGCGCTGCGCCTGCGGCAAAGGATAAGCCTGCAGAACAGCCGGTGGCCAAGCCATGAGTTCAAAAGGTCACGCAGGTGCAGCTGCCGTTTCAACAGATGCGCTGATCGAGGTCTCGCACCCTGAAGCCGGTATCGCGGTGTTGACGCTCAACAATGCTGGCAAGCGCAACCCGCTATCGCGAGCCATGATGGCGGCGTTGTCTTCGGCGCTGGGCGAAGCTGCTGCCAGCAAGCCGGTGCGCGCCATCATTCTCACAGCGCACGGCCCCGCGTTTTGCGCAGGGCACGACCTGAAGGAGATGACGGCGCGCCGCGCCGATGCGGATGGCGGGCGCGCGTTCTTTTCTGCCACCATGAACGAATGCGCCGCTCTGATGCAGGCCATCGTCATGTCGCCCAAGCCGGTGATTGCAGCCGTGCAAGCAACGGCAACAGCAGCGGGCTGTCAGCTTGTTGCGTCGTGCGATCTTGCCGTGACTGCGGACACTGCGCAATTCTGCACGCCCGGCGTCAACATTGGGCTGTTCTGCTCAACGCCCATGGTCGCACTCTCACGCAACGTGCCGAGAAAGCGCGCCATGGAAATGTTGCTGCTCGGCGAAATGCTCGCCGCTGCAGATGCCGCGGCCTACGGTCTGGTCAATCGCGTCGTCCCAGCCGATCATGTGATGCCGGAAGCGCTTAGCATGGCGCGGCTCGTTGCCTCGAAACCCGCCGCCACTGTGGCGATCGGCAAACGCGCCTTCTACGATCAGATCGAAATGCCGCTCGGCACGGCCTATGAGCATGCCGTCGAAGTGATGGTGACCAACATGATGGCGGCGGATTCGGTCGAAGGCATCGGCGCATTCCTCGAAAAGCGAAACCCCGTCTGGCCGGTGGAGTGAGGCATGGAACCGCGCTTGAGCATCGTCACGCTGGGTGTCGCCGATGTCGCCAAGGCCCGCGCTTTTTACGAGGCGCTCGGGTTCAAGGCATCGGCTGCCTCTCAAGACACCATCACGTTCATGGATGCTGGCGGCGTGGTGCTGGCCCTATATAACCGCGCGGCGCTGGCCGAAGACGCGCATGTGCCGCCAACTGCGCCAGGGTTTTCGGGCGTTACACTCGCGCATAATGTGCGCAGTGAAGCCGAGGCCGATGCTGTTCTGGCTCATGCTGAGGCCTGCGGCGGCAAGATCATGAAGCCCGCTCAGAAGGTTTTCTGGGGCGGCTACTCTGGCTATTTTTCCGACCCAGATGGGCATCTGTGGGAAGTGGCGTTCAATCCGTTCGCCGCGTTCGATGAAGCGGGCCGCCTCGTGCTGCCGGCAGCAGCCGGGGCATGAAACAGCAAACCGGCCCGCCCAACTTGGTAACGAGCGACGCTGTCGTCAAGCGGGTGCTGACGCGGGCCAAAGTCTTCGCGGTGGTTGGCGCCAGCGATAACCCTCAGCGCCCGAGCTATGGCGTGATGCAGTTCTTGCTGCAGCGAGGCTTCTCGGTGGTGCCGGTCAATCCGGGTCTTGCCGGGCAAGAGCTGCTTGGCCAAAAAGTTTATGCAAGCCTCGCTGATGTGCCGGGCCCTGTCGATGTGGTCGA
>Ga0247837_1006796_pt1 | contig 15736 bp, 8 predicted proteins | sample LaCtaG_2_FD_187115 | JGI IMG/M metagenome (GOLD analysis project Ga0247837, IMG submission 187115) | Freshwater microbial communities from meromictic Lake La Cruz, Castile-La Mancha, Spain - LaCruzMarch2015_14.5m | ecosystem: Environmental > Aquatic > Freshwater > Lake | place: Spain: Castile-La...
TATGCCAGCGACATCAAGCTGAAGCCGCGCTCCAAGGAGACCTGTGTTTGGGCAGTTCCGGCTTTGGCGGTGGTAATCGACAGTGCCAGTGGGGAGCAAGTGGCTTCAGTGACTTTTGAGCAGGAAACTGGCAGAGGAAAGATTGAAATGCAGTTAGCCACAGACGGGGCTTTGAACTTCAAAAGTGTCGACCAATTGGCAGCTGTGTCACTTAGTGCAGATGGACCGCTACTGAAAGTCACCTTTCCGCTGTTTCTCAGCGAGCAGAAAATCGTCACGAAGGGAAAAACCTATCGAGGAATTGAGCTGATATCGCCTATCAATGAATAGACCTTACCCAAATATTCTGAAATATGCAGTCCCACCTTTTACTTCCCTACTGAGACTCCTGAAGCTCTTGCAGGAGAGTTTCGCACTCGGCTTCCATGTCAGGTGCATGAAAATGCAATTTTCAACTAATGCTGCTCTGCTCAAACTATACTTGAAGCTGGAAGTCTCAGTTCTCAGCAGCTCTGAGAGATTAGACGAGCAAAGACGCTGGCTGATGCTAATCATAGAACTAATAGTGAGAGTAAGGTTGAGGCATACCGCACCTGCCGAAGAACATTATGCCTTTCCCAGCACTGCCTTCTCTGTGTAGCGGCATCCGCGGACTTCTCTCCATAGGCAACTTGTTTGCAATTTCGAAATCGTGTTTGAAGGCAGCCAGCGACCTGGGTTGCTGCGCCAGCTCCAGTAGCTGCATCGAAGCAGCAGCATTGATATGAGTTAACTCTCCTCCGAAAAGTACCTCTTCAAGCATATAGCCGGCTTCTCCGTGTTCATCGAGAGGGAAATTTGCATCAATTACTTCGCGAACTTGGGTCCGATGTTCAATTACCTCGCAATCTTGATGCTGGGGCTCAGAGTCAAGCGTGGCTTCCTTTGTAGGAGTAGCGTTTTTCAGAAAGTCCTTCACAGTATTGGTGTGCGCTCTAACCAAAAAGTGAGCCAACTCATGGATGATGATTACAGCACGGTAGCCTCTTCTCAAAGCCTCAAAATGCTCTCCACGGATAGGTAGCGTATCGTCTATAATGGCTTGCCGACCTGACAAGGTGACTCCGTATACACGATCAAATGCATAGTGTAGATTAGTCGAGTATAGGTTGTCCAGGAAGTCTGAAACAGCAGCGCTGTACTTGCTGATATTGAGTCGATTGGTGCGAGTTGTACAGATAGAAAGGTACATAGATCTGATCTCATCCTGGTTAAGCAGCTGCTCCAACTCAGGGTACTGCTCTCTGGGGATTTTTCTGATAGGCGAAATGCGAATTGCCATGGAGATGAACTCTCCGCGTCGAGAAAAGTAAGCAACGTCATTTCCTCGCCCCTGACTAGCCGCTAGCATCATATCTAGCATCAAATTGCGGGTTACGAAAGGCTCTCGACTGTAGTCTTCGATGAGTCTTGGAATGCTCATAGTAGATAGCGCTTTGAAAAAACCCTGTTTTGCACAAAATAGAATGTAGAGCTCTGCGACGGAAAGGTCATGCAACTCACGCAAAAGGCAGGCGTGACAATGCACCAATCCTGCTAAAACAGCAAAGTCCCAGGGGATATCACCTCTAGGGGAACTTACCAGGTCTTGCCAGTACTTTAGTAAGTCAGGCATAAACTTGAGAAACAGCGCTTCCCCGTATATAAGGAGAATATACAGAGCTCTAGTGATTGAACAGGGGGCAGTTTGCGCTGAGACAATGTACAGATGATTACCTCCCACCAAATCTAACATCCACTGTTGGAGACTCACATAGTCACCGCTCCATGAGGCATCCTGGTCAGGCTGCTGAGGAGTTAGTGGTATGTCCGTGTTAATGGGCTGACACAGCTCTGCGACTTTGTGGACTGAACGGTAGTAGACTTGGAGTTCGGATATGTATTTTGCTTGCATGTTTTTACTATCTATGGACTCTTATCTTCCCTCAATGTTCAGACTTTCTGACGCTGGAGCGATTCGTCACCTAATTGCTATGTAGTTAGCAGCTACATAAGACTGCTTTGTCTGGAATTGCTGAGCTGGCTAACATAGGCAGAGTCCTTTTATATAATGGAAGACCTGTGCATCGAAAAAGCTGCAATATACCGCGATGGCCGCACTCACTGTGTCTTTTCCGACCAAAGCGCTCTAATCCTCCACCCTGGCAGCCAGTTCCTCACCTATTTTCCTCGCAATGGCCAGCCTGTCCGCCAAGTCACTAGCTGTGTCACCTGTGTCGAAGACGCTAAGGAAAAGACTCTTTTGCTGCTTGAACTGCACAACTCTATCGCCCTGCGGCCTGTTTCTGTGCTCGCTGAGCAGCTGTATGCCAGCGACATCAAGCTGAAGCCGCGCTCCAAGGAGACCTGTGTTTGGGCAGTTCCGGCTTTGGCGGTGGTAATCGACAGTGCCAGTGGGGAGCAAGTGGCTTCAGTGGCTTTTGAGCAGGAAACTGGCAGAGGAAAGATTGAAGTGCAGTTAGCGGCAGACGGGTCTTTGAACCTCAAAAGTGTGGATCAATTGGCAGCTGTGTCACTTAGTGCAGATGGACTGCTGCTGAAAGTCACCTTTCCGCTGTTTCTCAGTGAGAAGAAAATCGTCACGAAGGGAGAAACCTATCGAGGACTCGTAGGAGCTGATATCGCCTATCAATGTATAGACCTTACCCAAATATTCTCTACAGCGGACTACCCTGAGGAGTGGAGTCGACCTTTAGAGTTGCTGTGGCACTGCTTTCAAGCTATGGGCCGCACTGAAATCCGCAGTCCCGCCTTTTACTTCCCTACTGAGACTCCTGAAGACCTTGCAGGAGAGTTCCGCACTCGGCTTCCATGTCAACTGCAGGGAGAAACGTGGAAAACGGACAGTATTTCCCCCGCTGTGTCCCTGTTTAATTACTATGAAAGTCCGATATTTGCTGCTTGGAGTGCTGATGCCACATTAAGGAATGTGCCTAGTTTGGGGGTAGAGGGGGTTATTCATAGTGACCAGGCTAGATTACTGTGTACAGAAGGTGGCTTTTTCCACTACTTTCAGCCAGGCGGAGACATTCGTTCCTTCTCGAAAGACTCTGTGCCGGTCGTAATTCGCAGTCCAAAAGGCAACTATTCGATTGAAAAAGTGGCAGAAATGTGTCTCTCCATTACCTCTCAGCCAAGTGCCACTCCCAAAATAGTGCCTCAGCCTGACCTGCCCGATGACCCTGAAGGCATAAAATGCGAAAACACCATTGAGGATGTTGGCACTTTTACTGCCTACAACGACGGCAGCATCCGCGCCTTATTCAACGACCGCACCGTAATCCGCCTCCACAGTGACCTCAGTCTTTCCGTTCTCTCCCGCAAAGGCGAGCAAATAAAGCTGAATCTAGACAACCCCTACGGCTTCGAGGCCTACGTCCCTGTCTGTTTGGAGTTCTATGAGTGGGCCTTCTCCACGCCTGAGGAAAAGGCGAGGAAACTGGTGAGGGAGGCGGAGTTGAAGCTGAGGTGCCAAGTGGAGGTGGAGAAAATTGATAGGTTGCTGGGGTTGGAGCAGAGGGAGTCGTATGAAGACTAGGCAAAATCATAGATAATAGATCTAAATCGACAGATTTAGTCCAAAAGTAGCTATTAAATGCGCGAAAAGTACCTAAATATACACTCAAATTGAGCGATTTTATCTCAAAACAGCCCATAAATTTGCCTTTTCCTCCTGATTTGCCAATTTAATAAATTTCTAACTATTAATCCTTACGCTACCCTCTCCCATCCACATCAATTCCCGCAAATAGCGACTTCCCTGCTCCACAGCCACTCTCGTCTCTCTAACTCCATTGAACTTCAAGTCAAACCCTAGAAAGCCGTGTGGTAGGCCCTCATACAGCACCATCTGAAAATCCACCCCCGCCTCTATGAGTCGCTCCCCAAACCTCCAGCAGTCATCCTCCAGCGGGTCCAAAGTGCCCATCAATATCCTTATTGGCGGAAACCGCCTCAAATTCTGCTCCGGACTCATGAGCGGCGACACGAAATAGTCCACATTGGGGTCCACAGCCGAGTTCTGGACATAGGACTGGATGCACAGCTTCAAAAAGGTGTGGTGAATGATGAAGTCTTCCAGTGCTCTTTCTGCGGAAGGGGAGTAGCGGGCGTAGCTGACCCACAGGGCTGGGTAGGAGAGGAGACTGCCCTGGGGGATGAGTCTGGGCAGGTTGGATTCGATGGCTTTGTTGATGAGTGCGCAGGCTAAATTGCCGCCTGCGGAGTCTCCGGTTACTACGATGCCCTCAGTAGGGACGCCCAAACAGCCTTTAGCGAAGCCTACGACCCAGAGGTAGGCCGCCCACACATCATCTACAGCCGCAGGGTAGGGATGTTCGGGTGCCAAGCGGTAATCCACTGAAAATATGACCGTTTGCAGCTCGTTCGCCCACTTCCGGGTGTAGCTCTGATGCGACCGGGACGACATCGCTATGAAGCCTCCGCCGTGGATATGGAAAACCACAGCCTTTGGAGGGGCGGCCAGGCCTGGGGCATGCGCAGAACCGAAGCAGCCGCAGTTGGGCGGATTAATGTGAAGTGCGGGAATAGGGAAAGGCGATAAAATCCGAATTCCGATTTTGTCCTCTCCTTCAACCCTAGAGTAGCTGAAATGCGGGTTAATGCGGTCAGTGGGGATTTCAGTCTGAATCACTGGGTCGGAAATTGCAGTTTCAATATCCCTCACAGAGACTCTCGGCACGAAAATCAGCTTATTTATGCAAATGTCGACAGACAGTTTTTCCAACATAGGCGCCATTAGCTTGGAATCCATCAGGTTCCAGGCGATTTTGGCGATTTCGATGCTGGGCTTGGCGAGGGTGAAGCGGGCTTTGCGCAGGGCCTTTTTCTTGGCGGCGGAGTAGTAGACGGCGCCGAGGCCCATCATTAGTTTGCGGGAAGTCTTGCCGGTTCGTTCACATGCCTTTGATACGAAAGCGTTCGCTGCATTGATGGAATAAATGATCTTCTTCAGGTGTTTCTGCAATAACTCCGGCTGCTCAAAGGTATGAACTCTCACATGGCCCAGCAACTTCTGCCAGCGAGGGTGACTTTTCTCCTTACAAAACAGGTCTTCTGGGTTCATATTGACTGCGTAGTCGAATATTTCTGCTATACTGGTGAATTTGGAGTCTAGAATGCTGAGTTCGCCCATATAGCGCTTGCGTAATTTACGTTCTCGCTCGCATGTGTCCACTGCCAGTACTAGTTGGTCGCTGTAGAGCTTCACAGTCTGGAGACTGAGGAGGAGGATGGGCACGTTTACTTGGCTTTCGGAGGACAGACTGTCGAGTAGTCCTTGCAGCTTCATTATCATTTGGGTAAAGACATGGTCCAAGTCTTCAAAGAAGCGACTTTGCGCCTCGAACTTCATCGAAAGTCCGCGAATGCGCGAACAGCTGCTATTGAGTTGTGCCACCAGTGCGCAAGTCTGAGTCTGCACCTCGCCGGCCATTGCTGTAACTGTGGACATATAGTGGAGAAGGGGGAAGGACTTGAGGGTAGGAACGGCTTATAGGGACTTACAGCGGGGTATAGAAATGCGGATTTGCCGACTTGAATAGGGATTTCTGAATGGATGTATGTAAAGCAGGAAGTTTTTAATGCTTATCAATTAGTTGATCGCTGCACACACTCGAATCGCATCAGCGCTAATTGTGGCAAAGCTAACTAGTGCATCAAATCAAAGCTAGGTAAGTATGAAGTAATAGGATTTGGGACACTTGTGATTGAATAGGAAAATGGGGTTGCGCACAGGAGAATCAAGCCCAGTCCCGAGGCTCAAAGTCTGTGTACGGAAAGTGCTAGTTTCGGCCTACTACTTTAGTGGGGAAATAAACCATATTGTACCGTGCTTATGTCTCCTATGCCTTCTCCTAGACAGTGGCTATGCCCACATAGCTGCATTAATTGGGAAATTGACCTCAGTTTCCAGCAAGTCCCAAATCTTGCATCTTCCTGTCACCTACTTCCAATCTAATCCATGATGATTACACTGAATTTAATGGACGAAGAGGTTACTCGCAAGCCCTACCACCGCCACCCCCAGCAACATCTCCGCGTCCCTCTGACTATCTCCGCCCCCAAGCCTCGCAGCGACCAAACCCTCAAGCAGTCCCCCGACCTGCCCAGAATCCTCGCCCAGATTTCCCTGTCCCCACTGCTCGCCACCATCCCCCGCGAGTACTAATCCTCTCTGCAAACTAGGCAAGTTTCTGTATATAAGGGAATTAGCTAAGTCACACGCGCAGCATTTGGACACTTTGGTTGTAGGCAATGGCCACCCACTCACTTTGGGCCTGAGACCACTGCAGCGCGGAAATCTCCGCCTCTGCTGTATAGGAAAGAATCGGCTCTATATAGGCATTACCCTGGACAGGCTTCTGCAGGTCCCAAATTAAGGCTTGGCGGTCGTCTCCTGCGGTGCAGATGTGACTGGTGGAGTGGGGAGCCCAGGAAACGGCGTTGACGCTGCTGTGGTGGCCTGCTAGTTCGGCTACTGGCATGGCTGGGGAGCGGATGTCGAGGATCGTCACTGCGTCGCAGTCCATGGCGATGGTGGCGAGGTAGTGGTCGTCGAGGCGGTTCCAAGAGAGCCGCAGGAGCTGGGCAGCTATCGGACTTTCATATATGATATTGGAATGCTGCAAGTTGCGCAGGTCGAACAGCCTCACCGACCCATCCGCCCCCACACTCGCAAACTGATGCACTCCCTTGTTGAACGCAAAGTCATACACCTCCTTATCATGCGCAATCAGCTGCGTCTTCACCGTCTCCCTCTCCACGTCCCAAATCGTGCAAGTGGTGTCAATGCTCGCAGTCCCAAGTAAGGTCGGGTCGTCCTGGTTCCAATCGAAAGAGGTCAACGGAGCGCTGTAGTCGGTGTTGCGATGGTTGACCAAAGGCGCCTTTAAGCTAATTTGCTCCCCACATTGCCAAATTCGGATACAATCGCCACTAGTGGCGAGCAGGTCTGGACGCGAGCCTGCTAGGTCGGGCACCCACATAATCTTGGTGGGTGGGTAGGGGTGGTCGAATTCCGCCTTTAGCTCGAAGCGCTTGGTGTCGCTGTTGAGTTGCACCACTTCAACCCGGTTGCTGTAGGTTTCAAGGAAGGAGCCCAGGGCGAGACGGTAGGGAAACCCCGGACTCGTGGAAAAACTCATAGCGTAAATGACCCAAGGCGCCACGTAAGTAAAGACCTCAGTGCTGTCCAGAGTGGGCAGAGGCCCAGCGGACTTGTCTCCGTTGCACTCGTCCTGTGGCTTTCCTGCCATTTGCATGATTATACATATATGGAGACCATACGAGAGTATGGGACTTACTATGGATACTTTGGTAGTGGTGCTGTGAGTTTGTTTTTAATTGGGATATTGTAGTTGCTGAAAGGAGAAATTGCTGCAATTCGCTGAGAAATTGGTATTATTACAGCCAATTCAATGGATGTTTTCTCTCGAAAAACCCAGAAATTTCCTCTGCAAGAGCAACTCAGAGTCACAAACTATCGCAATTCTCGCATCTTCCGACATTCCCTGAAAAGCATAAACAACAAGTGCGAAACCATCTCCCTCTAATCTAAAGCTAGCCCTTAAGCGTCCTCCGTGATATTCGGCTGCAGCAGATTGAAGCCTCCAACCGCCGTCGACATGATAAAAGCGTACTGCGGATGATACCTCAGTTCCTTAATATCCTCCTGTCCCTGGTGGATAAACAGCAACTGCGACGGATACCCCTCCTCGACCTCCGCATCATCCTCCACTGCTAAGTCCCACACTGTTAGTCGGTCATCAGCGGAGGACACTGCTAATTCGCTGCTGTCTTGAGGGTTCCAGCCAATGCTGGTGATGGAGTCGGAGTGCCACTGGATGAAGGCTGCTTGCTTGTTGGCGAAGCGCAGGTCCCAGACTTTGAAAGACCCGTCGTCGGAGCCGGAGGCGATTTGGGAGGTTTCGAGAGGGTTCCAAGATATCACGTTTACATCGCGAGTATGCGCCTCCGAGATAGTCAACTGAGAGTCAGTCCTGGCAGTGCGGATGTCCCACACCTTGATCGTCTTATCGCAGGAGCAGGAAGCGAACACTGAAGGCTCCACAGGGCTTTTCTGGATGTCCTCGATGCTGCCTTGGTGGCCGGAGTAACTGGCGACTTCGGTCCAGCTTGGGCCGCTGGGCTGGTAGACGTGGAGGTGGTCGTTGCCTGCGTAGAGTCGGCCTTCCAGTCCCCACTCTATCGCATACCCCTCAGTGCTGTACTCAAACCTCGCCAGCTCCTGTGCACTTTTCTTAATCCTCGGCCCGTTTTCATACAGCTTCGCGAGCTGCGTAGATATATCGAACACAGTCACCGCACCCCCATCACTCCAAGTCGCCACCACGCCCCTGTCCGCCATCACTCTGATGCGATTGACTGCCCCCTCATGCTTGAACTCCTCATACTCAATAACGGCTTCATCCCCCTCCGGCAGTTCCTCTTCCTCAGACTCACTGCTGTCGGACTCATCGTCGAATTGAGTCCTGTGCAGCTCTGACCACTTCATCACGTACACCTTGTTGACATCGTCGTGGGCCTGACTGCCGCTGACTACGTAGACTGTGTAGGGGAACTCAGTGCAGACCTCTGGGGCGCACACAGGGTCGAGACTGAGGCAGGACCACTCCACCGAGGACCTGTAGAAGAGGCGGTAGGCGGCGTTCTCGAACTCCAGCACTTCGTCCTTCTTCAGTCTGCGCGGGTCACCTTTCCACACCTCCTTTGCCTGCTTCACCTCTGTCTCTCCCTGTGCCAATTCCGCCTGTAATTCCCCCTTCTCCGTCTCATACAGTCGCAACTTCCCGAAGTCGTCCAAGTCCTCTTCCCCGAACTCAGCCGAGTCTTCGCTGTGCACGATTTCCTCTTCGCTCAGGTACTCGTCTCCGTAGGGGTCTTCGAACTCGAGGCCTTCGGCGGGGTCTTCCTGGTCTGGCCGTTCCTCATGCTCGGGGAAGCACCTGGGCTTTTTGGCTCCGCTGTGGGGAGCTTTGTGCAGGCGCCTCTTCCGATACATGGGAATTTGTGAGAAATGGCAAGGGGTTAGGGGACTGGGGAGGGAAGGACTGGAGAGCTATGGAAAAAAGAGCACTGGTTAGTAGGCAATAAAAAGCACCTAGTGGTGGCTAGCAGCACTGATATCAGTTCCTTACGTCCACAGCTGCTCCTAGCCTCCCTCCAGCCTCCCTCCAACCTCCTCAATTCCAGCCCCTCCGCCCAGTTTCCCCAGACTCTTTCCACCCCTAGGCCACTTCCTTCCGCTAGCGACATCCTTCTGGCCACAAGTGTTCTCTCAGGTATATAAATGGCTTTCCTGTCCATTCGCGTTCACCGCAGGTTCGTGGCTTCTCTGCTGGACCTGTGTGCGGATGTAATGCTCACGTAGCAAGTGCTGGACACTGAAGCGCCCTCGGACAAGTTGTTGGCTGTCAAGGGGTATTTGCGCCTTTATGACCAGGAAATCGTAAAAGTCACCTAGAACTCCGCCGCCTTTGGCCTCTCTCCCATTGACCTGACCAAGCTAATCCTCAAGCTACACCAGGTATAGTCTAGCCAGATAGCGCTAGAGACCTCGGAGGACTGGCACTTCCAGGCTAGGAATAACCTCTTGGAGGCTCATGGGCTCTACACTACTCAGGAAGACCTGCAGAAAACACTGCCGCATGTCCCAGACATCGAAGAGCTCTTCTCAGTGGCAGTAACCGAGGGCGAGTTAGACGGCTGGAGTGGATGTGTGCGAGTTCCTAAGGACTTGCTACTGTTGGCAATCAGCGCCAGGGGCGAATTCAACCCCTACATCAATGCGATTTTCACCCTGCAGATGCAGAAAGCTGGGGTCAGCTGTCGGTCTTTCCCCTTCGCTCAGGCTTATGCGGATATTGGACTTCGACTTTATAAGGAATTGAACAAGCATATCCTCACTGAAGAACGCTACAACGACTACATGCACTCCTTCGTCTGGGAAAACGACCAAAAGGTGTTTGAGCGGCTCGATGAACTGGCCCAGGACCTGTGGCACTTGCGGATGGCAGTGCATCCCAGTCGTAGTTACGTTGAAAGACTGCTAGTGGGACTAATTGGGCATAATCATGAAACAGTGCGAGATCGAGCGATTATGAGCCTTTGCTCCTACTACGACAGCACCGATTGGGAACTCCGCGAGCCCTTCGTCCCTGTGATCACCACAGTGGGACACGACTTCACCATCTCCCAAACAGTCGACCAAGACCTACAAGGCCAAGAAGTCCTGCTACAGGTCCACTCCCCAGTCTGTCAAAAGTACTCTCCCAGGTACGTCCTGTCCTACCACTCTCCTGAAATCAGAAGCACGTCCAAAGGCACAGTACTCAAGGCGGAACTGGGGACTTTCCTCAAGTGCGGATTTTACGATTGGCGGTTCGTGGTGATGCGGGAGGGCGGGTTGGAGCCTGTGCATACAGGCATGGCGGTGCACTCTGGCTCTGCACTTAAAGTGCTGCAGGGACGGTTCATTGTCCACCCTGAAAACCTCAGAGACCTCCAAATCCACGAAATCTTCATCGACTTCCAGGACGCGGAGTTCGACATGACTTCCGGAGAGTACACCAAGCGAGGCAATTTCGGGATAGTGAAGAAAAGCTTGAAAGACAGATACAGCAGCGGGATCAACTGTGTGTATCTAATGGGAGTGTTGGAGCGGGATAACGGGCTGCAGCTGGAAAACCCGAAGGCCTCGCCTTTCGCTGTGACCTGTCGGCAAAGTCCATGCACACTCCTAGGAGGCGACCCCGAGTTCCGGTCTCTAATGTCCGAGGCCAAGTCCGTGGGTATGAAAATCCTCGTGGACTGTTTGGCACGCGTCAGTTCCGCTCACTACCACCGCCGCTACAAAGGCGAAGAGTTCTACGTGATGAACGAAACTGGGAAGTTGGTCGTCTGCTACGGCACCGACGGCCGGGCGATCCGCTACGACGACACCTTTTTGCTGAACTACCGCAAGTCCAGTGTGTGGAACTTGCTTGTTGATGACGTAATGAGTTTCGTGCGGAAGTACGATGTGGACGGAATTCACCTCGACAACGCCCACGCCTGGCCGCAAGTTCTACTCCGCAACGAGACTGAAATGTTCCGCAAGGACCCAGACGGCGAGTACCACTTCACCACTCAGGAGATATTCGACGGCATGGTCGTGCAAAGGAACGAATTCTTCGGGTTTTGGCAGTCCTCTGCGAGACACACCTATGCGAATCCGCTGTTTTTCAAGCTGTGCAAAGAACTGTGGAAGAGCTTTCCCGACTTCATTGTGGTGGCGGACGTGTGGAGTGGGTCGGGCCTGGAGGACCGAGTCCCGAGCATACCCAGGTCGGGGCCGATTCCGAGGATGTATGAGTTGCCTGTCAAGTTGGCGTCCATATTCGGCAAGCGACTGCACAAGAACGGACAAGTGGGCGCGATTGAGAAAAGAGACGTGTCCGTCCTCAAAACTTGGTACGAAGAGCGGAAAAAGGTGCTGCCAGAGGGCGCTATTGTCATCCAAAGCTCCAGCGGCAACTCACTCCCTTACCCTGCCTTGCTCTACGGCAAAGGCGCCTGGCCTGCTGCCGAAGTCCTGCTGTTGATGCCGGATATCCCTATGACTTACATCGGGGAGCAAGACGGACATGTGTACCGCACGCCAATTACGCATGTGTACACTCAACAAGCGAATCAAGATGCGACATTTGAGCAAAGAACTGGCAGTGGGATTAACCTTCAACTAGGCCCGGATCAGACGACGATGAGTGCTGTGCCGCAAATTGAGTCGGCGGCTTCACTGTCGGTTCTGTCGCATATTTCAGATGTGGTGAAGAAAACAAACGAGTACCAGCAGTCAATTGGCCCCGAGTCCGGGTTCGACTTGACCCGAATCAAGGCGCACTACCACCACCGCCGCAGCCTACGCCACCAAAAGGCAGTGCTCCGGTACGGAGAACTGATCCCGCTCATCGTGCGCCACGACCACGGCTGGCACAAGCAAGTCCTGGCCTTCGCCCGGCACTACAAGGAAGAAACCGCTGTAATCGTCATCAACTTGACAGAGTCGGAAATCATGGGATCGCTGGATTTGCGGAATTTGGACGGACATATCACTGATTCTTCAGTGTTTTCCCTGGGTCTATGGAGCGACACTGAAACTGATCAGTACTTCTTCAGGGAGGAGTTGCTGAAAAGTCTGCATGAAGTGCACTTGGGTCCGTATGCTTCTCAGTTTTACGGACTGTATCCTGCGGGGTTGGATGCGGAAAACACAGTTGTTGCGAGTGCTGTTAGGATGAAGAACCGCATTGATGAGGGAAAGTCCACGGATTCGGCAGTGCTGAGTTTGAAGCTGATTGAGTTGCTGCAAAGTGCGGATGCGGAGCGCAATTTCCCACTAATTGCCAATCAACTAGCAACGATTCAGGAATACTTCCTAGAGAAACACGTGGTTTCAGGTCTGCAGTACCTGCTTTCTTTGTCGAAATTGGTGAGTGACCCTGTTTTGACAGCCAGATTATATGCTTGTATCAGCCATATTGCTGCTGCACCCGGCTCTCACGCTTTAAAGCTATTGAGTGAGGAACTCACTAAGACTATGAAGGTTGGACCGATTGTGTTCACTTGTCCAGAGTTGGGCAGATGGTCGACTATTGGAGGACTGGGAGTGATGGTGGACGAACTGGCAATCGGCCTCTCCGACCTAGGCGAAGACGTTTGGGTGATTTCCCCCTACTACCACAAGAACAAGAAAGGCGAAACCGGGTACTTGGAAAGAGACCCAGCGGGCATCAAATGGGTGACTAACATCACCATCACACTGGGAAGCGAGAGAATCCTGCTGGGGGCGTTCCAGGGCAAAGTCAGTGGAGTGAATGTGCTGTTTCTCCACAATGAGCAGTTCTTCCCTACTCCCTACACCGACGGCCGCGGCTCCTATATAATGAAGCAGTTGGCAGTGTGGGGCAAAGCCACTCTCGAACTACTGTGCGCGATTTCCCTGGTGCCAGCAGTGGTCGTCACTAATGACTGGTTCACTGCGCTAGTCCCTGCCTATGCCAAGACCGGTGCTTTCGGGACTACCTTCCACGGCTGCCAATTCGTGCACATCGTCCACAACCTGGACCCTGCCTACGAAGGGCGCATTTACCCAGAAAAGAGCGAAGGCCTGTATGAAAACATCCACTTCTTACCCATCATTTACCTAGTGGAGCCGTCCTGGACGCAAGTGATGGTCAACCCCTCCAGGTGTGCACTCCTTGCATCAGACCAGTGGGCGACTGTGTCAGTGTCCTACCGTGCAGAACTGCTGAAAGGATCCCCATTGAAAGAACTGTTAAAGCGGAAAATACAGCCCTTCGCCCATCCCAACGGTATCCCTATCGAACAGCGTCTAGCCCGCCTGAAGGACAAAGGCACTCATGAAACTGCCAAAGCTGCACTGCAGCGGAAATACTTGGATGGGAATGAGGATCCGTTCATTCCTTTGTTTGGGTTCGTGGGCAGAATTACGGAGCAGAAGGGAGTGCATATGATCATTGATGCGGCGGAAGCGCTGATTCCGGCGAGCAACTTTAGGATTCAGTTTATTGTGGGCGGACCGGCTTCGCAGACTGAAGCATATAGTGCAGCCTGCGCCGTGCGTATGAAGCGCCTGCGTGCCACGTACCCCCGCAACTTCTTCGCCGACCCCGACAACTTCTTCTACGACGGGCCGACAGTGAACTTAGGCTGCGACTTCGGCCTAATGCCGTCCTTGTTCGAGCCGGGCGGTATAGTGCAACACGAGTTCTTTGTCGCTGGCACCCCTGTAGTCGCCTACAAGACTGGAGGACTCAAAGACTCTGTCATCGAGTTCAACAGAAGCACGCAGGAAGGGTCTGGCTTTGTGTTCGACAGGTATCGGCAGGAGGACTTTAAAAATGCAATTCAGCGGGCTCTTAATATCTACTCCGAGCCCAAGCTATATGCGATTTTGCGCAAAACTGCCTTTGCAGCGACAATGGACGGCGACAGAGTCAGCAGAGCCTGGGACCAAGAGTTCTACCGCCTCCGGGAAAGGATCTTCGCAGACCCGAAAGAGCTGGAAAGGTACTCCAAACAGCTTTCCACTGCCCTATGGACTATAGAAGACCTGGAGACTGCCCTGCCCGAAGTCAAGAAAACCGCCTTCAAGCGCACTATGTCCAACTCAGGCTTGAATGACCAACGGCCTTCTGCAAGTCTCGAAGACATCAAAAGACACGTGCTGTTCCGCTACACCCCTGCGTTCGGCCCGAAGTCTCGTTCCTTGCATCTAGTGGGTTCCTTCGATAACTGGCAGTTCTGGCATGAAATGCACTATGACAATACCACTGGGAGGTGGGAAGTGCCGTTGCAGCTGCCCAAGGGTGCGTATCAGTACAAGTTTGTGGTGGATAAAGGGAACTGGGTGACGACTCCGGACAAGCCGATGGTGGCGGATTCCATGGGAGTCCTCAATAACGTGATGGAGGTCAAGTAGGTAGGACTAAAGTAAAGGCTGCGGCCAGAGTAGGCGCAGTCTAAAGCTCCTAGCATTGTTGAAGCAGCCATGAAACCTGCTATAACATATGCGCTAATCACCAACTACATTTTACCGAGATATGTTATAGGCTGTTCGCTGCAATACAAGCCTTGGTATTACCTTATCCTACTTCTTTGCTGTAAGTGTTGTATGCCCTGTATGCAGCAACCAGTCATGTGGCCTGCCAGAGAGCATTTGTTTCTATGAAGATCAGACATACCGCTAGCAATGTTGCCATAGCAGTTCGAGACCACAATGAGGTTTCTTGCCTCCATCTTCTGATGCACACAGTTGTTCGCTCATGTTCAAACTTGACTTCCCAGGATTTATGCCGAGGCCTTGTATGGAAATTACTTTCCTTGTTGCTAACTTTATCTCAGAATCCGATGAAAGAACGAAGTTGAGTGACAAGATCCGTACATTTCTGTGTCTGCTGGAGAGCCAGAAATGATAGAGTACTGGATTCAAGTCTGACTCATAATATGCAAACACCATCAAGCACTTCAAAGCTGTGAACACCTTCACTCGATCGAAGAACGTAAAGCAGCATTACAGTACTGGCTCATCTGGGTGGGATCATAGAGGGCGAAACTGGCTCAAGCAAAACTACTCAATTCACTCAGTATTTACACTAGCAGAGCTACACCCACTATCAGTGGGTCGGCGAGTGAACAAAGAATTATCTGTAAATTGGACGATGCGGGGCACTAGGCTATTCGATTCGAAGACTGCACTCTTCAATTGGCACTAATCAAACACATAGCTTGAACCAACACAACGTAGACATCATGAAGAAACGCATGAGAGACCATTGCATCTAGATGTACTAATTGAAATTCTCAAGAAGTGGTAGCACACAGGAGAGACGCTGAGCATTACTTCGGCCACTATGCACTCTCGGCATGGCCATCTTCGTAATTTCAAGGAGAGTCTTTCAGGTGGGCATTCATTTCCTGAAGACGCCAGTGGATGACCTGGCCCTCTTTATATCCCTTGAGCGATTATGTGGATGCAACATTTAAGCAAGTACTGGCCGTATACCTCCAGGTGATCTGCTGGTGCTTATGAAGACCTCAAACTATCTGTGCAGCAAACGCCTCCAGGAGCTATAGGTTTCCACGCCTCACTGAA
>Ga0247837_1006798_pt1 | contig 15735 bp, 15 predicted proteins | sample LaCtaG_2_FD_187115 | JGI IMG/M metagenome (GOLD analysis project Ga0247837, IMG submission 187115) | Freshwater microbial communities from meromictic Lake La Cruz, Castile-La Mancha, Spain - LaCruzMarch2015_14.5m | ecosystem: Environmental > Aquatic > Freshwater > Lake | place: Spain: Castile-La...
AATCTGTAATAAAGTCGACTTACCACCACCATTACGTCCAATAATCCCTAAGGTCTCTCCTTTTTTGACCTCAAAGCTTACATCTTGTAACGCCCAAAATTCTCGATAATATTCTTTACGACCACGCATCAATATTTGTAACAAACGATCATGTGGTTTTTCATAAATTCGATAACACTTACTTAAGTTACTAACTTTAATGGATATTTCTGGGGACATCAATAAATCCTTTTTTTATTTTCCAGAACCAAACAAAACAAATATTTCCCAGTAATGCGCTATGACTTAGATGCGACATTTTAAATTAAAAATACCCCAGAATTCTTACTATAAAATAAACTGCTTTCAACTATAATATATTTCAAAGTGCTCATCCACCATGATTTATCGCAAAATCAATGAAAATATCATTAAAAAAATTACTAATCATGAGAGAAAGCCACTAGAATCAAATCGCCTTTTCCATGAATTGGCATCTCGAAATGCTTGTAATGCGTTAGGTTCTGGTTCGTATGCTAATGCAGTTTCCACCTGTTTTTTCAAATCAAGACCTTCCTTTATAATGAAAACACCTGGTAATTCATTCCTATACGCCATTTCTCCAAAAGAAGTTGATATTACTGGTAAGCCTATAGCTATATATTCATAGTATTTGATTGGATCTACTGATGCGGTTAGTTCATTTTGCTTAAAAGGAATTAGGCCTAATGAAAAATCATGCATAGCTTTAATAGCTGCCTCATGATCACATTGCGGAAAAATTTCAATATTTTTAGGCAAGTTAGATGGCAACGTGGTGTAAATAGGTCCAATCAACCGCACTTTCATTAATGGATTTTGCCTTGCGATGTTACATACTAACGACCAATCAAACCAATGAGCAATAGTACCTATATAACCTATGATAGGAGGCTGTAAAATTTGTTTTTTGTTAAACCATGGTATTGGAGGCAAACAATCTATTGAGCAAGCATTTCGGACCAATATGACTTTGGAATTATATTCTTTTAAAAACTTTTGTAAGGCAAGCGAAGATACCAAAATTTTAGTAACGGTTTTTATCAGAACACGCTCATTCTTTTCCATTGACCGACGTGATAACCCTTCATAAACAGCCGAAAATTTGTCCATTGCATCATAAAATGAAATACATCCTGGCATGCGCTCTAATATTTGCAAAGCTAATTTAGACGGCTTCCCAATACCTATTTGGCAATTACCAGCTGCAACAAACTCATCCAAAATATGAAAAAGGTTATGCCACAACAATTTATGTAAATATCCAGATCCAAGAAGTGGCTCAATAGGTAATGCCCATGGTTTTAAAACAGTCAGCCAATCAGGTTTTTTATTACAACATAAAGATTTCATATTTAAGCGTCGAAAGTCAGAAAATTTAGGTAGGCGCGTTGGATATGGATCGATCCAAAGAACTTCTTGTCCATATCGTTCATGAAACCATTGTACAAATTTATGTGGTCGTTGAAAAAAACTTGTCCATGGCACTGGAGAGAGATATATCAATCGCATCAGGATTCTTGCTCACTTAGTACTGGTTGTGTAACGTGACTATTATGGAGGCAAAAATAATCCCGAAGAACCGTTACGATACGATCAGAGCTTTGCCCATCACCATAAGGTGAAATTCCACGTGCCATAGCTTGATAGGCATCATTATCGTCTAACAAACGTTGGGCTTCTTTTAGGATGCGTTCATAGTTAGATCCTACAAGTTTTACTACACCTTGCTCAACTGCCTCTGGTCGCTCTGTCTCATCACGTAATACTAAAACGGGCTTACCTAATGCAGGGGCTTCTTCTTGCACCCCTCCTGAATCACTAATTATGAAATAAGCTTGTTGCATCGCAGCCACAAATTGCGCGTAACTAAGTGGGTTGCATAAATAAATATTTGGAGATTCACTCAGCATTTTATAAACAACATCATGTACGTTGGGATTAGGATGAACCGGGTAAAGAAATTGAACATCTGGGTTGTACTCAGCCAATGCATGTAACGCACGGCAAATATTAAAAAATGGTTTCCCAAAATTCTCGCGGCGATGAGCGGTAATTAATATAAGACGTTTATCTAGATTAAGATCAAGATCTAATACAGGTTTTTTTGCTGCTGTTATTAAAAGCGCATCGATTACTGTATTACCTGTTACGCTAATATTTTTTTCTTCCACCCCCTCCCTTAATAGGTTCAAACGAGCACTTTCTGTTGGCGCAAAATGCCAACGAGCAAATTTACTTACAATGACACGGTTAGCTTCTTCAGGAAAAGGGCTCTGCATATCCCCAGTTCGAAGCCCGGCCTCTATATGACCAACAGGAATATGATGGTAAAAACAAGCCAATGTGACAGACATTACGGTAGTCGTATCACCTTGCACTAAGACCACATCTGGTTTCTCACCTAAGAGAACTTCATCTACCTCAGTAAGTAACCTAGCGGTTAATCCTGTTAATGATTGATTAGGGCGCATAATATCCAAATCAATATCAGGCTCAATATTAAAGAGATCTAATACTTGACTCAGCATATGCCGATGCTGTGCTGTTACCAAAATTTGAACATTAGCCCATGGCTCTTTTTGCAAAGCCAAAAGAATCGGAGATATTTTTATTGCTTCTGGTCGCGTTCCGATAACACAGATAATCTTTATCATAATGATTCCTTATGGTCTAAAAATAATCAATATCAACCAATGTCATATGAATAGATGTTGTCGTTTTAAATTCTTCAAAATCATTACTATTAGGTCTGATAAATATAGGCGTTGCATGAGGGAGTAATTTTTCAGGAATTTTGAGCAGGGGAAATCCAATACATTTGCGGGCAATAATACCAAATGAATTAATCATTGTAAAAAAAGCATCTGTCTTGGATTTAACCGAATACTGAATAAGCCAAAATCGCAATGCTGCCCTTGATAAAAAAGAGAGCTTTGGCGTCACTAAAAAATCCAATAAAACTAAGTAGGTCAAGCCATTTAATTCCACTTGACGAGTCACAAGATAGCCAATAAATTGTCCTGATTGATCAATGCGATGTACAATACCAGACCAAAGAGGCGCATCTATAAACCGCCATTTCAGAAAGGCGTTCGTCCTAGCAAAGATAGGACCTACCTTTAAGCTATTTTCGCAAAGACTCTCGAGCTCATCATCACTTATATTCTGTTGTGATATATCAAGCCTAGCAATGAGATTTATAATGAAAAAAATACTAACAAGTAACCAGCGCAATGGTGCTATTAACCAATCAACTATTGCAATTTTTCGTCCTATGATTGAAGAAAGAAAACCAGATAGTCGTAATGGAAAACCATAGGCCTGCATAGAAAAAGGCTTGGGAAAACGTAGAAGAGTATTATATAGAGGCTCAGAACGCTCATTGGATGTATGATAAATTAAATCAAAATCATTAATATGGTCGCTAGCTTTAATCATATTAATGAAATTGATTGGAGTTGAACGAAATTCAGCATCAATAAGAAGATCCATTACGGAACCTGCAGAAATTGTTCCAGAAACAGTGCGCAAATCACGTGGTTGGATTAAAGATCTACCAGCTATTTTATTACCTTCCTTAAAATTAACATAAGTAGATGCTCCAAACGGTGAATCTATATGCTTCCATTTAACATGCTGTGGATTGGTTAATGTTGATTCGCCATACTCTGAAAAAGATAAATTCATAAACTCATCTATATCCGTTTCTGAAAACGATTTAACCCAAATTTCCGACATAGCCACTTCCTATCAAATGTGTGCAGTAAAAATTATCACCAGGTGTTTTCGTTATTATTAATTAGAGTAAAGCTTGATTCCTCAGTATGGTAAAAATTTTGTTGACAGAGTCAGCTCCTGCTATTTCAGGTATATTAGCAATTTTTCCATCAAAAAGATTATCTAAAGCAACTAATATGGTTAATTGACCTATTGAGTCCCAGCCATCAATTTGTTGCGCATCTGTGTCTTGCAAAAGCGTACCTGGTTGCAGTTTAAGTGCGTTTTCAATAGTAGACATAACATGTGATGAAGAAATTGTTGACATATATAACTCCTGTTTTAAATTTAAAAAATTATGAATGTGTTGCGCAATATATTTCCGTATAACATAATACCATTCCGAATTGTTCTTTTAGCTTTATATGTCCCTCAGACTCTAATTTTTTCAGTAATGGCATATGTTCTTTTAACTCAACCGGCATTGGCCATTCTTGACGAGCTACCATTTCGATTTTATCAAAGTTTTTTTCAGCCTCTTTTAATATCAAAGACACATTTGACAATGATATTACAGGGAAAAATAAACGCCCACCATCGTTAAGATACGTTGAAGCTTGGCGTAAAACATTTATAACAAGAGCTGTTCCATCACTTCCGGTTTCACACGGAATTCCATTAAACCACGGGGAAATGACAGCAATATCCTGTGCAATACCAGAAATGTCGTCCACAATGACATCAAACTTTTTCCCTAACCAAGGCTCAAAAAGAGAGCCTTCGCGAACATCTGCTGAACATTGATAAACAGAAAAATTCTCTCGACTACAATGAACGGCTGCTGAGCTAAGATCTGAGGCATAAATAGGTGATTTTACGAGCGACTGAAGATGTAAGGCAAGTCCAACAACACCCGTACCACAACCAAGATCCAATAAAGACATATGCGTGGATATTACCTTTTGTACTGCTTGAATCAATAAACGCGTTGTTTGTGTCGGTGAAAAAACCCCTGGCGCTATCATCAATGCAAGTTCTTTGCCATTTTCAAGAGTAAACGAAATTTCACTTTCTATTGTTGTTGTCAATTTTAAATGATCCTTATTAAGTTTATATTCTTAGGTCAAATTCCACCATCAATATGAATAGAACTGCCATTAACGTAATCTGATTTTATAAGAAAATCTATTGCATTAACAATGTTTTCTGGATCGCCTAACCTACCAGAAGGTATTTTTTCTAAGATTGTTTTCCGTATTTTTTCACTTAGTGTTTCTGCTAAACCCGTATGAAAATAACCAAGCATTAATACATTTGATGTAATATTGAAGCGGGCATATTCATTAGCTATAACACGTGACATTCCTAAAAGCCCTGTTTTAGCAGTGGAATATGCGATTGTACCAGGAGTACCCATCGCACCCGCAACTGAAGAGAAATGAATTACGCGCCCCCAGTTTTCTTTTAACATAGGCAGGATCAATTTTCTGGTAAGTAAAAAATTGGCTCGCAGATTCACATCAATAACACTATCCCAGTCATTGGTCTTAAATTGAGCAAGAAGCCCGTCTTGATTTAGCGTAGCGGCATGAATAAGAGTAATTTTTTTTAATGTGCTTTTTATTGAAGCAACAAAATCATCAATTTCTTGCTCAGAGGTGATATCTACTTTGAATGGGGTAATTCTTTGCATATTGTCAAGAGCTGGTTCTTTAGTATGATAGACCGCAATAACATCGTCTAATTTTGCTAGTGAGGGTAAAATTGCATGACCTATCCCACCAGAAGCTCCTGTTAATATAATCATTATAACCCCTTCCAGCGTATCATTGTGGCACCCCAAGATAAACCAACGCCAAATCCAATCAGCATTATTTTATCACCCACTTGCAAACGCCCTTGAGATGAAGCATCTTTGAGAGCGATTGGAATAGATGCCGAAACGGTATTACCTATTAATGCATAATTGCTAAAAACTTTATTTATATCTAAAGACATGTGACGAACGAGATTATCAACAACAAGTTTACTTGCTTGGTGAAAAACAAATAGATCTATATCTGCAATATTCAGTTTAGCGCGCTCAAGTAACTTGTTAATGCATGATGGGATTACGCGCATTGTAAAAAGAAAGATATCACTACCATGCATTTCAATAGCACTACGAGGATAATTTATAGTGTAGTCTGTATCTCGAGCGCCACTGTGCTTTACAATAAGACGATCATAGCCCGAGCCATCCGTTCCAAACTCAAATGGACCGATATCATCAGCGTCACTTTTTTCCAATAAAATAGCAGCGGCGCCATCGCTAAATATAGGACGGCATGTGCGATCAGATTTTTCAATATATTTTGAGTAAGTATCTGAGCATAAGATTAAACTTTTTCGCACAACTCCAGACTCAATTAAACTACCAGCTATACTAAGTGCGTTGACGAAACCTGAACATCCTAAATTAATATCAAACGCCATGCAGTTCGTTGTAAGTCCAAGTCTATCTTGCAAAATACAAGCGCTGGTTGGTAATACATAATCTGGAGATTGTGTTACCAAAATTAAAAGATCAATTTCCTCATGCAAAGGTTCAATATTAAGTAACTTTTTCCCTGCTTCAAGTGCTAAATCAACTGCTGTTTCATGTGGAGCTGCTATATGACGAGAATGTATTCCCGTTTTTTCGAGAATTTTGGGTATATCCCAATCGGGATTATCATGTTTTAGTATATCCATCCCTTCTATGATGTCGGGCAAATGGTATGATATCGCTTTGATATTAGCTTTCATTAGCTATCTTCGATGATTTGATATTATTTATAGATCTTTTCATAATGACCTAATGCCTTTCATGTTTTTTCCTACTCATCAAACTAACTGCATGACAACCTATCATAAAATATATGTTAAAGCCAAGTGACTTGATGACATAATTTTATTGCTATTTCATTTGGTTACAAAGCTCACGCCCAATACGATCTGCATTAGCCATAATCGTGAGCGTATGTGATTTTTCTGGGAGTGTGGATAAAGAAGCTCCATCAACTATATATATTCCCTTAAGTCCATACAACTCACCAAGGGGATTGGTTTCACCTATGGTTGGAAAATATCGCATTGGGAGAGTGCTAGCATAATGAATATCTGCGCCGGGAGGGCTGACAGTAAAGCTCGTGGGCAACATAATTGCACCCAAACGAGCGAACTCCTTACGAATTTGTTTTTTAGCAGCGTCCATAAGATCCAAAGTATCATCATTGTACGCCCCCTCAATATATAAGGAGCCATCTGCATTTAACATTGCGGTTGAATTAGATAACTGCCCAGGTAAAAAAAAGCTACCAATAAGACAGGAGCTTAATAACCCTCCTAAAAAATCAACACTATATCTACGCCGTAAAGGTAAATAGCGTGCAAATCCTGAAATTGGTAATCCACTTGTTCCCAAAGTAGCTCCAAATCCTGAAATGCCATTTTTTATATCTAACGCAAAGGAAAGTTGGCCTAGACCAAAAGCAGGCCCTCTCTTAGAGCCAAGCATTTTAGGAACCCATAATAAAAATGCAGCTGCAGGACAAGAGTATATTTTAACAGGAGCGTATGAGCCAAGTGCTTTAAGGGCAAGTCGTGTTGTTGCCAATGTACCTGCCGCCAGGAGTATTTTATTAGCGCTAATAGAACGATGTTCGTTATTTTGTTTTCCATTAATTGACCAAAATCCATCATCCTCAGATAGGTTATCCACCACGAAACCAGCTTCGTGATGAAAATTAGCATGACTCTTTAAAGTCGGCAACTCTTCAGCTGCAGAATATAAAGCATGGCGATGGCAACCCCATAAGCAATTATTTGAACGGTCACAAGCCTTACGACCAGAATGATCAATACTTAGGGCCGCAACTCTAGTTCGGCCTAACCTAAAATTATGTGGTTCACTAATTTGTTTATGGTTATTGTAACGATGATAAATATAATTATGCAGAGCATCCATTTCAATAGGTGGCTGTGACCACTCATCTAATCCAAAATAGCTGGTTAAATCATCTTGGGCACCACCGCTAATTCCAATGCGCTGCGTAATAATTTTATATGATTTATCCAATAGCCTGGTCTCAAAAGGAAAATCTGCAAGTTCGGCATCTGAAAATCGGGCCACACCGCAGCCCCACGCGTTAGATAAGCCACCTGTTGCGAGAGAACCAATAGCACTAAAGTTTTTAGATTCAATTTTATTTTTACTTAAAAAATCTTTGAATACATATCCAAGCGTTGGTGCATGAAGTTTAGGAGAGACGTGACCTAGGTTATGTAATGCATGAAAATTTTTACCAATCATCCATTGCCATTGTTGTTCATCTTCTAATCTTGCTTGCAAATATGGCATTGCTGGTGGGCTTGGATGTGTTTGAGGCGTGCCTCCACCGTCAACCATTAGTACTTTTAATCCCGACTCCACTAAAGGGAATGCCGCGGATACTCCGGCAGGACCACTACCAACAATTATTATATCGAAGTCAGCCATTATTATTTCACATCCCATGCAGATTTGAAGAAAGAAAGAAATGGTAAGCAGAAAAGCCGCAATAATCGCCAAAAAATTTCTGAAGAAATAAGCTGCAACAAACCAATAGAATGCCTCATTAAGCCAGGATGCATATTCCATTTAAGAAATCGCTGTGATCCTTGAATACTTGCTTCAGCTAATACTGTTGCTGCATGTAATCGCCAAGCTAATTCTGTACCTTTATTAGAATGTACAAAAGCATGATCATCTAACAATGCCAGCATTTGGGGACAGTTTAGTGCCCATAACGGCAAATTCATGGGCTTGCCAAGTTTCAATTGCTCAATTGCTCGGATATAACGACGCACAATAGTAGAACTGGGTTTGTCGTTAAGAATATAAAATAATAGCGCGTATCCTTCTCTACAGAGTTTTCTTCGATTATTATTGCCGGATAAATGCATTCCGGATTCTAATGAACGCAAAGATAGACCTAATTCGTGGAGAGAGTTGTTAGTATCCATTAGTGGCAAATCAAATAAAGAATATAATTGATTAAAACCAAATCTACCGCTTAATCGCTTACCTACCAATTTACTCAATATTCCTATGAGTAAGACTGGAATCGGGATGGGGATTCGTAAACGACGAACTCGTACTGCAGCAATTGTTAGAAGAAATGTTGTAAATGAAATTGGTGTGGAAGAGCCGAGGTAAAATATTTTTTGTTGAATATTGCTATCAGTTATCCGCAATAAAGCAACGATAAGGTCGTCAATATGTATGGGTTGTATTTTTGGCGATGGCAGAAACGCCGGTAAAGCTGGAAGTCGCCTAACAAATCGTGATAGTGTACCAAATAGCCCTAGCTCACACCCGCCATAAACTTGCCCAGGTCTTACAACGACCCCACCCGCCGCTAATACTTCCTGCTCGATATACCACTTTGTACGACCATATTTCGTCGGCGCGTTTTCTCGCGCTGTTTGGCTCGAAACAAATATAAATTTGGCAGCTACCTTATGGGTGGCTGCGATTAATAATTTAGCAGCACGTAACTCATCATTTTCCTGAGTTAATGAAGAACTATCTACAGCCAAGTGAAAAACCATATCAGTTTGCGCTGGGAGCACTATCATATCATTTGAACAAAGATCAAATTGCATCCAATGAGGCTCCGTATCGATAGCCCTTCTTCCGGCTATTATAACCTCATGCCCTAAGGCTCTTGCCTGTTTAACTAGTCGCGCACCAACATAGCCAGTTCCTCCCGTAACCACTAGATTCACCACTTATTCTCCTTTAAGATTCAGTTCTATTTTCATCTAACTAAGCAATATATTCATACTTCTTTAAGCATTTAAATTAGTTAATGAAATAAGTTTTTATCCATAATCATTTTTTTTTAAATAAACATTTGTTATTTAAATTTTTCTCAAAAATTTTAATGATAAACATGTATTATGAAGATCCTTTGGCCTGAATTACTTGAAAAATACAATGATAAAAAACCTATTCGCTATGGTAGTATACAGGCGGAGGAAAATCTAGGTCATTTGTTAAAGTGCTTATTTTTGCTTTTTAATACAACTAAATCATGAAAAACTATTTTGAATTAGTTATATTTATAACATTATTTGAACAGGATATTAATTAATGTTTTCTAAAAAAGAAATAGCTATTTTCTTATTTGCACATCAAGATGATGAAAGTGGAGTATTTTATGAAATAAACCGCTTAATCAACGAAAAAAAAAGAGTGGTTATCATATATCTCACTTCTGGTCATCACTTAGGACATCCTTCGCCTATTAGAGATAATGAAAGTGCTCATGTTTTATCGAAGATGGGTATTTCATCTGATAATGTATTTTTTTTAGGTCGTAATTTGAGTATCCCTGACGGAAAACTTCCTGAATATCTCGACACGGCTCTTAAGGGGGTAACTAATATCATAGATAAAATTGGTAAGCCTTCTGTTATATATACACTTGCTTGGGAAGGTGGGCATCAAGATCATGATGCAGCTCATCTTATTGCTGCCGCAATAGGCTCGCAGTTTGACATATTGCCTAATTGCTATCAATTTCCACTATATACTGGGGCAAATTTACGCTCTATATTTTTTAAGCTTTTTTCTCCGTTGCTAGAAAATGGTGTCATAGTTAGGCATCGAATAGCATGGAGAGATAGAGCCAGATTCATTGCTTATTGTTTTTTATATCCTTCGCAAAAAAAAACTTGGTTAGGATTATTTCCTTTTTTTTTATTTCATTATATCTTTTTTGGCACTCAAATTTTGCAGCCGATATCTATATTTAGGCTGCAGCAAGCCCCTCATGCTGGGGTGCTATTGTATGAGCGAAGAGGCTTTTATCAGTATCAGAATTTTTCTAAGTATGCTGATATTTTTATTCGTTGTTTTGGTAGAAAAAATATTGGATAAATATATGGGAAAATATAGTCGATGAAATTAAATAACGTAAAGGTGATTAACAAAGAAATAAGTATCGTCTATTTTGTGGTACTCGCCTTTCTTGCCAGTATATACCTTGGATGGCAAATAATGGGTCTTCGTTATACAAATCATGACGATATATATATGAATCTATATTCATGGGTGTTTTCTGAAAACTATCTGTCGTTTGCAGGACATGTGGCCCATCGACAAGCTAGATTACAAGCTTATATTAATATGCCTATTTATCTATTGGCTACCCATCTCTCTGACTCAGTTTTCTATGATGTATTAAATCTGGGAACATTTGGTGTTCTGTATATAAGTTTAATTTGGGTGCTCAGTAAAATAAGTAGCATGAGAGACGCATTGACAATTGCCGCGGTTACTTTGCTTCTTTTTCCCCTACATTATTACTTTACTTTTCCGCAAGGCTACCCAGTTATGTGTGCACGGCAGCTTGCGTTTGCATTTCTTTCTGCTGGGTTACTAGGTTCATATTTACAACAAGCCAGGTTATGGAAATTATTGCTTTCTGTTTTTCTGTTTACTTGTTCGCTTTGGGGTTCAGAATATAGTTACATCTTACATCCAGCATTGCTCGTAATTATTTTTAGGGCGCAGCGAAAAACTAGCGCCAACTGTTTCAAGAAAATAGCTTGGACTTATGTGACTGGTTGGGTAATTAGTATTGCAGCTTACATATGTTTTTCAATAATTGCGCGTAAAAATGGGGCTGAGCATATATACGCAGGGACTACATTTGGATTTGATTTTATTGCCAGCCTTAAAACATTTTTAATTCTGCAAAAGAAAGCTTTTTTACCTTTTGCGCTCTGGGATGGCATTTCACTTTCATCCTCGGTTGCCCAAGGTTCGCCAGAAATACCAGGGTTATTAACATACTCCAGTTTATGGCATTGGACTAATGATGGATTGTCGCTAACAGTTGTATTTATTTTATCATTCATTATTTTTACAAAGTTGTTGTACTGGCAAAAAATTTCGTCAATTTATATTCGCTATTATGTAATTTTTTTTGCTTGTTTAGCTATCTTGCCTTGTCTTGTGCTGTCTGGATCAGCGCAATACCAAGTAATTGTTGTAAAAGGATATATTCAAGGACATTTAGCATCCTTTTATATTCAGCTGGGATTATCTGGAATTTTTTTCTTATTATTAACGTTCATCTGCAATAAGTTACATTCAACATCGCTAAAGTCATTGTCTATTACGCTATCAGCGATTATTTTGGCAGGTTTTACTACGACTACATTTGTTTACAATAACATCAACCGACAAGTGATGAGCGCTAATATGCAAAAATGGCGAGCCATGCAACAATTGACGTCATTTGTGGAGTTAGACCGACCGGATTTAAAAAGAAAAATATTTTATGCCCCTGCGTTTTGGTCAATATCAGGAGTAAGTAACATTCCAGGAAATAGTCCATTCAATGGAGAGAATTACTGGACTGGATATGTAAAAGCGGCTCTTAGCTCCTCAATTAAAATTTCAAATGCTGACAAATTGTCCGGCAATGATTTGAATGCTCAGTATTTTTCAACACCTGCAGGTGTGCCGCTCATGATTCTTAGTGAGAAACTAAGCAAAAAACCGCATTGGCGCATTACATTAATTGCATCTGAACCCATTGCTGGCATTAGTTCATATCAACGTGGCGGAAATACGATAAAGAAAATCGGGCTTGAGCAATGGAAATGCACCAAACTTTGTGTGATTATGTGGAATGAAGACTTTTTGTTAGAACCTGATAGTATTAAATTTAATCCTACAAGTAACACTCACACTCGGCTGCTCGCTCAATTTATGATGCCACGTAACGGCTCGTATGGTTATCCATTTAATTACCACTCAAAAAAAGAACCAATTGATGATTTTAAAAATGTTCATGTTCTTAATTGGGGACCTCAAGAGACGACTCCAGGGTTGACTCCTAACCCTCAACCTGATGGAAGCGCCGGAATTTGGATTCAAATCTCCGACGGTACCAAATTAGGCGATGTTGAGGTGATACTTGATGATCAAACCGCTAAAGGGACGGTTTTCAACCATAGGGACCTGATTACTGCATCTATATCTGCTGAGTCGTTTAAAAAGCCAGGCGAAAAAAATCTTTATTTTAAACAAATTAATTCCGGAACATTATTTTTGGTTGGAAAATTCAAGGTTATGTCCTCATAAAGTAGTCGCTTTAAAACAATAATTCTTTAAGATACTGGTGATATCATGTTAATAGAAAAAATAATACGAGAGATAGGAAGTGAGATTGAATTTATTCATATTTTAAATAGTGAGTTTATTAGAAAATGTAATCGTACAGCTTTTTGTTGGACAAGACAGCCTAATTCAATCTGCCTGGCTTTAGGGAAAAATTACTTAAGTACGGCAATGGTGAATCCTAATATCTATGGCATAGTAACTTCTCCAAAAATAATTGCCAAAGAAAATATCGATGTACCAAAGTGTATTATGTTACTAAATTGTCCGGATCAATTTTTTTATTATTTACATAACGCCAAGCTTCATAATGAATTTGATCATGAAGCGTTTGCACCTTTCATTGATCCCTCCGCGCAAATATCATCAAAAGCGATTGTTTCACAACAAGTAAAAATTGGAGCTGGAGCGATTATTCACGACGGAGCAGTTATTCTTGATAACACAATCATAGGAAACGACTCTATTATTTATCAAAATGCTACCATTGGAACGGAAGGTTTTTTTTCAAAAAATGTGTTAGGTAAAAAGATTCATATTGAACATTTTGGTGGTGTTAAAATTGGTAATAATTGTCTAATTCATGCCGCCAGCAATATTTCACGTTCGGTCAATTTTGGCGAATATACGACGATTGGAAATAATAGTCATATTGGGATTCAAAGTAATGTTTCACATGATTGCCAGATAGGAGAAAATTGTGATATATCTGCCAAGGTATGTTTCGCAGGTCGTGTCCAGATTGGTAATAACGTATGGGTCGGTGCGGCAGTAACAATATCAAATAGTGTTCTGATTCATGATAATGCCGTTATAAAAATCGGCTCTGTTGTCGTAGCAGATGTAAATCAGAACGAGGTGGTTTCTGGTAATTTCGCAATAAATCATACGAAACATTTACGTAAGTATTTAAACAAGGAAGATCATGCAAATAAATAATATTTCGTTGAGTTTTAAAGCGAATCGAAATTATATTCATGGCACAGATTTGTTTAATGAATTGTTGTGTTATTTTCCTGGAAAAAATTTAACTAATATTAACTATACTATTCATAAAATGATTGGAAATAATCATGGTCAGGTTCATATTGCTGAAAATCCTGATGAATTTAAAATTTTGATACAAATATCCAATGCGACTGTTTGTTTATGTGCTGATGGCAAAACATATTGGGTAGCGTTTTTATTTGCCGACGAGATTCCTATAAATCCAAGTAGATCTGTTTATGATGAAAATCTTCTTATAAAATTATGTCGAATAAATGAAAAAACTATAACCCTGAGCGAAGAAAGTCCCTTTACCTTTATAGAAACAATTGTAGCAATGCATAAAAAATTGTTACATATTTTATATCCCCATACAGAAAAATGGTTGTTTACGAAGCTTATGTTGACAAATTATCCAGACGATAAAAAAAACATAACCATTTCTTTGTGTCATAATTTTAATTTTAAACTGGTGAAATCAAAAATATTGGTCGACGGACAATTGATAGGTGATATCTATTTTTCTCTCACAGCTGAGTGAATGAAGCATGATTTATCTTAATAGTATTGGCTCTTATCTACCTGAGAATGAAATTTTTAATGCATCAAATCTCGAAAAATTTGCTGTTAGCGAGGATTTTTTATTAAACAAAATTGGAGTGATATCTTTTAGAAAAAAGAAGGTACATGAAGAAACGTCTGATATGTGTGTAAAGGCTTTTCTGGATTTACAAGCCAGGGCTCACTTTTATCAAGAAGACATTGATTGTCTGATTGTATGCACACAAAATCCTGATGGTTATGGTCTACCCCACACGTCGGCGATAGTTCATGCAAAGCTTGGATTAAAACAAAATTGTGCTGTTTTTGATATCTCGCTTGGGTGTTCTGGCTACGTATACGGTTTATCAATTCTGAAAGGCTTTATGTTGGCGAACGAGTTGAACAATGGTGTGTTAATCACGGCGGATCCATATTCTAAAATTCTTGATGAGAATGATAAAAATACGGCCTTTCTTTTCGGGGATGCAGCTACAGCGACATTATTAACCCGCGCTAAACAGAATACGTGGAAGATGGGAAAGTTTTTATTCTGTAACGATGGACGTAATCATCAAGCAATTCATGTTAATGGGGAAAGTAAAAAATTTGCTATGAATGGACGAGAAGTATTTAATTTTGCTGCGAAAGTTATTCCTAAGCATATTAATGACGTCTTACAAAAAAATAATTTAGCAATCGAGCAAGTTGATCACATTATCTTACATCAAGGCAGCAAGTTTCTTGTGAATACCATTCAGCAAAAACTGGGCATAATAGAAGAGAAGGCTCCATTTTTGGCAAAACATTATGGTAATACCGTGTCATCATCGATACCGATGATATTGAAAGATGTAGATCCAGAATATAAATACATCTTAATCTGTGGTTTCGGTGTTGGACTATCGTGGGGAAGTTGTATACTTGAGCGCGCTCAGTAGTACATCAGGGAGATATAATATGAAAATTTCAATGGCAAATATTCAAAGATTAACCGCAGAGATAGTGTCAATCATTGATGCTGATAAGATCGATATAGATCTGAGCTTCGCAGAGGCTGGATTAGATTCACTAGATACATTTACTCTTTTTTTAAAAATCGAAGAAAATTATGGGTTCTCAATTCCGGATATTGACGTGAATAAAATCAAAACATTCCAGGATCTGTTAAATTATTCCAATAACAGACTGCTGGAAAACGCATGACACCCATTTATTCAATTGTTATTCCAGTCTTTAACTCCGAATTAACACTTATGGAGCTATATCAC
>Ga0247837_1006804_pt1 | contig 15725 bp, 11 predicted proteins | sample LaCtaG_2_FD_187115 | JGI IMG/M metagenome (GOLD analysis project Ga0247837, IMG submission 187115) | Freshwater microbial communities from meromictic Lake La Cruz, Castile-La Mancha, Spain - LaCruzMarch2015_14.5m | ecosystem: Environmental > Aquatic > Freshwater > Lake | place: Spain: Castile-La...
ATAAAAATTCAGCCAAAAAAGTATCATTTACCCCAAAAGTAATCATTTGCGTAGCATCGCGTTTTGCCGAATTATGCAATTTATCGCATAATTGACTTAACGAACCATCGCTCATTTTATAAATACGTTTTATATTATTCATGGTATTACTATTATTTGTTTACAAATATAGCTATTATTTTATAATTCAAAAAAAATTTTAGCTATTTCATTAAATAATTTTACAAAAATATTGATACGAAAGCATCAAACAAAAAAAAATATTTACTGAATAATAAAAATTATTACACGGACAATGCTTTGAAGGCTATTTTGTATTGTTTTAGTAATTATGAAGTATAAAGTATAAATGATGAAGTATAAAGTATGAATGAAGAAGTATAAAGTATAAATGATGAAGTATAAAGTATAAATAATGAAGTATAAAGTATAAATAATGAAGTATAAAGTATGAATATATTTTTATAAAATAGTTATTTCATAAAAAAACGGCTACTTAAATTGTTTTAAGTGCCGTTTATTTATTTATAGTCTTTAAATTGTATTTTATTATATTGTTATTTCAAATATTGTTAAATAAAAGTATTTTTTTTTTCATTATTATTCATCCTTTATCCTTCATACTTCAAACTTCATCCTTCATACTTCATATTTTATCCTTCATCATTTAAACTTAATCCACTGTTTTCAATAACCTCTTCGCTTCTTTTTGTTTTTTGCCTTTTAAATTTATCAAAACATTCAACACATTTTTGGCTTCAGTTTTTTTGTTTTGTTTCAAACAAGTTTGAGCCGATAAATACAACGCATCTTCATAAAAACTAGATCTTGGATTGGTTTGAATATTGTTCAATAAATTGAGGCAAGAATCAAAATGATTTTCGTTAAAAGCCTTTTGTGCTTTAGTATAATTTACAGAATCTATAAAAGAATTATTTGTTACTTGGTTACTTATAAAATCTGAATTATTATTCATGGCATTATTGCTTAAAGCAGCAGGAAAACTAGGCATTTTGCTCTTTTTTGTGGTTGAAACACTTGCTTTTGAAATAGATTTTTGACTTACATTTTCTTTGCTCTTTAAATCATTGTTTTGGGCAAGGGTTGTGGTATCGTATTTTGCAGCGGCAGCAGCTTTAAACTCTATTTGTGGCTCTTCAGCCAATACACTTTTTTCCATTTCCATATCTGCCACACTTTCCATTTGTGGCATTAGAACTTCTTCCTTTTTCACTTCACTTTCTCTGTAATTTTCAGCTAAGTTTTTATCCGTTTTATTTTCAATTATTTTGGGTGGCACATCCTTATAAATGGAATCTTTTTGTGGTATTTCCACTTCGTTTTTGGGTGCTGGTTTAAAGGTTTCTTTTAAAGCCATTTCTTGTTTTAAATCTAACGTATTGTACCAAAATAAACCCACACTCAAAAACAAAATTGCAGCAGCACTCCAATAATAAATAAATGATTTTTTGTTGAGCTTTTGCTTAATAATTTCATCAACCGCTATTTTCACCTTATCAACCCTATTAACCAATAATTCTGGCATTGGCAATGCATCAATTCCTTCCTTTATATCGTCACATATTTCGCACGTTTTTACATGATTGGTCATGTAAATTAAGTCGGTTTGGCTAATGGTTTTATTAGCGTACGCTTCCCAAATTGTATTATTTATGCAGGCTAATGTATCCATAAAATAAGGCTAAACCCATTGATATTCCTTTTTGTTCTAATAATATTTTTAAATTTCGTTTGCCATTTTGAATATAACTTTTCACTTCATTTTCGGTGTATCCGGTTAGCGTTGAAATTTCTTGATAGCTTTTTTGTTTTAAAAAAAACAACTCAATGCACTCGCGTTGTTTATCTTTCAATTCAATAATGCTTTGTTCCAAAACTTGCAATTTTTCTTCTTTTTCGTGTTTGTTATCATCATGATTCAAAACATTGGCTAATTGCATAAACAAACCGTAGTTTTCTTCCTCGCTTTCGTTAATACTTACCAAAACATTGGGCTTTCGCAATAAAATTAAACAATGATTTTTACAAACTGTATGCAGCCAACTTTTAAAATTATTGATTTGATGCTTTTGTAAATCGGTAAACAATTTTTCAAAAATGTTCATGGTGGCATCGTGTGCAGCATCTTCATTTTTTAAATATTTCATACAAACAGCAAAACACATCAACGAATGGCGTTTAAATAGTTCGCCCACCACCAAATTATTTTTGGTGTTTTGATAATTAATTATCAAGTTTTCATCGCTTTGTGTTTTTATATTTACTAACAAGGAAAACAAATATGAAATTTTTTATGGAATTTTGGAACTAAATGTTTCTAACAGCTATAACCAATTAAAATTTTAAATAATGAAATCAATTTTTTTAAGCGCAGCAATTTTTTTAAACGTTTGTTTATATGCTCAAAATGTTAAACCAATTAAAGCCAAACTTCAAAAGGCTACCGTTTATTTGCAAGGTGCACATTTGTACTACAACGAAATGGTTAATTTAAACCAAGGAATTAACGATATAGTTTTTGAAAATATATCGCCAAGTATCAATATTACTTCGCTGCAAGCCAATAGCAAAGAAGGAACTGTAATGGAAGTGAGGCATTTTATTAAGTACAAAGAAAGACCAATAATTACCAAAAAATATGAACGTGAAATAGCACGGGTATTAGATTCGTTGGAGGATTTCAAATTTTTAGAAACCGATTTAAACAATAAGCTAAGAGTGGTTTCTACTGAAAGAAATTTATTGTTAAATAACAAGCTAATGAAAGGTGAATTGTTCAGAGATTCATTGGCTTTGTTAACATCCACCATGCAATATTTAAACCTAAAACTCAATGCCATTTACGATCAAGAATTGATTATAGAAAAATCTAGAAATAAGTTGAATAAAATAGTAACCAAGCTAAATGAGCGCTACCAACTTTTATTGAATTTACAAGCCAATAATGGCGATGAAAACACCGAAAATGAACAACCAATTAATCAAGTAATTGTTACTGTTTTTGCAGAAAATGCCATGCAGACTGCTATAAATTTTAACTACTTAATTTTAAATGCCAATTGGGTACCGCAATACGATTTACAAGCATCGACCATTACTAATAATTTCCAGTTAAAATACTTTGCCAATGTAACCCAAAACTCTGGATTAGACTGGAAAAACACCAATTTAACTTTAAGTACTTCTAACCCAAATGAGGCCAATTCAAAACCAGAATTAAGTCCGTGGTATTTAAGTTTTATGGAGTACAGAAAAACTCCAAATGTAAATTATTTATCTAATGCCATGGTTCCAATTCAAGCCACTACAAAATCGATAAGAAAAGATGTTATGAAAGCCGAACGAAGCAGTGAAATAGAAATTGAAGAAAAACCATTAACCGATTATATCAATATCAGTCAGAATTTGATAAGAACTGAATACGAAATAAAACTGAATTACAATATTTCAAGCGATGGCAGAGCGCATAAAGTATTAATAAACCAACGAAATGTGCCAATGCAATTAGCTTTTGCGGCTGTTCCAAAATTATGTACAGATGCTTTTTTACAGGCTAAAATAGTGGGTTGGGAGGATATGAATATTATTCCTGGAAATGCACGCTTATACTTCGATGGAACTTATGTAGGCGAAATGTATTTAGACGCATTTAGCACCAGCGATACCTTGAGTGTAAATTTAGGTAGGGATAAAAGCATTGCCATTTCTCGCAAAAAGATAAAAGAAAAGTTCAAAGTGAAATTTATTGACAACGAAAAAATTGAAATACGCACCATAGAAATAATGGTTAGAAACACTAAAAACATTGCCATAGAAATGGAGTTAGAAGATCAAATTCCAATTGTGCAAGGTACTAACGAAATAAAAGTTACACTGATTGATGGCGACAAAGCTGAGTTAGACGAACCAACTGGAAAACTAAAATGGAGACTAAAATTGGGATCGAAAGACAGTAAGAAAATTACATTTACTTACGAAATTAGGTATCCTAAAAATAAACCTGTAGCTGGATTGTAATAAAATTACTTCATTGCTAGGAACGAAGCAATCTCATCTTTTGATTGCTTCGTTCCTAGCAATGACGAATGTTGAAAAATTATTCATCACACAAAAAAAAGCCAACTAATTTCTCAGTTGGCTTTTTGGTTTTACTAAAAGTAAATTTAAGCTTCTTTGCGTTTCATTTTGTTAATGGCTTTTATTACCATAAATATAACAATGGCAACAATTACAAAGCTGACGGTGGTTTGAATAAAGTTACCATATTTTATTTCGGCCTCACCCATTTTGTACGATAGTTTACTGAAGTCGTGTCCTCCAAGTAAAACACCAATTATAGGCATCATAATATCGCCTACAAACGAGTCGATTATTTTTCCAAATGCTGCTCCAATAACCACACCGACAGCTAAGTCGATTACGCTGCCCTTCATGGCAAACTCTTTAAATTCAGATCCTAAACTCATAGTGCTTTTTTTATTTTGTGTGGTCAAATAACTTAAAAACTTCTATTAATTCCAAATAACCACCTGAATTTTATGTTTTCATTATCCACATAAGGCGCATTGCTTAAAAACAAAGGCATATCGAAACGAATGGTTAAAGGTTTAATGCCATCAAAGTAACTCCAACGCTTAATGGTTAAGGCAAATCCTGGTCCTGCACTTGCCAATAAATTTGATGTAACAGTACTTGTTTGTGGGTTGGTTTCTGATACTTTAGCTGCATTGCTATTTAAAATACCAGCATCTAAAAATAAGTAACTATCCCAAATAAAATTCTTTAAAAGTTCTTTCTTAAGGTTTTTAAAATACTTGTCGTAATCTAACTCCAAACTTACTGAAGCACCTGAATTTCCTTTATATAAAAAGTATTGATCACTTCCATTATTTACAGGTATTAAATAACCTGCAAATCCTCTAATATTTAATCCTCCACCCATTTGAAAATGATTGGTATTTGCTCCATAATCAAACCAACTTGCAGGTAAAATACCAGCCGAACGTGTGAATTTATTCTCCACCATTTCTTCCATGTTTGCACCTGCTAAAAACAATTGCGCTTCGGGTGCAACATTGGTTCCACTCATTACTTGGGCAAAAATTCTTGTCTTTAATTCAAACTTGTGCAGAGTATTGTATTGAACTATATTCAAATACAAACTTGCATAATCAAAGTCGGAGTAAATGGCCGAAGTACGCATTCCAATAATTACTTTTCCCGCTCCAATTCCAATATTATAATTATGATCCATTTCTAAGTTCAAAGTATTGTTCCACTGGTCGTAACTGGTAATATCAGGGTAAAAAGAAAGTCCGTTAATACTCACGTTTGAATAGGCTGGTAAATAATATTTTTGAACCCTGCGCATGCTTTTTATATTTACTTTATAAACAGTATTGTGAATGGTTTTATTGTATCCAATTTTATTCATCAACAAACCATCTAACAAACGCGAATGCAAATCAAAATCTAATTGCTTGGCAACTTTGTGGCGGTAACTTAATATAAAATGTACTGGATAAATATTACTACTTTGTTTGTAAGTTTCCTCATTGTAATTAGTAGCTAAAGCGGTGTTGTACCAAGTAGTAAATGAAAATACATGTTTCTGATTCATGTAATTTCCGTTTAAATGTAAACCAACTTTTACGCCATCGTAATTGTTATACCACACATCAGGACGCCATTTTAAAATATAATGTTTTCTGTCCATTGGGTTGCTTAATTGATGATCGAAAGTAAAAAGCACTGGACATTTTAAACTGTTGTCCAATTGGTTTATATCAGCCAATTTGTAACTAGGGTCTATTTGAACATTGGTTATTTTGCTGCCTGCTGGCAATGTTATTTTAGCAGAATAAGTTTCATTTAAAATCCCCCAACCTTTCCAAGTTGGAAGTATCGTAGCATTGGTTTTTTTAGTAAAATAAGTATTGGGAATTAAATATTGATAGCTTGAATCTTTGGTATAAACTGTAAAATCAACTGGCATTTGCATTTGTCCTTTACGACTAAATTGAATATTATAATTTATTTTATCTTCAACTCCATCAACCTTATTAACCAACTTAACTTTATCAACTGCATAATCCAGTTTTTTAGTAGTCTCTAACCATTGGTCAAAAAACCAGTTCAAATCTGTTTTCGTGTATTGAATAATGCTTGCCCTAAAATCTTCAAAATAAGGATGGGCCATTTTCCATTGGTTAAAATAGTGCTGCATTGATTTCTGAAACAATTCTTCCCCCAAAACATATTGTAAATTGTAAAGCATGGTAGCAGTTTTGTAATACACATTCCCATATCCACCACCATGATTCAAAGCACCGTTAAAGTCATCGCTGTGCGTATTCAAAGCTGGGTCGTTGTCATTAATTGCATCTCGAATATAGCCAAAATATACGTTTTGATCCAATAAAGGCAAAGGTTTGTAATATTTTTTGATGTACTTGTTTTTGGTATTCACAACCTGATTTTCTTGAAACAATCTGCTCATGCTCCAATGTGTTAAAAACTGGGTAAATCCTTCATCTAAACTAGCTCTATAAGTTTCGTTATTTCCTACCATTCCAAAAAACCAGTTATGGCCAATTTCGTGTGCAAACAAACCATAATAACCTGGGCTTCGTCCGCCATCCAAAGTAATCATTGGGTATTCCATGCCATCGGCTGCATCGGCAACTATCATTTTCGGATAAGCATAAACACCAATATCATTGCTATAAAGCTCTATTATTTTGGAACAAAACATAGCTGCATCTTGCCAACCGCTTGCATGTGGTTCTTGCACCAAAGCAATGCAACGAACAATTCTATTGTTATCATTTTTTAAAGGCAATTGCACTTCACCAATTCTGTATGTAGGATCTGCACTCCAAGCTATATCGTGGGTATTTACTGAGCGGAACTTCCATGTTTTTATACTTCCATCACGTTTTATAATGGTAGAATCTGGCGCTGAATCCCATGGTTTTTTAGCAAAATTCTTCAAGTCTAATTTTTCTCTTAGTGACGTTGGCAATACTTCATTTTCGTTTTGTAATTCGCCTGTTCCATCTAAAATATAATTATTCGGAAAAGATAATTCTAATTCAAATTGTCCAAAATCGCCATAAAATTCTTTGCCTAAATGTTGGTCAGTTTCCCAACCAAACTTTCGGTCGTAAACACAAATACGCGGATACCAATGAACACCATTAAAATGTTTATTTCCCCAAGCATCTTTATACATTTTCATTCGCCTGCGTTGGTTTCCACCATCATCAAAATAAGTTTTAAAGTTCAAATTGAATGTACATTGCCCGTTGGGCAAAATAGGCTCGGTTAACCAAACTTTGATAATGGAATTATCTAAACTAGTTTTTAAATTTACACCGTTTACCGATATGTTTTCAATGGTTGTTCCTTGTCCGTTGGCTTCATATTTTCCAAACTTTTGTTTAAAATTATTTGCCAAGTTTAAGTTTTCTAAATACGCACCTTTTACAAACGCATTTTGGTACAAATGAAAATATACAAAAGCCAAAGTATCGGGTGAATTATTATAATAAGTCAGTTCTTCACTGGCTGTAATAATATCGGTTTTGTCGTCTAAATTAGCATTGATTTTATACAAAACATCTTGTTGCCAATAACCGCCATTTGGCATTTTGTTTTTCCAATAATGAGGATTTTGTGCGCTTCGGTATTCATAAGTTTGAGCCAATAAACAAGTGCTTATAAAGCAAATAACGATAAAGGTAAACAGTTTTTTCATGTAGGCAATTATAAGAAAAAATATTTGAGAATTAGGATATGTGAAATGAATTTTTGAATGTTGGTTTTTTTGATTTTGAATTGGCAATTAGCAATATGCAATTGGCAATGAATAAAAACCTTTTCTATTAAAGATAATTTGAAAAACTAAAATCCTGTAAATCCTAAAATTATTCTAATCCTGATACCGATAATGTATGAAAATATCTGCGGTAATTTGCGAAATCTGCGGGAAATATTTTCGTTTAAACAATGCTAATTCTATCCTATTTTTGCCAATCAAAATTGAATCAAAACAATGAAACAAAAACTAGTAGTTTTAAGTGGTGCTGGAATTAGTGCTGAAAGTGGTTTAAAAACTTTTAGGGACAGTGACGGACTTTGGGAAGGTTACCATGTAGAAGATGTGGCTACTCTTGCTGCTTGGCAAGCTAATATGCGTTTGGTACAAGATTTTTATAACCTGCGCAGAAAAAATGTATTGGAAGCTGAACCAAACCAAGCGCATTTTTTATTGAAGCAATTAGAAGAAAAGTACGATGTTCAAATCATAACTCAAAACGTAGATAATTTGCACGAACGTGCAGGAAGTTCATCTATTTTACACTTACACGGACTCATTACACAAGCCAAAAGTACTTATGACGATAGCTTAATTTATGAAATAAAAGGCGATGAAATTTTGATGGGCGATAGGTGCGAATTTGGTTCACAATTAAGGCCAAATATTGTTTGGTTTGGTGAAGCCGTTCCCAATATAGAACCAGCAATTAAGTTAGTAGAAGAAGCTGATTTGATGTTAGTAATTGGAACCAGTTTGCAGGTTTATCCTGCGGCAGGATTGGTTCAGTATTTCAATACTTTTAAACAATTATATGTAATTGATCCTAAAAAAGTGCCTGTTTCTCGAACCAAAAACATACATTTTATAGAGGCAAAAGCTACCGATGGAATGATAGAATTAATGAAATTGTTGTAGGAAAATAGTGTAGTTTTTTTAGTTTTTTTGTTTCTTTCTTAAGCGTTTCGACAAGCTCAACGACCCACGGTCACTGAGCTTGTCGAAGTGATGAATCAATAATTAAGCAATATAGCAATTAGAAATTTTAAAATTCAGGAGTTATAGTTTTTGATTTTTTCCTTTTAAAATGTTCTATTGATTTGTAAAATTTATAACTCAAACCAATATTAAAGTTCAAGCTTTCTAAAGCTTGCTCGTTCGATTCTGTGCTTAAAGATATATAAATTTGACCGTTATTGTCTTTATATCTAACGTTTCCAAAATCTACTTTTGAGTAAAAATATTCAGCAAAACCAATTAACGAAAGTTGAGCTGTAATGTTGTACTCAATTCCTGCTCCAATACCAATATAAGTACTGTTTGATTGATTACTAATAAAGTTTTTGTAATCCATGCTATCAGTTACAGTATAATTTGGCGAATTAACAAAAACTTGTCCTAATGATAGTTTTGAAAAGCCCTTTATTTTACTTTTTAGTGGAGTAAAATATAACAAAATGCAAGCTCCAAATCCTATTCCATTAAATGGTTGTAAGCTAGTAAATACTGCTTTACGTGAATACTTCGAATTATATTGCCTTTCAATATTTAATACATCAAAACCATTGTTTAAGTATAACAATCCTAGTCCAAAATTTAAATTGGTTTGCTTTAAAATTACATAGTCTAGTTTAAAATTATAACCATTCAATGCATGTCCATTTTTGCTGTTTAAAATATCCTGTCCAGAATAAGGATTTAAAGGCATAGCCAATCCACCTGTAAGCATAATTTCTTGTGCATTTGCTTGCAAAGTAATGTGTATAATACATACAAAAAGCAATAGTCTCTTCATTTTTTTTATTGCTGGTTACAGCTATATGTCAAACAAAATTTAAAATAAGTTGCTTAACTAATTTGGTAAACAAATTTTTAGTTAAAATTTATTTCGGCAAAGTAATTTAAAAAAGGAAATAAGTAAAATCAAAGATGAATAAAAAAGCAAATTTGTTAATTCAAAATTCGTCATTCAAAATTCAAAATTCCTTCCTACATTTGTACATAATGAAATTATATTTTAAAGTATTGGGTTTTGCTTGTTTGCTTGCAATTGTTTCGTGTAGTAAAAACAATTCTGAAACAACTGTAATTGATAATGGTTACAGCTATTTTCCAATAGATAGCACCAAGCAATATTTGTACGTGGTTGATAGCATTTCATACAGTAATTTTACTACTGTCGATACTTTTCGTTTTCAATTAAAAACACAGTTTACCAATAGTTTTATTGACTTAAATGGTACTAAAACTTGGCGCTTACAGCGATTGGCTAAGTACAAAAACCAAGATAGTTTTAGAGAAATAGAAAATCATTTTGTGCAGTTTAAAAACAATCAGATGATTTATACTGCCAACAATTTAAACTTTTTAAAGGCAGTTTTCCCATTGAATAAAAGCACGGTTTGGAACGGAAATTTATACAATACAGAATTGCGAGTAAATACTAAAATAGATTTACTGAATGAAAAATTTACCAATGCCGACACCACATTTACCAATGCTTTAAAAATATCAGAAAAGCTGAGTGAAGACTTTATTTTTAGCATAGAACAAAGGAGTGTTTACCAAAATAACAAAGGTTTGGTTTACTATAAAAGTAAAAACGTAGAAACCCAAACCGACCAAAATGGTAATGAAAAAAAATCAGGATTTGATATTACCCAAAGGTTGGTTGGAGTGATTGAATAGACTCGAAACTAGACTTTAAACTAGGCTTAAACAACGCTTTTATTCCATTTTTGGAAAAAAAAGTAGTGTCCTTGAACTGTATTTCAGACACCTTCTATGTTTTTTCAATAATGTTGAGTAATTATTCCAAAACATTTAGGAATGATTCCCGAACATTTAGAAATGGTTCCTGAACATTCAAGAATGGTTTCCGAACATTCAGGAATGATTCCCGAACATTCAAGAATGGTTTCCGAACATTCAGGAATGATTCCCGAACATTCAAGAATGGTTTCCGAACATTCAGGAATCATTCCTGAACATTCAAGAATGATTCCTGAACATTCAAGAAAGGTTTCCGAACATTCAGGAATGATTCCTGAACATTCAAGAAAGGTTTCTGAATATTCAGGAATGGTTCCCGAACATTTAGTAATTGTATCTAAATGTTTGTTTTTATTATCAAAATCAAGATTTTATATTACTCAAAGGTTTGTTGGGATGGTGGAATAGTTTTGGAATTTTAAATAAATCAATTTAACGAAAAGGGAATAAATTGATTTTCATACAAGAATTCGTTATAAAATACTTTTCTAATTTCATTATCAATTTTTGATAATTCACTGTATGGAATTATTACACTGGTTTCAAAAATATTTATTGGTAAATTAGTTTCTAAATCAAAATCTTGAAAAAATAAAGTTCCATGAAGTGTTTCATTATATAGTTTAGAAGTGTCAAAACCACTTGCTAATCTGTTAAATTTTATGGTCTTGTATTTAGTTGTTAAAATACCATAAGAATACGCAAATGAAATGTTTTTGGTATTTACAACAATGTATTCAATGCCAAATAAGTTCCAAAATAAATAACGCAAAGGAAATACAATTAATACAATTGAAATTATGAAAAATGGAACTAAAATACTTCCAATATCTTTGGCATCTATCATAATTAAAAAAGCAAAATAACAGAACAATAATAGCAACATTATGATGGACATTATTATTTTGCCAATCAATTTTGATTTGACATGAATTTCAATAAATACATTTATTCCATCTGAATTGATGAATATATCATTTTTCATAAAAATAAAAACTTAACCAAAGTACTTTTATATCAGGTGGATTTGTATTTAATTCAATAAAATGTTATCACTATCAACTATCACTATCAACCATCCACTAAACCTTATACTTTCCTTTACTTTTTCTAATATTTACCGACACAATTTTATACTCTGGGCACATTGCTTCGCTGTCGTGTTCATCGCTTGTAATAATGTTTAACAATACTTCAGGAAAATGGAAAGTTGTACTCAAAATTCCTTGTTTTACTTCATCAGTTATGCGGGCTTTTACATCTACTTTTCCGCGTGGCGATTCAATACAAACCATATCACCATTGGTTATAAAATGTTTCTCCGCATCTGCTGGATGAATCATTACAACATCTTCAGTTAGGATATGAACATTGCCCGTTCTTCTGGTCATGGTGCCCGAATTATAATGTTCTAACTCGCGGTTTGTTGTAATAATATACGGATATTCTTTTTCGTGTTTGGTAATTTCTTTGCTTTCTGTCCAATCAAAATAATGGAATTTTCCTTTGCCTCGATGGAACTCTTCCAAATGCAAAATTTCTGTGTCTGATCCATCTTTTTTAACTGGCCATTGTTTGCCATTATCGCCTAATTCATCCCATTTAACACCAGCAAAAAATGGAACTATTTGCGAAATTTCTTCCAACATGGTATCTGGTTGATATGGCGGTTGTGGATACCCCATTTTATTCATGATATCCACCATTATTTGCCCATCACTTTTGGTTCCTAACAATGGTTCAACTGTTTTTTGAACACGTTGAATTCTTCTTTCTCCATTGGTAAATGTGCCACTTTTTTCTAAGAAAGATGCTCCTGGTAAAACCACCGTTGCGTACTTAGCAGTTTCTGTCATAAATAACTCTTGAACCACTAATAATTCTAGGTTTTCCATGGCTGCAATTACTTTGTTGGTATTTGGATCGGTATGCACCACATCTTCGCCCATTAACCAAAGTGCTTTTAAATTTCCATCTATTGAAGCATTAAACATTTCAGGAATTTTCAAACCTTTACCAAATGGAATTTTCGTTTTATAAAAGTCTTCATAATGTTTGTTTATTTCAGGATCATACGAACTCATATAACCAGCTCCTTGATGAGGCTGACAACCCATATCGGCTGCTCCTTGCACATTATTTTGACCACGTAAAGGATTTACCCCAACGCCTCTTCTTCCAATATTTCCGGTAATTAAAGCTAAGTCGGAAATTAGCATAACAGTATACGAACCCTGCGAATGTTCGGTAACTCCTAATCCGTGGAACGACATGGCATTTGGTGAATGGGCATAAGCCAAAGCAGCCGCTTTTACTAGGTTTTTATCTACTCCAGTTACTTTTTCTAATTCGTCAATATTTAGTTTTAAAATTTGCTCGCAAAAATCTTCGTATCCTTCTGTTCTGTCATTGATAAATTCTTTTGCTGCTGCACCTTCTGTTATTATAAAATACAACATCATGTTTAATAATGCCACATTTGTTCCAGGTTTTAATTGCAAATGATATGTTGCATATTTGGCAATTTCAGTTCTTCTTGGATCTATTACAATGGTGGTTTTGCCTTTCATGGCAAACTGCTTTAACTTAACACCAGTTACAGGATGCGCATCGGTTGGATTTGCTCCAATAACCATGATACAATCCGTGTGTTTTAAGTCAATAATGGAATTAGTAGCAGCTCCAGTTCCAAATGCTTTTTGCATTCCAAAAGCGGTTGGCGAATGACAAACCCGTGCACAACAATCAATATTATTGGTACCAATTACGGCACGAATAAACTTTTGCATTAAGTAATTTTCTTCATTGGTACATCTAGCCGATGAAATTCCAGCAATGGCATCTGGACCATGTTTTTGTTTTATTTCGGTTAGCTTATCAGCAATAAAAGTATAAGCTTCGTCCCAAGTAGCTGGTTCAAGTACTCCATTTTTTCTAATTAATGGAGTTCTTATTCTATCAGGATGTTTGTAAAACGAAAATGCAAAACGTCCTTTTAAACAAGTATGGCCTTGATTTACCGCTGCATCATAAGGCGCTTGAATTGATTTTACTTGTCCGTTTAAAACCGAAACTTCTAAGTTACAACCCACACCACAATAAGTGCAAATGGTTCTGATTTTTTTATCTGCTACAATTGAATTTGATTCAAAAACATCGCTAATGGCCGAAGTTGGGCAAGCTTGCGCACAAGCACCACAACTCACACAATCAGAATCAAAAAATGAATTTTCAAAACTTTTTACAATATGACTGTCAAATCCACGGCCTGCCATACTTAACACGAACTCACCTTGTACTTCATCGCAAGCACGTACACAACGGAAACAGTTAATACATTTACTAAAATCAGAAGTCATGTAAGGATGACTCAAATCTTTTTTTCTATCTAAATGATTTTTTCCTGCTGGATAACGAACATCGCGAACACCCACTTTAGCTGCTACTTCTTGCAGTTCACAATTGTTATTTACCTCGCAAGTCAAACAGTCTAAAGGATGATCAGTAAGCACCAATTCAACAATGTTTTTTCTAAGCTTTATAATTCTATCGCTATGCGTATAAATATAAGAGTTTGGAATAACAGGTGTATGACAGGAAGCTTGTGCTTTTGCAGGCCCGTTGGCCACTAAAGCCACATCAACACTGCAAACCCTACACGAACCAAAAGGATCTAAATTAGGCGCATCGCAAAGCGTAGGCACAAAATCTTTTCCCAAATGTCTTCGAGTAAAACTCAAAATGGTTTCACCTTCAATGATTGAATATATTTGATCGTTTATGTATGCTGTTTTCATAACTAATTTTTTGATTTATGATTTTTGATTGAGGTTGGTGAAAACACCAACCAAAGGCAAAAATATTTCTGTGTTATCTGTGCAATCTGTGGCTTTATTTTTCCTTAGTTGATGTCGTCACCAACCAATATTTTTGGTGTAATCTGTGAAATCTGTGGCTCTATTTCTCAAAATATTCTTCCAATTCTTTTTCAAAATATTTCATGGCATTTTTTATTGGCAATGGCAATCCGCCACCTAAAGCACAAAGCGAACCAATTTCCATGGTTTCCAATAAATCATTCATCAAATTCAAGTTGATTTTATGACCATCTTGCTGTGCTTTTTCTACCAATTCATAACCGCGAGTAGAACCCAAACGGCAAGGGAAACATTTTCCACAACTTTCGTGAGCAGTAAATTTAAACAAATGTTCAATGTATTTTATCAAAGGAAAATCTTGAGGAATGCAAACCACCGAAGCATGTCCCAACAAAAATCCTTCTTTGGCAAATGAATCAAAATCGACCGAAAGATTTTCAATTTTACTCACAGGCACCAATCCACCAAGTGGACCACCAATATGCATGGCTTTGACGGGTTTGTTAAATCCACCTCCAAGCTCATTGATAACAACAGATAAAGGCGTTCCCATATCTACTTCATAAATTCCGGGATTGTTAAAATTTCCATCTAATGAAACCAATTTTGTTCCCGATGATTTTGCAGTGCCAATAGCTGCATAAGCTTTGCCACCATTTTTAAAAATGAAAGGTAAATTAGCCAATGTTTCTACATTATTTACCACAGTTGGTTTGTTAAATAAACCTTGCTGAGTAGGATATGGTGGCCTTACACGAACTTCTGGTCGTTGTCCTTCAATAGATGAAAGCAACGCAGTTTCTTCTCCACAAATATATGCTCCTTGCGCTTTGATTACTTTAAAATCATAATCAAATCCTGAACCTAGTATATTGTTTCCTAATAAATTTTCTTTCCTTAAATCATTGATGCAATCAGCAATAATATTCACTGATTCTGGATACTCGCCTCTAATATAAACTACCCCAAAATTAGCACCAGCTATATAACCAGCTATCATCATTCCCATGAGCAAAGCATGTGGACGATTTTCCATGATATACCTGTCGGAATAAGCGCCAGGATCGCCTTCATCGGCATTACAAACAATATATTTAGTTTCTGAAACTACATTTTTGCACGATTCTAATTTAAATGCCATCGAAAATCCTGCGCCACCTCGGCCTCGTAATCCTGAATCTTTTAACTTGGTTAATAATTCATCAGCAGGTTTTGAAATGCAATCGGTAAATATT
>Ga0247837_1006808_pt1 | contig 15717 bp, 8 predicted proteins | sample LaCtaG_2_FD_187115 | JGI IMG/M metagenome (GOLD analysis project Ga0247837, IMG submission 187115) | Freshwater microbial communities from meromictic Lake La Cruz, Castile-La Mancha, Spain - LaCruzMarch2015_14.5m | ecosystem: Environmental > Aquatic > Freshwater > Lake | place: Spain: Castile-La...
CATTCGGCGCTCAAGACCTACTGGCTGGAGCGCGGCTGGCAGATTCCGCCCAGCGTGCCGGTCGCCGCGTTCGACGGCAACCAGGTCGGCACCGGTGCCGTCGAACTGGAGCCTGGGCTCGCGGTACAGACCATGTGGGGCCACCTCGCCTGGCAACTGGCGGGACGGGATGGCTACGCCCTGGTGCGTGCCTACGACGCGGACCGGATCACCCCGGGCGGGGAGGAGATCGACCGACTGCTCAATTTGTCCGGCGGCGGCCTCGTCATCCTCGATGAGGTGGTCAACTATATCGAGCGGGCGTCCGCGGTGGCGGTGCAGGACTCGACGCTCGCGGCACAAACCCTGACCTTTCTGCAGATCCTGACGCGGCGCATCGGGGGACATGAGCGTTGTGTGTTGGCCGCGACCCTGCCCAAGAGCCGCCTGGAGCTGCACGGCACCGCGTCGGTGGACGCGCTCGATCGCCTGCAAAAGATCTTCGGTTCGGTCCAGAAGATCCGTGAGCCGGTGGAGGGCGACGAGGTCCACGAGATCATCCGCCGGCGCCTCTTCGTGCCCTTTGGCGAGGACACCGAGGACAAGGGAACCCGCACCAAAAAGGCGAGTGGCCGCGACGCTACCATCGCCGCCTATGTGGCCGATCTCAAGGTACGCCCGCAGGTGTCCGATTTCGCCAAGGAGCCGGCCTACGCCCTGCGCTTTAAACAGAGCTATCCCTTCCATCCCTATCTGCTCGACATCCTCAACCGCTATCTCGGCGCCAATCCGAAGTTTCAGCGCACGCGCGGGGTGCTGCGCCTGTTGGCGCTGGTGGTCGCCGACCTGGTGAAGCGGTCACACAACGGCGGACTGATCCAGGCCAGCGACATCGACCTCAACAACGAGGAGATCCGTTCCGAACTGCTCGAACTGGTCGACCGCGAGTTTCGCTCCGCGCTGGAGGCCGACATCATCGGTGCCGGGGCCAATGCCGTGGGCCTGGATAAGCAGAGCGCGCAGATGACGCAATGGCGCATCGCGGCTGGACTCGCCACGACGACCTTCCTGTTCACCTGCGAGGCCGGCAACGGATCGCGGGGCGCGACCCTGGCGGAACTGCACCTCGCCTCGGCGCGGCCCGAGGTCGACTTCGGGACCATCCCAGGTGTGGCCCTGCAGATCAAGGAGCGTTTCCATTTCATCAATACGGAAGGCGACCGCTTCCGCTTCTCGACCACCCCCAACCTCAACCGCATCCTGCTGGACGCCAAGGACGGCGTGGACGACGCGTTGGTGCGTGAGCGGCTCGAAGCCGAGATCCGCAGGCTGTTGTCCCAGGCGCCGCTCTCGCCCTACATCTGGCCGGAAGGCCCGGGCGACATCGCCGACAGTGCGAGCAACAAGCTCGTGGTCATGCCGCCCGAGCGCACTTTCGGCCGCGCGAGCCGGGCAGACACCCAGCAGGCGGTCCTGGAGATCCTGAACAAGAGCGGCTCGACCCACCGCACCAGGCGCAACACCTTGGTCTTCCTGATGGCGGACGAGGCCGAGGTCGCGGCCCTGCGCGAGCGCATCCGCAGCCTGCTCGCCGCCGAGAACGTCGACACCAACCGTGAGCGCCACAATCTGTCCAAGAGCCAGGTGGCCCAACTCCAGACGGAGAAGGCCAACGGCGCCAAGGGCGTGCGCCAGCAAATCCTGCGCGCCTACCGTCATACGGCCTGGGGCGGCAGCAATGGAGACCCCCTCAAGACGCTTGATATGGGGCAACCCCCGGCCACCACCGAGCAGGGTTTGAGCGAGTTGGTCGTCGCGTTCCTGAAGGACAAGCAAAAATACCTGGAACAGATCGCCTCGATCCTGCTGGTGCATCCCACCAAGCTTGCGGTCTGGCCGGAAGACGAGCCCGTGCTGAGCCTGAAGGCGTTGCCGGGGTATTTTCGCAACTTCACGCACCTGCCGATCTTGCGGGACGATGAGGTGCTGCGTCAGGCGGTCGTCGATGGCGTGCGCGCCGGGCACTTTGCGCTCTGCACGGGGACCAGCGCGGACGACGCGAAGCCCCTGCACTACAAGACAGCGATCACCACGACGGCGGTGGCGCTGGAGGACGGCTATCTGCTGGTACGGCCGACCCTGGCTGACCAGAAGATCGCGGAGGCGCAGGCGAAGGCCGCGGCGGAGACACCGGCCGTTACCCTGACGCCGCCGGTGCTAACCGGCGTCAGCCAGCCAACGACTGGGACCGGCACGACGACGATCATCAACGGTGGGAACACGGCGACCGGTACGACGGAAACGGCCGGGAAGGACGGCAAGCGGCACCGCGTGAATCTGTCAGTCGAGGTACCCTTCACGGACTTCCACACGTTCTACACCGGTATCATCAATACCCTCGGCCGCAACGCGGACCGCATCAAGATCAACATCCAGATCGAGGCGTCATCGGAGGCCGGCTTCAGTCCGACCCTGATCGAGGACACGGTGAAGGAGACGCTGTTCAACCTGTTCCGCACCGATGATGCACTGCGGATCGACGAGTAGCGCGACGTTGAGGCCGTACTTGCCAGGGGGATTTGCAGCGATGGGGCAGATATGCTGAAACGTGTAGAAATCAAATCGTTCAAGTCACTGCTCGATGTCAATATCGAGCTTGGCGTGGTCAATGTTTTCATCGGCGCCAACGGCAGCGGCAAGTCGAATCTGCTCGAGGCGATCGGGATCCTGGGTGCAGCAGCCTCCGGCCGGGTCGACGATGAAGGACTGCTGCGCCGGGGTGTCCGCCCCGGTGTACCGGCGCTGTATAAGGCGTCTTTTCGGCACGAACGGGTGCGCAGCGCGATTCGCTTCGGCGCCTTCTCTGAACGCGCCAGCTATGAAGTGGAGCTGATCAACCCGACGGACAAGCCGCTACCGGCCTGGCACTTCAAGAACGAGAAGTTCGTTTCCGAAAGCGAAAAAATTGTTGGGCGCTCCCCCGCCAGCGGGGGGTATGCCTCGCTCGATCCGGCGCAAGGGTTGGCTGCGCTCGAAGCGGTCAAGCTCGCGCCAACCTCGCCCGGCTCGATGTTACTCTCTGCCCTGCGCGATTATGCGATTTTCGCCCCCAACACGGCGGCGCTGCGGGGGCTGGTGAGCGACCCGCAGATGCGCCTGCCGGTGGGCCTGAGTGGTGGGAGACTGGCGGAGGGCGTAGAAGAACTTCGGCGCCTCGCGCCTCGCGACGACGCCATCGCAGAAGTCGTCGATGATCTTTACGAACTGTTGGATTGGGTCAGTACCTTCGGAGCACGGACCAGCGGCCAAGTCCCGCTTTCGCCAACGATCCCGCGGCAGCAGCGGGTGCTGTACTTCCAGGATCGCTATATGGCGGATGGACGCAACGAGCTGAGCGCCTACGATGCGAGCGAAGGCGCTTTGTATGTGCTCTTTGCCGCGGTGGCGACCACCCATCCCGATGCCCCGCCGCTACTGGCGATCGATAATGTCGATGCCGGGCTAAACCCGCGGCTGGTCCGGGCCTTGATGGAGCGGATGTGTCGGTGGCTCCTCGACCAAGGTCGGCGTCAATTGCTGCTGACCTGTCACAATCCACTCGTACTCGATGGGTTGCCGCTCCAGGACGAACGCGTCCGGCTATTCGCTGTTGATCGATCCGCCAAAGGGAGGACCCTGGTCAGGCGGATTGAAGTGGACGCCACATTGCTGGCGAAGGCGAAGGAAGGATGGCCGCTCTCGCGGCTGTGGATTGCCGGTCACCTGGGCGGGGTGCCTGATGTATAAGATTCGGCTGGTGTGTGAGGGGCCTACGGACTATGACGCACTCAGTGCCTTCCTCGACGCCCACCTGCGCGGAGCGGACTACGAGCTGACGCTGCTCCAGCCCGATAGCTCATTGTACGGTGGCGATTTTGGACCCCAAGGGGGCGGATGGAAGGGCGTGCGCGGCTGGTGCAAAGGCGTTGCCCAAGCCGGGGGGCTCATGGCCCTGGCGGCGCTGACACCGGACACTGACCTGGTGATTATTCATGTTGATGCGGATATCGCCTATGACGGTGAGATTGCCGCTGCTCATCCCTGTCCGCCGCCTGCAAGTACCGTTCAAGCAGTCGAAGCGACCGTACTGAGTTGGCTTGGACTTGCAACCCTGCCGTCACGAGTTGCACTATGGGTTCCATCCATGTCGACCGAAGCCTGGATACTGAGGGCGCTGTTCCCGACCGATCGGCAATCTGTTCCGTGCGCTGGACTGCCAGTCGGCGCGACCTGCGTTGAGTGCCTGCGGGACCCGGCGAGCGCACTCCTCGGGCGCCGACCAAAACTGGTGCAACGCAAGAAGCGACCGGACGGGAGTGAGGTCATCAGGAAGTTGCGACGGGAATATCAGGCGCAGCGCTCCCAGCTTGCCGACGCATGGGGTCAACTCGTGGCGGATCTGTGGTCAGCGGCACGGCTCGATAGCCATTTGCGGGAGTGGGTTCCATGACATCGCCGTCGGTCCGAAACGTTCTCGAAAGTTACCTGGCCGCGCATCTGGAGTCTTTGCAGCTCCCGGACCCGGACGCGCTAGCGCGGCAACGCGCGGCCTTCCTCGCGCGCTTCGGGCCGGAACCACTCGCGCAAATGAGCGGGCCGGCGTTGTTGCGGGAACTGCCCCATAACGCCGCCAATGAACAGCCGATGGACTACTGGCTGGAGTTCAAGAACGACGACGAGTTCAACTCGAGGCTCTTTGGCAGTATCTCAGGTGGTGCGGCGGCCAAGTTCGGCACCTGGCAGGAGAAGAAGACCGGTTCCTGGCGTGCCCTGCGGTCGGGCTCGCGGTCGATTGAGGACATCACCGAGGACCAGGCCCTGCGGCTCATCGAGGGGCGGCGCGACGAGATGCTGAGAGCGGTCCAGGCCATTGCGACGTTTCAGAACCTGCCGGTCGAGGCCATCGATCCGCAGAAGTTCCAGGCGGCGCTTGCGTCCGCCGCGCCGCGCTGGTTCGCCAGCGCATGGCTGCACAAATATCTGCATCTGAATTTTCCCGCGCTGCTCACCAGGAATGCCACGCAAGCGTATTCCGAGGCCCAGTTGTATCGTGTCGGTGAGGTGCCGACGGGGTGCGGGGTGTTTGCGCTGGACCTGCAGATCATCCGTTTCTGGAATAGCGTCCAGGCGCTGGCCAACCTGTCGGCGGAACTGCGTTACCGCGTCGGCAATGGGCTGGGGCCACGGGATCACTGGTGCCTTGGGCTCGTCGGCGAGGTGTCGGCGTGGAAGGAGATGCTCGCGCACGAGCACTTGGCGCTCGGTCCGGCCAAGGTAGGGAACCTGGCCGAGGCCATCGCGCTGAACAAGCGGCGGGACGTCCGACTGGCCGTGGCGACTGCATTCGAGAGCGCGGGCCTGGGAACGCACTCCCCCGAGGTGCGCAACCTTACTGAACTTGCCTGTCGCCTCGTGGAGGGGAGCATTGTCGCACTCTTCTCCGATGCATCCACGGTGGTGGCCGTTGGAGAAGTGACGGGTGGATACCGCTTTATCCAGGGCGCCGAGCGGCCACACCAGGTGCCGGTGCGCTGGTATCACAACCGCAGCTTTGAAACGTCCAACCCCGTCGATGTGAAGCGCAGCCTGATGATGCTCGAGGCCACCCACGCGGCGGTCGCAAACATCGAGGCCTCGCTCCTGGTCAACGGCGTCGGTCCCTGGCCCGGTTTCGCCGACTCAGTGGACAAGGAACGGCGGTCGGGCGCACTGGTCGTGCCTCAGCCCGACCCTGACTCCGATCGCCCCGAACTCCCGCCCCTGGAGGGCATTGCCCGCCAGGTTATCGAGATGCTGGAGCGCAAGCGGCAGGTCATTCTCTACGGCCCCCCGGGAACCGGCAAGACCTACCACGCGGAACGCATCGCACTCGAAGTCATCGCACGGCATAACTTCAATTGCCTGCCGTCACAGCTTTCCGACCGCCAGCGTAACGCGATCTACGGCCGTGGCAGCCCGGACCCCTACATTGCGACCTGCACCTTTCACCCGATGTACTCCTATGAAGATTTCATCGAGGGGTATCGGCCCGACGGTGAAGGCTTCAAACTGGAGCCGGGGATTTTCAAACGCATGGTCACGGTCGCACAGGCGCAGCCCGGCAAGCGCTTCGTGTTGATCATCGACGAGATCAATCGCGGCAACATCCCGAAGATCTTCGGCGAGCTGATCACGCTCATTGAGGCGACGAAGCGGGGCTTAAGCAGTTCGCTCCTGCCCCTGTCCAAGGAACCGTTTACCGTCCCGGATAATCTCTTCGTCATCGGCACGATGAACACGGCGGACCGCTCCATCCTGCTGCTCGACACCGCGTTGCGGCGACGCTTTGCATTCAAAGAACTGCTCCCCGAGCCCCATCTGTTGCGCGCTGGAGGCATTGGCGATATCACGCTCAGCACTTGGCTGCGCGCCTTGAACCGTCGCATCGTCGAGCAGCTTGGTCGCGACGGCCGGAATCTGCAGGTCGGTCACGCCTATCTGATGCCGGGAGGCAAGCCCGCGGCGACGCTCGGGCGCATCGGTGAGATTGTGCGTGACGAGTTGTGGCCGCTCTTGCAGGAGTATTGCTATGAGGACCCGAACAAACTGGCCAATATTCTGGCCGCTGACAAGGGCGGGGTCTTCGACCGCGAAGCGGCCAACCTGCGCTTCGATCTCTTCGAGTCGGGGCGGGAGGACGAGCTCGCGCAGGCGCTGATCGCGATCGTCACGCCCGAGGACAAGAAGCTCGACGCGGTGCTGGGCGAGGATGTCCCGGACGCTGAAGACGCCGAGGATCCACTTGAGAACGGGCCTGACCCGGCCTGATGCGACCGGGAATGACGAGCAGGCCAACGCTGCACATCCGCGAGTGGAGTGCGACCACACCGGACTCGCCGATCGACGGCGCGCTGCTGCGTGGCATGCGCCTGACCGACGCCGACCGCGCGCTCGTGGGCGAATTGGAAGGACGGGCGAGTCTGCGCTTCACCGAGCTTCGTTCCGGATTGGCCGTTTCGGTGGGGCCGCATATCGGCACCGTGAACCTGACCGGCTTGCGCATCGTGATCATGCCGAAGCTGCGCATCGACAACCTGATGCGCATGGTGGCGTACGCCTTCGACCTCTCCGATCTCATTGTCACCGAAACCCAGACCACCTACGCAACGTCCGACCAAGGCCTCGTTGACCTGTTGGGACTTGCGCTGCTGCGCGCCGTCGAGCGCATCGCCCGCGGTGGTCTCCTGCCGGAATATCAGTCGCGTAGCGAAGACCTGGCGACCCCGCGGGGCCGGATGGACTTGCGACACATCGCCACGCATGTGCGGCGTGCGACCCTGCGCTGCACCTACGACGACCTGACGACAGATCACCGGTTGAACCAGACCATCGCGGCCGGACTTCGCCTTGCCGCCGCCGTCATGCAGTCATCGGACCTGCGTCTTGACCTCGCCAGGGCCGCCGACCGTTTCTTCGGGGACCTGACGCGGCTGCCCCTCACTGCGGATTCGCTGCGGTCGGTCGTGGATAACCTCGACCGACGCTCCAGCCATTACCGCACCGCGCTGACGCTCGTAGCACTCATCCACCAGGGCGCCCGTCTGGGCGAACATGCCCCCGACGGTGTAATGCCGCTGTCGAGTTTCCTGCTGAACATGAATCTGGTCTTCGAGCGCTTCCTGGGGCGCTACCTCAAAGAACAGGCCCCGGACGACATTTGCATCAGCACGCAGGAAGTGCGGGGCGACGTGTTCAGCTATCTCGATAACGCCAGCGGATGGAACCGGCCGAGCATCCGCCCTGACTTCGTGTTCCGGCGCCACCGCGGTGCCATCGCGCTGGGCGACGCCAAGTATAAGAACCGCCACGAGCACCCGCCATCGTCGGCCGAGTTGTACCAATTGACCACCTATGGCCTCGCGTACGCGATGCCGGAACCTCGGGAGGTCCTGCTCCTCCACCCATTGACCAACGGTGAATGCGAGCGCGCGGCAACACTCCTGTTCGCCCCAGCCGCGGTGGCACAGCAGGTCCGCATCCGGCTCGTCGGCGTGCCAATCGATGGTCTGATTGATGGATCTGTGTGCCACTGGTGGCCTTTAGGAACGATTCACAAATAGTTGGGGGAGAAGCCATCAGGCACGACAACCCGGGCTAGGCGCAGGCCGTGGAGAATCCGGTCGCCGGAATAGGTGCCCATCTGCGCGTCGCCGTGCGTAGCACGCAACGCCGAGGTCGCCCGCGAGGCCGCGCCGCACTGGGGTGCGGCGCTCCCAGCAGGGCGCGCTGCCGGCCTAGACCCGTCCGGCCAACGCGCGCAGCCCCTCACCCTGCGTGCGTGCCAGGGCGCGAAAGCCCGCGCCGACGCGCGTATCCCCGGCCACCCGGTCCCAGAAGTCCGTCGCGGCCCGGCAGGCGATGAGCCACTGGTCGCGCTGTCCGGGCAACGGCAGGGGCGGCGTCCAGTCGGCCTTGCGCAGTTCCCCGCCCGGCAGCGGGGCATAGTGCATCGGCAGCATGTCGTAGGCGGGGGCGAGCGTCAGGCGCCCGTCGGTCGGCCGCAGGCTCAGGTTGCCCAGGTGCATGTCGGTGTTGGCGATCAGGCGTCCGTACCACCAGAGGTGATGGATGCTCACGACATCCTCCGGCGCCAGCAGGTCCGCCGCCGCCAAGGCGTCGGCGAGTTGGGTCCAGTCCTGGGTGGCGAGCCCCAGCAGGGCGGCGTTGAGCGTCTCCAGGCTACACAGGGGGCTGCGCCCCAGGGGGCCGTGTCGGTCGAAGCGTTCGACCTCGAGGAAGGTCCGGCCACCCTCGATCAGGATGCGGCTGTGGGCGCTCGCCACGCCGGGCAGGGCGCCCGCGCACTCCAGGGCCAAGTGTTCGCAGACCAGGAGGTCGGACCAGCGCCGGACGGCGGGCGAGTCGTCGCGGCCGGAGAATTTGACCAGGCAATGCGGCGTCGGCCGGCCGGCAAGCTCGCGCCGGGCCGGGAACTTGGGAAACTCACCCGCGGCACTCGACCCCGCCACGCCGGCGGCCACTGCCTGTTCGGCCAACTGGACATAGGCGGCGGCCGTCTCCGGCTCGCGCAGCGGCTCGGCGCCGGCCAGCGCGTCCTGCTGCCAGCGCGCGCAGGCAGTATCGCCCAGGATCAGGTTGCCGCTCATGTCGGACCCGATCCGGCTCAGGGCAAACAGGCAGTCGTCGTCGCTCCAGAGGTTGGGGTTCTCCGGCACGGCCAGGTCGTGCTTGACCGCCCGCGCCAGTTGGCGGCCCATATAGCCCTGGGGGCGCATGTCGTAGAGTGGATAGGGCAGGCCGTCCCACCAGCCTTCGCGCGCCTCCTCGACCAGTGGCCAGTCGGTCCCGGTGAGCGACATCCAGCACCCCTGTGGGGCGACTGGTGCCAGGCTGGTCAGTGGCGTCACGCGGCCTGCGGCATCGACCGCGTAGACCGGGTACTCGTGCCCATCCCCGCGCACGCAGCGCCGCAGGGCATAACGGGTCCGACGGGCTTTGCCGGCGACCAGGATCGGTTCGGTGCCTTCTTGCAGCAGCCGGTGGAGCGTGGGTACGCTCACATTCAGCGCTTGCGCGAGGTCGGTGGCCTTGACGGCGGCCCGCCGTCCGAGGACCTTGGCGAGACGGTCGCGGGCGAGTTGTTGTTTGCTGCTCACGGGTGTGGTGCGCGCTCTGGTGCTGCGGTAGCGCCGCCTGTGCCGCAGTTGGGCGGGCGGCCGCTGGCGGTGTCTTGACGACCTGGTTCTGAGAAGATTTCTAATAAGATTTTATTTTCGTAACTTACTATGCAATAAGTCGCTTGTCGATCGCCTCCCAGGTATTTTTGCAACGATAACGGTGATCTTGATGGGCGACGAAGTGCGGTCGGTTCCCGCGCGGTTCGGTCCGCGCAGCGGACCCTACGACTGCCCACCAACCACTGCCCACCGACCCCTGACCACTTCCCCCATGCCCTTCACCTTCTCCCCCATCGGCATCATCCGCTCTCCCTACAGCGACAAGTTCGGCATCCCCCGCCAACCCGGGCTGGTGACCGCCGCTCAAGCGTACCTGGAATTGCTGCCGGCCTTCGCCCGGGAGGAGACCTTCAAGGGGCTCGAGGGGTTTTCCCACGTCTGGCTGATCTTCGTCTTCCACGACGACTGCCTGACCGCGGGCTGGCGCCCCACGGTACGTCCGCCGCGCCTAGGCGGCCGGGAGCGGGTGGGCGTCTTCGCCAGCCGCGCTCCCTACCGGCCCAATCCCATCGGGATCTCCGCCGTGGAGCACCTGGGGCTCCTGCGCACCCCGGACGGGCTGCGGCTGCGGTTGCGCGGTCTGGACCTGCTGGACGGCACCCCGGTGCTGGATGTGAAGCCCTATGTCCCCTACGCGGACGCCCCGCCCGGGGCGCGCTCGGGCTTCGCGGTGGCCGGGGATGCGGCGGCCGACTGGACGGTGACCTTCAGCGCGGCGGCGCAGGCCGGCATCGCCGCCGCCGACCCGGACGGCAGCCGCCAATTGCGCCTGCTGATCGAACAGGTCCTGGCCCAGGACCCCCGCCCCGGCTATATGGACCGGTATCCGGGGCGCGAGGGCTTTACCCTGCGGCTCTATGACCTCGCGGTGCGCTGGCAGGTGCAGGGCCGCACGGCCCTGGTGACTGAGGTGGGACCGGCCGCGGGCGGCGGTCCCTGAGCGCGCGCCGCTCCCCCCTAAGTAGCGGTTCGCAAATATGCTAGACGCGTCAATTGCGGATGGCCGTCGTTGTCGTAATCGTAATCGAAATCCTGGGGTGTTAGCTGATGCCGATCGCAAGTCCTTGATCCACGTCCGTAAGCGTCTGATCTAAGCCCGCTTGCGACAACGCTCGATTACGACAACGACAACGACAACGATTACGACAACGACAACGACAACGACAACGATAGGATTCGTCGTTCAACCTATTTCCGACGCTTTACTAACCCCCGCTGAAGGCGAGGTTCTCCAGGTTGATGTCGTCGCGCGCGATCTGGATGTAATTGCCCTGGATGAAGTCGGCCCGGCAGCTCCAGACCCGGGTGACGGTCTCCTGGTCCTCGATCCCGGCGGCGATCACCAGGGCGTTCTGGTCGTGGAGGTGGAGCACCAATTCGGTAAGGTCGGTGATCGCGCAGTGCGCCAGGGTGTGGAAGGAGAGCTTGACCATGGTCACCCCCAGGCGCCCGATCAGTTCGATCTCGGAGGCCGAGTGGGTGACGTTGGCGATGCAGATGTGTACCCCGGCCTTCTGGAGGACCCCGAACAGGACCCGGGCGAACTCCAGCGCCCCGCGCACATCGCGCATCTGGAACTGGATCAGCGGCCGCATGCGGTTGAGATTGCGCCGCAGGAGCTGCTCGCGGAACCATGGCAGCCAGTCCGGCGCACGTACCGTCTCCATGGTCTGATGGACCATGAGCCGCAGGTTCGGGTGGCGGACCTGCTGGTCGTGCAGGGTGTCGAGTGCGTATTCCATCACCCAGCGGTCGACGGCGGCCATGAGTCCGGCGCCCTGGGCGACCGGGAAGAACTCGCTCGGGGCGATCAATTCCCCGTCGGGGGCGCGCAGGCGCAGTTGTGCCTCGAAGTGGGTGACGGCGCCCTGGCCCAGGGGGACGATGGGCTGGTACAGGAGCACGAAGCCCTCGGCGGTGAGCGCCCGCGTGATGAGTCCCTGGATCGCCTCGTCCGTGCGCTGTTCCTGGGCCGCCCAGAGGGCCACCCGGTCCCCGCCGTTCTGCCGCGCCTGGGTGCAGGCCTGGGCGGCGCGCGCGACCATCGTCAGGGCGTCCTCCGGGGGCGGGGTGAAGAACCCGATGCCGATACTCGCGGTGGTCAGGATGGTCGGCAGTCCCAGGTCCGGGTGGGGCTCGGCGATGATCCGCCGCACTTTCTCCCCCGCATCGACCAGGGCGACGCGGTCCTTGCGCCGGACCAGCACGGCATAGGTGACGTCGCCGAAGCGGGCGGCGACGTCGGTACGCGTGAGGTGGCGAGCGAACTGGCGCTCCAGGTGGGTGAGGAGCTTCTCGGTCCCGCTCAGCCCCAGGCGGTCCATGATCTGCTGTTGGGAGTCCAGTTCCACCAGCAGCAGGCCGGCCCCGGGCCCGCGGGACGAGTCGTCGCGCACCGCGTGATCCAGAAGGCGCATGAAAAAGTCCTTGTCGAGGACCCCGGTGCGGGTGCCGCGCCGGGCGATAAAGGCGCGCCGCTCGCGCTGGGCGTGCAACATGCGGATGCGGTACTCGATGGAGGCGATCAGGTGAGAGCGGTGGATCGGCTTGGTGATGAAGTCGTCGCCGCCGACCAGCAGGGTGTCGAAGCGTTTGTCCGGGTCGCTTTCGTTGGAGACCATGAGGATGGGCGTGTCGTAGAACTCGTCGTGATCGCGGATGACCGCGGTCAACTCGGCCCCGTTGGCCTCGGGCATATAGATGTCCATCAGGATCAGGTCCGGGCGGAACTCGGCCAAGGTCTCCAGAACCTGCAGCGGATCGCTCAGGCTGCGGACCTGCATCCCGGCATTGGTCAGCAGCAGCGAGACATACATGGCCTGTGACTGCTCGTCCTCCACCAGCAGGATGCGGTAGGGCGCGGTCTGGTTGCCGCGCTGCACGGCGAGCACCCGGGCGGCCAACTCGGCGGGCTCCACCGGGGCCAGGAACACGGCTCGGGCCCCGGCGCGCACCGCACGCAGGCGCTGCTCGATCCCCTCGGCCTCGAGGGTGCAGAGCAACTGTGGCGGGCACGCGGGTGCGCCCAGCATCTCGGCGAGAAAATGACCCACCGCGGTGTCCTTTGGCACCATCGTGATCTCCAGGATCAGGACCGCCGGCGGGGTGCGCCGCGCCGCCGCGGCCAGGTCTGCCGGGCGCTCGAAATACTGCAGGCGCAGGTGTTGTTCCGCGAGTCGCCGCCCCAGTTCCTTGCGCAAGGAGGCGTCGCGTCCCAGATAAAACACAATGTTATTGGTCGGGTCCGGGCCTGAGTCGCTCATGGTGCCCCCGCTATGCTGTCGCTGTGTCGTAAGCCTACCGAAAAACGCGGTGCTGTGGGGAGCGGGCGAGCGCAGCGATCTTGACTTCCTGGTTTCCTCCTCCTGCCGGGCGCGGTTCCCCGGGGACCGCGCCTCTTGTCGCACCGCCTACGCCTGCCTACACTGCCAACATGCGCCATCCCATCGATCCCAAGGTTGACTGCGTCTTCAAGGCCCTGCTGGGGGCCGAGTCCAATCGCGACCTGCTGATCCATTTCCTCAACGCCGTCCTCGGCGCGGACCTGACCCGCCCGATCGTCGCGGTGGAGATCCAGAACCCGTACAACGAGAAGGAATTCCTCGATGACAAGCTGACCGTCGTCGATGTCAAAGCTCGCGACGCGACCGGCCAGATGTTCCAGGTCGAGGTCCAACTGCTCAATCACCGCGACCTGCCGGCGCGTATCCTCTACGGCTGGGCCAACCTCTATCGCAGCCAGATCAAGGAGGGCGAAAGCTACCGCAAGCTACGCCCCACCTATGCGATCTGGCTGTTGGGTCAGACCCTGCTGCCGGATGCTCCGGAGTATGCCCACGAGTTCCGGTTGCGCGACCAGCACGGTCGCGTCTTTCTGGACCACGGCGGTATCTGGCTGCTGGAACTGAGCAAATTCGCCGCCAACGCGGTCGAAACCGAGCAGCAGCGCTGGCTGAAATTCTTCAACGAGGCAGAGTGCCTGGACGAGGACTCCCTGCCCGCCTGGATGCAGACCCAAGAGATGAGGCGAGCCATGAACACGCTGAGGGCATTTTCCGAGCAAGAGCACGCCTACCACGCCTACCAGGCGCGGCAGGACTATCTGCGCGAACAGCAGAGCATCCAACTCGAATTCGACGATCTGCGCGCGGAGCTCGAGCAGGCGCGGGCGGACGCGGAGCAGGAGCGGGCGGCAAAGGACCGGGAGCGAACCGCTAAGGAGCAAGCGCGGGCCGACGCGGAGCAGGAGCGAACGGAGAAGGAGCAGGCGCGGGCCGACGCGGAGCAGGAGCGGGCGGCAAAGGAGCAGGAGCGGGCCGCCAAGGAGGAAGCCTTGGCCGAGAACGAGCGGCTGAAGCGCTTGCTTGTCGACCAGCCGGAACCGTCTGACCCCGGGACGGGGTAGTGATCTCGGCCTGTCGTCACTTCCTGGTTCCGCGGAAAGCCCGGCCGAGCAGGCGCGCAGACACGAAACCCGACTGAGAAACTCTGTTGACGCAAGGCTTGAAATCGGCTAAACAGCCGATTGTCAAGTCCCTCGACCCCATCCTGGTGTGACTCAGACCACACCCAGGCACAGCGGTGTTGAAGGAATGACCGCCGCGCGTGTTCGGACCCTGGGGTGTCTCCCCGCCCGAGCCAAGCGGCAGCCTGTCCCTGGGTCCGATTGCAGCTAAGGAGATCACGCCATGACCGGTCGCTCGCTTGTCCAAACCCTGTGGCACCTGCTCGCGCGGGCGGCGCCGGGGCCCGATGTCCTGCCAAGGGGCGGCTTTACACTTTTTGTTACCCCCCCCCCCCCCCCCCCGCGAAGAACGGCGCTTCTGACTGAGGCGTCGACCCGGCGCCCCGACGGGGGCGCGATATCCAGGGCTGGTGCACGGCTCAGACTTCATGCCTACTTTGCCCTCGGCCTAATCGCCGGGACCTTTGGCAACTCCGCGGTTGGTGCCGAACCACTGACGCAGATCGGCCAGTGGGGAAGCGCGCCTTACGCGGACATGGCGGTCGTCGGCGGTTTCGCTTACGTTGCCGCTGGAGACAGTGGCCTCGAGATTTTTGACATGACTAACCCCGCCATTCCCGCGCGGGTCGGTCACTACGACACCCATGGATGGGCCAACAATGTCGCCGTCGTCGGTGGCAGAGCTTATGTCGCGGACTTAATCACCGGTCTACAGATCATTGATGTCACCAATCCGGCCGCCCCTGAGCGGCTAGGCGGCTATCAAACCTCAGGCAGTGCCGAGGCCGTCGCTGTCGCGGGCGGCGTCGCTTATGTGGCCGATCGCGTAGCGGGTCTTCAGGTCATCGATGTCGCCAACCCCGCCGCTCCGGTGCGGTTGGGGGGGTATGACACCGCGGGGAGCGCGATGGGTGTCGCTGTCGCGGGCGGCATCGCTTACATCGCAGATGGTTCGGCGGGGCTTCAGGTGATCGATATCGGCAACCCCGCGGCCCCGGTACGCCGTGGAGGCTATAACACGGCCGGCAGCGCTCAGGCCGTGGCCGTCGCGGGCACCATTGCCTATGTGGCTGACGGTGGGGAGGGCCTTGTAATCATTGATGTCAGCAACCCATCTACCCCTGTCCGGCGGGGCCGGTACGACACCTACTATGCCGCCGATGTAGCCGTCCAAGGCGGTATCGCCTATGTCGCAGACGCTTACGGTAACGACCTCGAAATCGTTGATGTCAGTAACCCGGCAGCCCCCACTTGGCGAAATAGCTATTACAGCTCTGGCAACGTGTGGGGCGTCGCCATCGCGGGAACGGTCGCGTATCTGGCGAATTCGTACGAGGGACTTGAGGTTGTTGATGTAAGCAACCCGGCCCTGCCGGTGAAACTAGTACCGCATGATGGAAATTCTGATACCGTTTCTGAAGAGTGCGTTGTAATATAGCATTTTTGCAGCCTGTTCGGGTTTTTTGCCATGCCCCTGGTTCGTCCTGCCCCTGTCCT
>Ga0247837_1006815_pt1 | contig 15701 bp, 15 predicted proteins | sample LaCtaG_2_FD_187115 | JGI IMG/M metagenome (GOLD analysis project Ga0247837, IMG submission 187115) | Freshwater microbial communities from meromictic Lake La Cruz, Castile-La Mancha, Spain - LaCruzMarch2015_14.5m | ecosystem: Environmental > Aquatic > Freshwater > Lake | place: Spain: Castile-La...
AACATTTGTTTACCCAAGAAATGCGTAATGCGCAGAGCGCGGTAAGAATGCTAGAACAACGAGGATAATTATATGATTAAAACTACACAACGCAAAATAAATAAGAATCTTGTTAAAAAATTGAAAGATACTGAAAACAACCTCGCGAATATTTTTTACTTTAAAAACGGTATTTGTGGTTTTGAAAATTTAAAGGAATTTATCGTTACATCCCTTCCTCAAGATACACCAGAAAACTACAAATATTTGCAATCAACTGAAGACGAAGACCTGAAGCTAATCATGATGAATATCACGGTGAATCCAAAAGATTTTAGTATTATTAATGCGAAAGATCTGGAAATATCTCTTCAAACAAAAAACTTAGAATTAAAAGATGTGGCTATATTTTTAGTAACTTCAATGCATAGCAAGCTAGAAAAAAACTGCATTAGTGTAAATACTGCAGCCCCTATTATGCTGAATCCTGTTTCACAAGAAGGATGGCAAGTTATTTTAGATAGCCCAGCATATAACGTGCAGCACTATTTGGGTTAGAGAATTAGCTATTCATTGTAGCAACAACAATTCCTTGTTTTGCCATCATGTCTGCGCGTTCATTACCTTCTTCACCATTATGTGCAGCCACCCATTCCCAAGTGATCGGACGTTTCTGGGATAAAACATCTAGCTCTTGCCAAAGATCCATATTTTTAACTGGGGTCTTACTAGCAGTCTTCCAGCCATTTTTCTTCCAGCCTACAATCCAGTGACAAATGCCGTCTTGAACATAACGACTATCGGTACGCAAAGTAATGGAAAAATCTTTAGGTATAGCTTTCAATGCTTCAATACAAGCAGTTAATTCCATGCGGTTATTGGTGGTTTGAATTTCTCCCCCATTCCATTCATGAGTTTTACCATTTGCGCGCACAACAACACCCCATCCACCAGGCCCAGGGTTCCCACTGCAAGCACCATCAGTATAAACAAGAATGGCTGAATCTTTGCTAAGAGAATTAAAAAATTCCATAACTTAGTAGCCTGTCTGCAATCGATCAACCAGCTGCTTTACTGTTGGCACAAATCCATTTGCATAAAATGAATCTTGCCCAAAGCGGTAAGCTTGGTGACCAGCAAACATTAATTGGTTATCAATTTCTTCGCTGTGACTAATTTTCTGAAGTGTCTTTTGAATGCAAAATGAACGCGGATCTGCTTTTTTACCTGTAGACCAAGTTTCGTTTTGCGCCCAATTACTAAATTTGCATTCAGATAAACATCCCATACAATTAATTTGATCAGTTAAAATATTTTGAGACTCTTCTTGTGATACAAAAATCAATGTGTTGTCTGGAGTTCGCATAGGAACATCGTACCCCTGTTTTACCCAAATATCTGCAGATTCTTTATCATGCTGAGCAAGATAAACAAACCTACCACGCGCACCTACTGGAAATTGCTGAGTATGCTCACCTATGGGCTCAACAGAATAAGCAACCTGACGCACCGATCTGCCTTCTAAATTTTGCATGAAAGCATTACGTACTCCAGAAGAATAAAACCCAGTTGGACTGAATCGATTTAAAAAGATATCGCCCTTATTAAGATTCAAAAGCTTCTTTTTCCAGCTTTCAGAAATAGGACTTTCTTGCGTTAATAGCGGACGAGTACCAAATTGAAATGAAATCGGTCCCAATTCTGGATTATTAATCCAGTCAGCCCACTCTGACAACCACCAAACTCCACCAGCCATAAAAATAGGCGTTTCACCCAACCCAACCTCACGCATAGCTTTGCGTAAAGCAATAACACGAGGTAAGGGATTTTCTGGAATCAAAGGATTTTCGCTATTAGAGAGACCATTATGACCGCCGGCTAACCAAGGATCTTCATAAACAACTCCGCCTAATGATTCTGAAAAACGGCTATAAGCACGCTTCCACAAAATGTGAAAAGCTCGCGCTGATGAGACAATAGGGTAATAGAATAATCCGTAGCTAACGCAAATTTCAGCTAATTTAAATGGCATACCAGCGCCACACGTCACGCCGTGCACAAGACCTTTTGTTTGTGATAATACTCCATGCAAAATAGGCTCAACAGCGCCCATTTCCCATAGAACATTCATGTGAATGCGACCTTGACCATTGCTACGCTCATGAGCAATGCGCGCTTGTGTAATTCCACCTTTAATAGAATAAGCGATTAACTCTTCATGGCGTTCTCTACGAGTTTTTCCGTGATAAATTACAGGGATTAGATTTCCATCTGTATCATGCGCGTCTGCGTTAACTGCAGAAAATGTTCCAACTCCCCCAGCCGCTGCCCAGGCACCAGAACTTTCTCCATTAGATATAGAAATGCCCTTTCCTCCTTCAACAAGAGGAAGTACTTCTTTACCCGATATGCGTATAGAATTCAATAAACTCACAAGACTGCTATAGTATAATCCATCTTGCTTTTTTAACCGGAATTTGACAAAAAGTCTATTCTTGGCATGTGAAAATTATTGAATTTCTGGTTTGAGAAAATAAAATGAAACCGCAACATCTATTTTCGTAAGATATCCAATCGATAGTTAAGTGCCTCTAGCACATGTTTACTCGAGATATTTTCATGGGATTCTAAATCGGCAATCGTGCGAGATACTCGCAATAAGCGGTGATACCCACGTGCTGACAAATTATAGCGATTAATGGCCTGGTGCAAAAGTGCATCGACTTCAGCATTTGTGCGCACTGCTTTATCAAGCATTTCTCCATCAACATAAGCATTGATCATTACTTGAGAATTATAGCGTTCATGTTGACGACTCCTTGCATTCTCAACCCTCTGCAAAATACTTTGACTTGATTCCTCATTACGCTCTGCCTGAAGCTCTTCCGGCTTTAAAGCTTGGACAGGTATAACTAAATCAAAACGATCTAGCATAGGTCCAGATATTTTTTGTTGATATTCATCTGCACATTTTGGAACCTTATTACACTGACGATCTTCATCGCCAAAATATCCACACCTACATGGGTTCATGGCAGCAATACACTGAAATCTTGCAGGATACGTATAATGGTGTTGAACTCTGGCAATAGTAATGGTCCCTGTTTCAAGTGGTTGTCGTAAACTTTCCAAACACCCCCTAGAAAATTCAGGGAGCTCATCAAGAAAAAGAACTCCGTTGTGCGCCAAAGATATTTCTCCCGGCTTACCCTTCTGCCCTCCTCCTACTAATGCAGGTAAGGACGCGCTGTGATGAGGATCCCTGAATGGACGAGTTTTTACTAAACCATCTTTCGGTGCCATACCCGCCAAGCTATGCACAACTGTTACATCGAGAGCTTCCTTAGGACTAAGCTTTGGAAGAATTCCAGGCAGTCTTGAAGCTAACATTGATTTACCTGCACCTGGAGGACCGATCATTAAAACATTATGACCACCAGCAGCTGCTATTTCTAATCCACGTTTAGCAAAACGCTGAGATTTTACGTCTTTCATATCAAGATTATATGCACTTATTTCATCAAGCTTTGGCTCGGGTTGCACTAAAATAGTTTCATTTTTGAAATGTTTGATAAGCTCTAAAATATCTCTTGGGGCCAAAATATGAATATCCCCACCCCAGGCAGCCTCTGGCCCACAATCTTTCGGACATATAATGCCTTTACCATGTTCTGCAGATAAAAGCGCCGAAGGTAAAACCCCAGGCACGCTTAAAATACGCCCATCTAAGGTAATCTCTCCCAACGCAATGTAATTTGTCAGTTCATCTCTGGGAATGATATTCATTACACCTAAAATTGCCAAAGCAATAGGTAAATCGTAATGCGTGCCTTCTTTTTGAAGATCAGCAGGTGTTAAATTAACAGTTAATCTAACTGCTGGGATATCCATTCCCAAACCATGTAAACACGCACGAATTCTCTCACGTGATTCTGCGACAGCCTTGTCAGCCAAGCCAACAATTGTAAAAGTAGGTAATCCAGGAGCAAACTGAACCTGAACCTCAATTAATTTAGGCTGCACTCCAAAAAAAGCGACTGTATAACAGGTTGCGAGCTTCATTCGTTTTTTCTTTTAGTCTGCAGGCAAACCGTTAAAAAAAGATGAAAAAATCCTCTTTTAAAAATCTAATCGAGAAAACTAAACCATGCAAAACAATGCCCATAGTTTTTTTACAAAAAACGAGTTATAGTTTCTCCGTGTAAAGGCAAAATTTATGAATATACGAATACTTTTTATTGTTATAAGTGCAGCTGTTGCTGTAGGTGGAATAGGGCTTTATAAAAAACTCTCATTTTCTTCTGTTGATGACAGAAAGATTTGCATTTTTTCAACTAAGACACCTGGATCCAAAGACGACGTTCGTTTTATTCGTCAAGCCCTGCAACTCTATGACATTAAAAGTAATCAAATTACTGAAAACACAAATTGTGACAGCGCTTTCATAAAAATATTCTTAGAGCAAAAAAAATTTGATGAATATGCAAAAAAAGATGACTCATCACTAAAAATTGGTATTCGCTTAGATGATTCTTTGGGGGAAGAAAATCCTAATGTTATTAACTTGCCCGAGGAAGATGACACTGAAGCTTTGTTGGAACTTGCAAAAACGATTGTGAAAAAAGCCATTAGCTGCTTATTGATATACGATGAAAGCAGTGAACATTCAAAGCGTCTAGCCTTGCAATTTCAAGAACTAGCCAAAATTAATGGAATAGAATTACGTGCGTGCATTCTCTCTGTAAATAGAAACATTTCCACGCTTTTAAAAGAAGTTAGCCAAAACATCAATGCAGTTATTTTTGTTCCAGGAGAAATTGTTTTCTCAGATTCTGAGCTTATTCTAGAATATTTCAAAATAAAAAAAATCCCAGTATTTGCAAATCATGCAGGATTAATTCGCTCTGGAGCATTAGGCGGATATGATTTTGATACACAAGAAATTGCCCATAGCATTGCTGAAGTTGCTAGTTGCTTTTTAAAAGATCAGAAAAATATTAAAGACAATGCTTTTGATGAGCTGTACCCACAATTACATTTAAACATGGATACTATTGACCACCTTGGTATACAATTAGATTCTGGTGACTTATTGGACGAAGCCGTTACTGTTGGTGGCGCAGATTTATGAACACTATTCAGATTATAGGAGCTATCGAGCTTGGATTAATCTATGGATTCGTAGCGATGGGGGTGTACTTATCCCTAAGAATTCTTGATTTTCCTGACTTAAGCGTTGATGGCACATTTCCGCTAGGCGCTGCTACATGTGCAGCTTTAATTGTTGCTGGCGTTCATCCATTGATAGCAACTATAGCTGCGATGATTTTAGGTGGGCTAGCAGGATTGATTACCGCGTGGCTATCAACTCATTTAAAATTCATGAATCTTTTGTCTGGAATTTTGGTGATGACGGCACTTTATTCTATAAATCTTCGGGTCATGGGACGACCAAACATCCCACTTTTGGGAGAAAATACACTCTTTGAAGAATTTTTTCTTTGTTTGAAAGGGCCATTAGGGCTTTTTTGGAGAATTTTTCCTATTTTAATTTTCATCGGTCTTTTGGCCTATGCTCTAAACTGCTTTTTAAAAACTAATACTGGGCTGGCGTTACGAGCCACAGGTAACAACGCACGCATGGCAAGAGCCCAAGGAATTAATGATAAAGCTATGGTTAGCTTGGGTTTGTGCTTAGCGAATAGCTTTGTTGCATTAGGCGGTGCAATTTTTGCTCAGGTCAGTGGTTATGCAGACATAAGCATGGGTGTCGGCACTATTATTATTGGACTAGCAGCCGTGATTATTGGAGAAGCCGTGTTGCCTATACGCAAAATTAGCCACGCAATTCTCGCTTGTATTGCAGGTGCAATATTATATAGGTTTGTAATTGCAACAGCTTTAAATATTGGCGGATCTCTGCTACAAGCCTCTGACTTAAATTTAGTTACAGCAGTTCTTGTAGGCATTGCCATGTTATTGCCCGACTTAAAAAGGCAGCTAAGGACAAAAGCGTGATTAGTCTAAAAAATATATCCGTGCATTTTGGAGCGGGCACTGCCGCCTTTAGAACAGCTTTAAAAAATGTATCACTTCAAATTCAAGAAGGTGAATTTGTTACTGTGATTGGCAGTAATGGCGCTGGAAAATCCACTCTTCTTAATGCAATTGCTGGCGAAGTGCTTCCAGATACTGGCCAAATTTTAATTGATGAAGAAGATGTTACTCAACAAGAAACAAGCACCAGAGCAAAACATGTTGCACGCGTTTTTCAAGACCCCATAGCTGGAACATGTTCTTATTTAACAATCGGGGAAAATTTAGCTCTTGCGCTATGCAGAGGAAAAAACAGAACTCTTAAAAACGCCGTGACTAATGCTTCACGCAAATATTTTCAAAGTATTTTAAAGCCTTTGAATTTAGGGTTAGAAAATAGGCTAGATACTCAAATGGCAATGTTATCGGGAGGGCAACGCCAAGCCGTAAGCTTGCTTATGGCAACATTAAGTCCTTTGAAAATCTTACTTTTGGATGAACACACAGCAGCCCTAGACCCAAAAACAAGTCGCTTTGTTATGGATATAACTCAACAAATTGTTGAAGAAAAAAAATTAACAGCCTTGATGGTAACGCATAGTTTAGGACATGCCCTTCAATACGGAACACGAACAGTAATGTTGCACGAAAGCCAGCTTATATATGACATTAAAGGCGAGGACCGCAAACGCCTTACTCCGCAGGATTTAATGCGTCAATTTGGCAGTTCAATAGATAGCGATCGATTGCTACTTAACACTTAGACCAATATTCGGCATCACTTTATTACTTTGGCAGCTTTATCTATAGCTATTGCTTCTTGGTAAACCCCCATGCTTTTTAGCAGTTCTTTAGGTATTGGCATAAATTTGCATAAACCTTTTTTTACAGCAAGTTGCATCTTCTCTAATGACTGTTTCTTCTCAATTCCCAAGCTCAATCCAGATAAACCTTTAAACCAAAGCCCAACAGGGTGTTCTTGAGCAGCTTCTAAAACGATATCGGCCATATCTGCTGTCTCTTTCATATTTTCCATTTTATCAAAACACAAATTTAAAAATCCTATAGCCATGTCTGCGCGCTCTGGAAAATTAGAAATATGCTTAACAACCAATGCTTTAAATACCTTAAAGAGTTCAGAATTTTTTGAGATATTAACATTGGATAAGCTAACGTATGTATTACACAAGTTGATAATATGCACAGAACTAACAACGTTTCGTTTTTGATATGAACCTAAATAATCTTGCACCAAACAAACAATAGCTTGTTCAATCTCAGGCAGATATTTAGTGTCAATAGCTGTTGCGGTATTTAGTCCATAAGAAAATTGCCCTATAACTCTGTTAGAGCACTTGTACGTACTAAATTTATCATATGAATGCGCGGGCTCATTAATGAATTTAGATACATCTTCCTTGAATGACTGAATATTACTGTATCTATGTTGATTAAGAACCAGAGAAGACCATAATTCAGTGCAAGAAAACACTATTAAGAATAGACCGCATCCAAACCATAAAGAACCAGGAATCTTAAAACTATAGCTAATTTTTTCTTTGATTAACGACATTGCAAGAAGTGAAAAAATTAAAACAGGAGGCGTTTGAAACCAGACACTCATAACGATTAAATAGCTAACAACAAAAAATCTTCCCGACCAATCACTAAAGTCAATATTTTCTACCCACTTGTAAATAATAGTCAGTAAAAGTCCGACTCCTACCAAGCCTGATGAAACAAGTGATTCTATAATTAAGTTATGACTATGCAAAAGATTTCGATGTAACAATTCCCAATTAGGTTTAAAGTTTCCGTCTATATAAATACTAAAATTTTCAATCGTAAAAAGATTTAAAACAGGAAATTCCTGACAACTCCCCCAACCATATCCAAACAATAAATGTAAAAACTTTGAAAAAGTAATTTGATCAAAATATTGAGAAATCGTAACAATCCCAAGCAAAGCTCTGCTTTGTAAATGCGAAGGTAAAACTGGCAAAAATAAATACGAAAACAAAATTACTAGGGCAATAAAAACAAGCCCACTGACAATGTAACAACCATCTTTCCTCGGTAGGAAAATTATGTATTTTTTAGTTATTGGCAGCAGGAAAATAAACACAAGAGCAAACAAACACCCAACAATTGCTGCATCATTAGTGAGCAAGAACAATAAATAATAAAATATAGTTGCATAAACTATATCCCACGCACCCCTTAAGGAAATTAAAAATTTTCTGAATTCGACATACATAGGTAAGCTTGCCAATAACGCAAACGCACCAAGATCAAGAAACACATATGGTTTTGTGCGTAAAAGCCCATGATACCCCAAAATAGTCAACACACTATATGCCACTGGAATCAACCAAAGTGGCATCTTTCCTATATAACTACGTTTTCCAACAATTAATAAAATAGCCATGGCTAAAAACGTTGCTGTGCCCTCGCGTATTTCATTAATGCCGCCTAATGTGGTCAAGCCATTTTGAAAAATTCCTAAAATACTAAAGACTGCTAATAAAAAAAAGCCACTTGCGAGAACTGGAACCTCTAATTTGTCATTTTTTCTAAATCCAAAAAAGAACGCATATAGCCCTGCTACAAACCATAAGCCAAAAAAAGCAAAATCTGATTCGTGAAAAGTGCCAAAAGGCCAAATTACTGGAATAAAAGGCAAAAAAGCCAAAAGATAAAAATATGTATTTAAAAAAGGCAATGTCATTGGTTAACCCATATTAATAGATTATTAAAGCAAAACTTAATTTGTTGCATGTGGGATACATCTGTGGATTATACAGAAAAATTGAAGCAAAAAAACAAAAGATTTTACAGAGTTAGTATATATTTTAGATTGTAATAATATATTTTTTAAGAGGATATCTATGTTTAAACAATTTAAGGCAGTAAAGGCGCTTGCTCTTGCTGCTGCATTTATAGGAAGCGGGCAACTGTCTGCTGTAATCACTTCAGGCGCCCCTGCTGGAACATCATCAGCTGGTACTGGCGGATCATACTCAGCAAACGCTTATGACTCTGTCGCAACAACTCCTTCTGCAGTTGTTACAGAAGCTTCTATCATGGCAATTAAAGTAACTAAAATTATGGGTTTGGTTGGCGCAGTAACTGCTGAAGCTGCTGAAGCAATGCGTGGAAGTGATTCAAGCGCAGCTACTTCTGGTTCAGATGCTGGCGTAAAAATTGCTGGTTCAACCGGTTCCGCTCACCGTGCATCTACATGGATCCGTGCAAGCATGGGCTTTATTGACAACGCAACAAAAGATCAACAGTGGAATGGTAAATCATACCTAACTATGGTTGGTGCTGACTACAAGTTCAACAACATGTTCTGCGCTGGTTTAGGCTTAAGCTATTCTCACCTTGATGCAAGAACAGAATTCAACAAAGGTACTATGAAGCAAGATACATTAGGCGTTAACCCTTACTTGATCATTGTTCCACACAAGAACTTTAATGTTGAATTTGTTGGTGGATGGAGCACAACAAACGGAAAAGACACGCGTCGTTGGATCGCACAAGCTCCAGTGAACGGTGCTCCAATTAAAAACATCGACAACGTTTTCAACTGCTCACCAAAGTCACAGGCAATGTTTGGTGGTGTGTTTGCTAACTTTGTAAACAAAGTGAACAAAGCATCTTTCAGCTTGCAAGTTGGTTACTTAATGATGCAAAGCAAAATGAGCAAGTTTAAGGAAACTTCTGCAGATGCAGCGTATGCTAATGAAGCTAAAGTTCTTCCATCTAACACTTTCAAAGCACAAACTGCAGTGGCGAAAATTTTAGTTGGTTACCAAATGACTCCAAGTGTTATGCCTTTCGTAAACATTCATGGTCAATATGACGTGAAAGAAAACAAAGGTGTTACATACGCAAAAGGTAAAAAATACGAAATAAACCGCTCAGCCTTTGGTGGTGGTACTGGTTTCCAAGTGAAAAATGATGACCAATTATCAGGAAGCTTGCAATTCGATTACACAAAACGTGGTCAATTGTCTACTTACGTAACTGGTCTTCGTGTTCACTACGGTTTCTAGTGATTTTAGAAAGACTAAAAAAGGCGGTGGTTTTCACCGCCTTTTTTTTATTTGGTTGCAGTAGCGATCAAACGCGTATTAATAAAGCTTTGGATCTAGCTCAACAAAATAACTACAAACCAAGAATTATCAAATCTTCGCTATTCCCCATTCAGATTTTTTATCAAGAAAATGATTCTAGTCACGCTGCTATATATCTGGAAGGTGACGGTCTTGTCATCAATAAATATGGAGAGGTAGCAATAGACCCTACTCCAACAGACCCCATGGCATTAAGGCTAGCTTCTGTTGATAAGCGGCATGTCACAAAAATTGTGATTAATAGGCCCTTCCACTATATAAAAAGTAAACGCTCTGATTCTAGATACTGGACAACTGCACGCTATGCCCCTGAAGTAATTCAGTCAATTCTGGAAGTCATAAAAAATTGTCAGAAACAGTTTCATTTTAAAACCATTGAAATTGTTGCATATTCTGGCGGAGCATCAGTCGCATTATTGTTGGCACCACATTTAGAGAACATAGAACAAATTACTTCTTTTGCTGGAAATTTAGATCACAAGAGCTGGACAAGATATCATAACGCAGAACCTCTTTTTGAATCTCTCGACCCATTAAAAAACAAAGCTATTCTTGGACACATTCCGCAAATTCACTTTCTTGGTACAATCGATGAAAATACAACCATTGATTTAGGCAAGCAGTACAAACAACAGATTGATACAAACAAAGTCACTATTGTGACTGTTGAAGGATTTGACCACGATAGTAATTGGCCTAGTGTTTGGCAAGAACAACTGATGAAATTAAAGTAGCAGCCCTCAGCAAAAACGATTAGAATAACACCAATACTACAAAAATGAATAATTATGATCGTTTCTTGCCCTAGATGTCGCAAGCAGTATCGACTTGATGTTAGTAGGTTGAATTACACTCATCTACCTGATAACAGTGGTCAAGGTGTTCAGTTAGCTTGTGCTAATTGTCATGAACAGTGGTGGGAACTAAAAAAAGAGTCGGTAAACAAGAATCAAGCAGAATATAAGTTTGCTGTCCCAGAACAACCATTTAGAAACCTAACTGACCTGTCATTATTGTATCAGAGGCAGTCGACTGGTTATGCTTATAGACCTGCCCAGGAGCAGGATATATCACAAACGAGGACTGACGCTTACACATATTCTCAGCAGCAAGCAGCTCAAAAAGAGATTATAAAGCCAAAAAAATGGAAAATGTTTATTCGAATTACTCTGTGGAGCTTAATCATTTTAGCCGGAACAGTTAGTTTGGCATTGGTAGCGATGCATTATAACCCGGCATTATCATTTCTTCCCACAGCAGATAATACGTCGTCCCCTATTGCACCAGAAGAAATTAGCGTTGAAAATATTCAATTTGATGTTAAACCTTTAGATGAAGAGCGCCAAAGAATTATTGTTGTTGGAAATGTTAAAAATTCTGGACTGCTAACCGTACCATTAAATAACGTCCAAATTACCGCTTGGGGCACATGCCAAGAGGGACAATCTGCTAATGAACAAGGACTGTGTGAAATTCGCGTTTGGCCTTATAAATGGAAACAGGATTTACTACAGCCAGGAGAACAGCTAACCTTCAAGAGTGCCGCTAAAATTCCAGCTAATTTACAAGTCGATCAGGTTCATGTTGATGTCGCAACAAACTAAAAAAACAATTTTAGTCGGGTCTGTAAAAAGCAGAGCCCAGAAATTACTTCTTAAAAATAAACAGGCGCTTCGGGCGTATTGGCCTATTTTACTTTTGGCCCAGCTCCCTGCTTTAATCATTTGTTTAATTTTACCATTTAAACAAACGGTCACAACTTTTGATAAAAAAAATAATGCTGATACCAGTAAACAGCTTGTTGCTCATATAAAAAATATTGAGCATCGTTTTAATGAGCTAAATCAGCGATTTGTGGCCTTGCAAATTCAACACGCAAAATTTATTAAAGCCTCAATATTATTGACAGCAACTGTGCAACAAGGTAGCTCACCATCTGTAAATCTGTTCAAAAAAACTACTCTGGACACTCTTGATCGTATTGGCGAAAAAATCAGACTAAATGAACCATTTTCTGGGTTGCTTACAAGTCTCCCTCAAGAATGCTCATCATTTTCTGGGTATAGAACATTGAAACAATTTTCCGTTCGTCTTCCCTTAAATCATCAACAGCTCAAAAAAGCGTTTGATGATATTCAAAAAAACTACACTCCGCCAAAAATAAAAAGTAACCTTCCAAGATGGTTAGAAAAAATTGCTTCGCTTTTCCAAGGCAATATTAAAATAGAAAAAGCAAATCAAAATAACGAAGATCCCTTTCAATTAATCGTAAATGCTCTTGATGGGCAAGACTTAAAGTTGGCCTATTCTCAAGCAAAATCCATAAAGAATCAATCAGTAGAATTGTGGGCAAAACATGTAGCTGAACGCTTATCACTTGAAGAAGATTATTCTTCATTTGCCGAAAAGGTGCAGAATTGGGTTCAGCAGCCCCCTATAGAGAATAAAATAGCGCCAATTAAAACAACACAGGAGAATATCCCTTAATGGCACTTATCAAAGGCTTACGCTTTTTCATCGCTCTTAGTGTACTTTGCGTTATAGGAATTTTAATTACTAGCTATCCTGGTGAAGTAAAATTCAGTTGGTTTGATTATTCTGTTTCATTACCAATAGGGTTGTTTTTAGCTTGCTTAGTTATTATTTTTGCTATTATCGCTTCGCTTTATAATTTTTGGAAATGGCTATGGAATCTTCCTCAAAACTATTTAGTTTACCTTCAAAAAAAGCGTACCCAAAGAGGAAATAATCTTTTAATTGATGGACTTAGCGCGATTGCAGCAGGGCAAAATCAGGAAGCAAAAGAAGTTATTGCTGTAGCTTGTGAGCTCTTACCAGACAATCCACTTACTCAATTTATTGCTGCACAAGCCTCATACATGACTGGAGATACGGAAACTGCCACTCGCCAGTATATGTCTATGCAAAAAGATAGGCGAACAAGCTTTCTTGGACTCCGTGGGCTAATTTTGCAAGCTAAAGATAAAGAAGATAATAAACTTGCTCAAGAATACATCAATAAGGCTCTTTCAATTAGGCCTGACTCTCCATGGCTACAAGACGAATACCTTTTAAATACCATTCACCTAGCACAAAAAGGAATTTTTCCAAAAGCAGAAAAAAATAAACTTACGAAGTATGTATCTAAAGCTCAGTGGTCTCGTCATCAGGCAATGCTAAACTGGTTACATTTACAAAATAAAAACTCTTTAACCAGCAGCGAAAAGGAAAAATTACATTTAAAGATTTTTGATTTGGCTCCTGATTGGACTGAGAATGTTAAACAGCTAGTAGAATACTACATTCACCATCAATCATTTTCAAAAGCACAAAAATTACTGATTGATGCTTTTAAGCAGCATCCTCATCGTACCCTTGGCTTGTTATGGGATTCAGTTTTTCATGAAATGGAAGCTATCGATCGATATAGAGCAATGGAAAAACTTGTAGCATCTCAAGAAAACCATCCCGAAAGCCAATTTTGTTTAGCTTCTAGCGCTATTAAAGCCCAATTATGGGGCCAAGCTAAAGAGCACCTAGATAATTTATAACCCATGGTTACACACGAACTGGGTGCAATCTTATGGCAGAGCTAATGGAGCTTCAGCATCCAACTCAATTTGATTTAGCACGCGAATGGCTACATAAAGCTGCCCAAATTTCATCCGATTATGAATGGCAATGTAATTCTTGCCACAATCATTTTGATAAATGGCAACTTGTTTGTAGTAATTGCTCATCTATTGATCAGATTTATTGGCAAGAATCTTCTTCTCCTCAACGACAGGTTAAGGGTGATATAGAAACAACACGGATTTGTCAGGTAGTTTAGATTTCTTGCTTAAAGCTATCTAAAATTGCTAAATAAGAATCTTTGTTCCCCTTTTTAAGAGCTATTTCATTTGATAAAATTTTCAAAAACTGTACGGACTTTTGTTGGCGAATAGATTTGTTTAATAAAATTCTATGCCAAAATACTGATTCAGAAGTTGCTTCTTGTTTATGAAGCCCCTTAATCAAAGAAAGGTCAGGAAAAGAAGATTTTGGTTTGTCTTTTATTGGTTCTTTTTTTGCAGGTGCTATTACTGCACCAAATATATCTTTTTTCATTTAAAGTGCTTCACGGTCTAATGTTTATTAATGTAATCCATTAACGTTCCAGATCCAACGGCTTCTTTCATTTCTGCTCTTAGTGTTATGATTTGATTGAAACCAGCAATTTTAACATAAAAAACTTTTTCTCCATTTGTAATCCAAATAATTTCCACTGAAGACGTGTCTTTTTTAAAATTGGTTATAACAGAAAAGTCCTGAGGTTTTCCTTCTTCTTTTTTTCCTTCTGGTTCTGCAACCAATCTTCCAGAAAGTTCAGCATTTACCATTGCCGATAATTTTCCTTCCCCAGCATAAAAAGTAAGAAGATATTTTTTAAGGTATTCCTTTACTTTTTCTTTGTCAGTTTTTTCTAACTCATTGTACCCTAACTGAGAAAAAACCTTTTCTGTAATTCGCTCAACATCTAGATACTTATTAATGCACTTACTTAACTGTTGACGTTTTATGTCATCAGATGCATTGCCTTGGTTAACTATTGCTAGAGCTTCGTCAACCAGCTTCTTAATAAAAGCAGAGGCTTCTTTTTCACCATTTACTGAAGTTTCGCAGGTGTCTTCACCTACAACAGGGAATATACACAAACAAATAAAAGAGATAACATACAACATCTTTTGCATTTTAAAATTCCTTTTGGGGGGAATACATTTTTTGATAGTATCATTAGAAGATGAATAAAACACTAAAATACTCTTTAATTAGTTTAAAAAACTTAATACTTTTTTCCATTATTGGCGGACTTGCGTTCTCGCCTTTCAACCAGCCTATTGCTTTGTTTTTATCTATTTATGTGTTGCTTTCACATATTCAAACACAAACTTGTTTTTACAATTTTTTCAAGCGAACGTTTATCTTTTTTTTCTTTTTCTTTTTAACCCAGCTTTATTGGGTGGCTTGGGCATTTAATGTATATGGCATTCCCGAGGCTATGCCTATTGGGTTGATTTGCATGCCAATTATTATTGGTATATTTCCAACCATATTTATTTTGCCTAGCTATTTTTTCAAAGAAAACGCAATTGCTTTTGCATGGGTGTTTTTTCTTGGCTGGTGCTTAAGTGAAGTCGCTAGAAGCTTTTTATTCACGGGTTTTCCTTGGAATTTAAACAGCTATGTTTGGGATTTACCGCTTTTACAATGCACCAGGTTTTTTGGAATCTTTGGATTATCATTTTTAACAACAGCAGCTGCTGTTGTTTTGTACACCAAACAAAAATGGCTTGGGATAGGTATTTTTGGTGCCCTGCTCTGTTTTTGGATTGAAGGAAATCAGCGTTTAAAATCACCACAATTAAATACTGAAATCTGCTTACGATTAGTTCAACCATCAGTTGACCAACGTGAAAAATGGCACCCTGAATTTTTTGAAAAGAACTTATTAATTTTAGAAATACTGTCTAAAGCAAATGGTGAAAAACTAGTTGATGTAACCAT
>Ga0247837_1006817_pt1 | contig 15700 bp, 13 predicted proteins | sample LaCtaG_2_FD_187115 | JGI IMG/M metagenome (GOLD analysis project Ga0247837, IMG submission 187115) | Freshwater microbial communities from meromictic Lake La Cruz, Castile-La Mancha, Spain - LaCruzMarch2015_14.5m | ecosystem: Environmental > Aquatic > Freshwater > Lake | place: Spain: Castile-La...
ACCATTTGGAATTTCCATCCTGTGAGTCTGCAAATCGCTGTTGCAAGCTTCTATTTCTATGCATTTACCATACTTATATTTTCTATTTTTAGACTATTCCTTATATGGTAATAAAAGCCTATAGACGCAAACTAGTCCCTATTTCGCCTAATGTCTATTTGGTCAACAAGGCTGGGACAGCCAACAGTTTCCTGTGGATATCCCAAAGTAGCAATTCCACTAGCCCTGTTAGGCCTCTGTGCTTCCCTCATATACTACTATGAGTCTCTACCTACTTCTCTGTCTGCAGCTGCTTCAGCAGCTTCTCCAGGTCCACGGAGTCTTCTTCCATCTGCACACTTTCCCTGGTGTCCAGCTTAATCCTGTCCTCTGACACCTGTCTCGGCGTGAAGGATTTAAAGGACTGATGCGAGGGTGTGAAGGACTTGACAGAGGGCACGTGGCTGCCCAGGGTCGTGGGCCAGTACTGACTAGACTGCTCCGGAGGGTCGCAAGGCCACTCAGCATCGGAGAGTTTCTGTATGTAAAGTACCATGGGAGCGAAGGTGCACTCTTCCAGTTCGCTGTCTTCGTGCTTTACTTGCAGCCGCTTTAGTTTCGAAATGCGGTCTTTGCCCCACTCGAGCAAGCGATTTACCACTTCTTTCCCGGTCTTTGCTCCTTCGGTGGGACTTAAGGCGGGCTTGAAGGAACACCTCTGCATTTCCTGCGCCTCTGCACTCAGTCGAGCTCTCGCCTGCTTCTCCCTCCTCTCAATATTGAGTTGATACAGACTTTGCCACCTAGGCGCTTGCAGTCTGCCTCCCTTGTCACTACTTCGGTTGATAGAAGGGCGGAAAGGGTGCAGATTCGGAGGACTGGAGGGGTGGACAGAGGTTGGAGACAGCAAGCGACTCATAGAAGGCCCTTTTTGCGCTGCCATTTTCAGCGATTCTGCGTTTAAATGCGGTTTAAAGGGGAATTCCTGCGACTTTTGTTCGCTTTTCTCCGTCAATTTGGGCCGATTGACGTCCAATTTGCCCTTAGAAGCCATGATTTCCTCAGAAACCGGGTCAATACTGGGGTTGAAAGTGGGCCGTTCGTCCGCCTGTCCCTTAGTCAGCATCCACTTATGGTCCTTATATATTTTCTGGTACTGCATCAGCCTTTCTATGGTCTCCATGGTCGCGGGTTCCTGCGGATTCTTCATGATTTGCTGGATTTTCGCTTGTTTTACGGCCTTTATGCGTCTGCCGAGTCTGAGGAGGCGCTCCTCGACGCGCTCCGCTTCGTTGGGACGCATACGGTGGACCATTGCGACGGAGGCAGGGTCGAGTTTGGGGCGGAAACTAGGGGGCGAGCGGGAGGCAGAAGCCACTCTCTTCAGTCGCTCTATGCGAACAACAGCGTTTCTGCCCGACTCCAGCAGGCGGTCACTGATAGAAACACTGCGGGACACACTGCCACTCACCCGCTTGCCCGAGTTCTTAACCTCTTCCACCCTTTTTTCCCTCAGCCTTTCCAAGCGCGCAGCCTCTTTCTTCCTTTCACTCCTTACTCCGGCCTCAGTAAGTCTGCTGGTAATTCTCTACTTACGCTTTACTCTGTGGGGGAGGAGAGGTGGCGCATGGGCTGAGGACGGAACAGCTTTTTGATGTATTTCGGCTTGAAATTGGGTTCGGATTTTGAGAGAGAGGAGAGAACCTGACGGGAGTGGACGTGACTATGAGCGATTTCGAGGGTCATTTCGTGTAGAATGTGGTCGATGTTGGTGGCTCCTCTACGCTGCCGGGACATACCTATTATAGCCATATACACACAGTACGGGCGCAGTCCCAGACTAGTGTGCACTTTTCCGAAAGGGAGTGCTTCCTAAGGCCGATTTGAAGGGAAATTCCGCTGTTTCTCTGTGTATTAGGGATTCTCCCAAGGCTGTTTTAAAGCTTTACTGAAAAGTCGAGGGAGTGATAGAGCAAAAGCGGCAATTTCGCTATTTGCCCCAGCCTTCTCCCTGCATCTTTCCACCTCACTTCAGCGAATTCCCTTAGACTAAGTTAGAAACAGTCCCAACACGCACACCAACCAGTCCTTTCCATCCTTACAAACCACCCCCACATCCAACTGTCCAAAGCCTATTTCCACGCTCTTTGCCAGTGCCTATAATAGATGCAGGCGCCAAAGATGGTAGTGGTCGCTGACAAGGCGGGCTACGACCCTCACCTCCTTTCCGTTCCCTCCATATACCAAGTACCCCCCACCCAGGAGTTCATCGAAAGCGTCCTCCTCCCACACGGCCTCATCGAAGACCGCATCAAGCGCCTTGCAACGGACATCCGAGAGACTTACGGAGACCGCACTATCACCATGCTGGTGATCCTAAGGGTACCAAGCACGTAGGGAGCGTTTAGATATGCGAAAGACCTTGTGGATGCGATGGATAAGCTGCAGTATATACGGAATACGTATAGGCCATATGACTTGGAGTTCATTAGAGTGAAGAGTTATACGAATGACCAGCAGACTGGAGTGACGATTTCGGGACTGGATATTGCGACGTTGAGAGGGAAGGATGTGCTTATTGTGGAGGACATGGTGGATAGTGGGAAGACTATGCAGAAACTGCTGGAGACGCTGGGCTCAGTGGGCTGTGCTTCCCTGAGAGTCACCACTTTAGTAGTCAAAAGGAACCCTCTGGGCACTGGCTTCATCCCAGACTTCGTAGGCTTCAGTCTGCCGAATGACTGGATCGTGGGGTACCACACGGACTATAACGATGTAAGTGAGTATGTAGATTTTCCGCGATTTGGAGCATATTTGTGTGCTGAACGACGCAGGGAAAGAGCGTTTCCGCATTCCCTCAGCTAGCTAACCCATTTCGCCCTAATCTTTCCCACATGGAGTCCCTCACCTATAGTCCATTTCTCTACAGGGCTAGTCTCAGAGCCAGGTCACAAGCTCCAGTCCGTCACTCCCCTTCCAAGCCCAGCTACAAGTATTACGGCCGGCCGCAGGACACCTTTGAAGACCTGCAGGCCAGCGTGAAAACGCAATTCCAGCAGTTGGAAACTAGTATGAAGCTGTACTTGACGGAAGTGGAAGACAGGGTGGACACTGTCAACGCCACCACTGGCAGAGTCAGAGCGAATTCAAAATCGCCCAACAAAATAGCTGATGAGAAAAGGACCAAAACCGCCTTTTTCCCCGAAATCGTCAAATCCGCCACTGCCCGCAACCGCTCGACCTCTGAAGATCCCAAGCCACTGCGTCTCCAGCCCTCCAAAGCCCTGCACTCTGCCATAGCCAAGCGTCCACAGAAAGACAGTCTCTCGAACTTGCTGTCCGCTTCCAACGGCTTTGAGGAGGATTTCCAGCACATTGAGTCAGTGGTTGAGAAGCTGAAAGCTGACCGAAGTGAACTGCCAGCGCCCTGTCTTGAGGACCTGCTGGTGGAAGTACTTACCCGACACCAGCTCCATGCAGCGTATAAACAGGCGATTTGGCCATCTACTGAGGGCACAGCAGACCCTTTGGTCGTCTTTTCCAAAGCCTGTGACGAGCTGAAAGTCACTCCAGTCCCCGCTCTCGCCAAAATCACAGGAGCCAAGCTAGTCCTCAACCGCTACCAACTGCAAGCCGGCCTCTGCCAGGCTCTAGGCCGCACCCTGCCCATCCTCTCCAACCTCAGAATCGTCCATTTAGACGCCAATGCCATCAGTGATGTGGGCGGGTATGCACTTTTAATGGGCGTTTTGCAGCACGGGAAAATCGCGTCTTTTTACTATACTCGCAATGAGGTCGGCTTGAAAGTGGTCGAAGCGCTCAAAATGATGAGAAACGGGGAGATAAATGACCTGTCTTTGAGAGGGTGTAAGGTGAATTTGAGGGCTTTGGGGCCTTTGATCGCTGCTGTTTTGCAGCTTAGAGATGTCGTGAAGCTGTGCATAGCTGAAATCGGCCTGTCGGACGGGGCGATTCGAGAGCTAGTAGCGGGCTTAAGGCGGTCCAGAGTGGTGAATCTGGACATTGCCTGGAACCAAATCAGTCTAAACGCTACCAAAGCCTTCCTCACCTACCTCCGCAAGGACAAGAAACTGCAGTATTTAGACTACTCCTGGAACAGTCTCGCCTCCTCCGACAACGAAGTCGCCTACTTGCTCGGCGCCATCCTCCGCAACCACCCCAGTCTCATCCACCTCAACATCGCCAGCACCCAACTAAACGACCAGGCAGTAGTCCTGCTCGTCCAAGGCCTAAAGAAGTCCAACACAATGGTCAGCCTGCACCTGACCGACAATCAAATCGAACAACGCACTGTGGAGTTCTTGAAAAGGCATTTGGACGCGAGGACTGAGACGCAGTTGATGAGTCACTCTAGTGAGTGTAGGCAGGTGCCTTTGCTGGCGCTGAATAGGTCCTTTCCGGCGTTGGCTGGGAGGAAGAATGATACTTCGGTGATGAATATCAAAGTGAGGGACTGCTATGGGAACCAGGTTGTGGCGCATAGAGACAACCTAGTGAACATCTTCCGCTCCGACGAACACCGAGGCACCGCAACCGGCGAAAGCCAAATACTGACCCGGCTCCTAGGCCACCCGGAAGTCCTCAGCAGCGAGCAATGGGTTTACTCCGCCCACTGCTGGGTTTGCGAAAGATGGCCCATTTTCACCTTTACAGTCAAGGAAAGTGCCCTGAAAGTGGTCGAAAGTGTCGACATTCTGACCTGCAGAGGAAGCACTGACAGTAAAGTCACACTGAAAGGCTCGTTTAACAACTGGCAGGACGTCCCTTTGCAGAACACTATAGGCGAGGAACATGCTGTGTCGCTGCTGTTGCCCCCGGGGATGCACAAGTTCTGGCTTATTTTGCAGAATATGTTTATCTGCACTGCTACTAACTTCAGAACTAGTGAGGAAGCGGCAATTAAGATCAATCAAGTCTTGGTTCCTATCAGAATTGTGGATTTGCAGCTACTAGAAGCCACGAAAACTGAGAAAATCCGCTCTTTTGATAAGGATAAATCCGTGTTTAAGGCCTTTATTGATGATTCGGACTCTGTAGTGGCTGCAATGTTCGCAAACGATATGAAGTTCTCCAAAATCAGTAGAGTTGTCAAAAGCGAAAGCGACTTCGAACAAGTAATGTCCGTCCTTAAGCAGAATTTCAGGGAAATTAAGGCTATTTTCGACCAAACTTCCGCAATTAGCCATTATCCATCCATTAGTTGGCTGCATTTTGCGGATTTATGCACTATGTGTCAAGTAATAGACAAGAAATTCCTCAATACTGCGGCTATTGACAGGCTTTTTATTGCGGTTAATGTGGAGTTGGTGGAGCAGGATGATAACCCGGACAGGGAACTGTGCAGGTTTGAGTTTTTCGAGATAGTTGTTAGGATGGCGGTGTGCAAGTACCAGGATTTGGCTTTGACGCCGGCCGAGGCAGTGCGGAAACTGCTAAATGAGCATATTCTCAAGCACGGCACGGCCTCCAATGCACTTCAGTTCCGCCACGACAAGTTGTACCATGTAGATGTCAATGACATTCTCGAAGTCAACCTCTTCAACCTCCAAACTATGTTCGCAAAGTACAAAGACCGCCGCGGCAAATCCGTCAACATCAACGGCATCAAGAAGCTCCTGGACCGCGCCGGCGTCCTCTACAGCGACAAAGACCTAATGCGTGACTTCGTCTTCTCAAAAATGAGCATTTTAGACGAGTCCACAGCCAATGGCGCCCACGAAAAGATGGTTTTCGTGGAGTTTCTGGAGTTCGTAGGACGGTTTAGTGAGTCAGTCATAGTGGAGGAACTGCCTTTGCATGTGAAGATAGAGAGGGTGCTGGATGCGATGTTTCCCCCGCATGGACTGAAGCGCAAGCCGGTGTCGGATTTGGAGGATGAGGACGGGTACTAGGTAGTAATGGAGCTGATTACTGAGAAATTGGTAAGGCCGCGGAGATGCAGGTATTCGCTTTCAGACTTAGGTCCTGTCTCCTTCCGTATCCACGGAGTGATTGCCAGCCGGGAGGATTTCGCCTTGCAGAACTCCCGCGGCTTGAGACTAGAGTGTAGTTGGTACCGCCCCGTCCACAACACCCCTGTGCCCTGCGTCGTGTACTGCCACGGCAACTGCGGCAGTCGACTAGACGCTGCAGATGTGGTAGGGACACTCCTGCCCCTAGGGATATCTGTGCTAGCGCTGGACTTTGCAGGGTCTGGTCTGAGCGAAGGGGAATTCGTGTCTATGGGCCACTACGAAAAGGAGGATATCGGCGTAGTAGTAACGTTTCTAAGGCTGCAAAGCAGGGTGAAGACCATAACTCTGTGGGGGAGGTCGATGGGGGCGGCCGCTGCGGCTTTGTATGCTAGTGAAGACCGCAATATCGCCTTTTTGGTGCTTGACTCTCCTTTCACTTCCCTAACCGAACTAATAAAGGAGCAAAGCAACAGACTGAAGTGGCTGCCCACCGGCCTTTCCTCGTCTTTAGTCCGGCAAGCCAGGAAACTGATCGCCAAAACCGTCCATTTCGACATAGACGCAGTCTCCCCTATGCTGGCAGTGAGGAAGTGCTGTGCTCCCTGTGCCTTTATTCACGCTACGGATGACGTCCTTATAAGTGTAAACCACTCCCTGCGTCTACTGTCCTTATACCCAAATCAGAGCAAAGGCCTGCACAAAGTCCCAGACCCAGCTGTCTACTGGAGCTAATGGCGAGAAAGGTGCATGAATACAGCGGAACTACACCTTTCTATAGAGAAAACTCCCTCTCCAAACGGTCTCTATTGACACTTATTGGTGCAAATCGCATATTAGAGGAGTTCCGCATGTCTCCCAGGACTGCGCAGACCACAGCCCGGTCCATCCTGACTCTAAGTGATAGAGAAAAGACCCTTTCCTAGTTCTAAAGCCTTATAATGGCAGCGGCAGTGTTTTTCCTCTGCAGATCAACCCACTTCGAGGTGGAAACCGCTCATTTCCGCAGTGACTTGACAGCTGAATACACCGTTTGTCTGCAAGACCTGACCTTCACCCTACTGCCGGCCCTGGTCCTATGCCTCATATTGCCCTGTACTAGTGCAATTTGGAGCCTGCCCTGGTCCTCAGGAGCGCTTTCCAGGCCCATTGCAGCTGTTTCCCTGGCTGCACTAGTCCTATCCGAGCTCATTTTCCTGTCTTACCACCACAAGGCCCAGGCAATTACGGTGCTATACACCCTTGCGGAGGCCGGGGCGTGGCTGTTGGCGAGTGCTTATGAGAGTTCTAAGAGTGTGAGTTGGAATTTGGCGTGGGTTTGGAAGGCGCTGTGGCTGGTTTTGGCCTTTGCGACAGTGCTGAAGTTGGGGACGTTTGGAGTGATATCCGTTATGGATTCGGTGTGGATGCCGGGAGTTATAGTGCTATATGGGCTGAAAGCCACTCTAGCCATATCCCTGACTCTCACCTGGCTCCCTACCTTCTCCTCCTCCCCTAGAGACCAGTCCACCCCTGCAGTCCAAACCCCCTCTCCCACTGCAAAGTGGGTAGTGACCGCCATCCTACTCAACTCTCAAGTGGTGTACGGCCTGGGAGTGCTGACTCTCCCTGCCTACGCACTGACTCTGCACGCCAGTGCAGTGGCCATAGGCGTGATATTCGGAGCCTACTCCCTGGCCATTTTGGTGTTTTCGCCAATGTTCGGCAGACTTTCCTTCTCCTGGGGCCGGGTTCGCACAGTCACTATCGGCTGCATTTGCCTGGCGCTCTCGACTCTACTGTTCGCAGCTGCCAATTCCCTGCCGGCGCTGATACTAGCCAGGGCACTGCAGGGCGTGGCAGCAAGCGCGAGCTTTACTCCGGCTTTAGCACTGCTCACTGACTCCACTGCTGCTGCAGTGCTGGGAGAAACCTTGGGGGAAGTGACGGGTTGGGCGGGACTAGGCATGCTTTTAGGTCCTCCTATTGGAGCCTTGCTGGCAGCCTGGAAAGGCTATTCTGTGCCTTTCTACTTCGGAGCGTTCACTTCTATGGCAATGGCTCTGCTTGCATTGGCTTTGCTGAGGGAAGGTCCGCGGCATTCGACCTCTGTCCAGCCTATATCCTACCGCAAGCTCCTGCCCATCCTAGGTGCCATCGCCCTAGGCGCCGCCACCCTGACCATGCTGGAACCCATCATCCCCCTCCTCCTCAGAGCCAAGTTCTCCGCCAGCCCAGCCCAAATGGGCCTTATCTTCTCCCTCGTAGTCCTCACCTTCGGCCTGACCTCTCCTCTAGCAGGGAAAATCGCAGACAAAGCAGGGCGGCTTCCAGTGCTTATAAGTGGCTTATTGTTCCTTGGGAGTGCTCTGCCGGTGCTTGCTCTCCCTCAGTCGATTTTCCTGGCTACAGGCAGTTTGATGCTTGTGGGGGCGGGACTGGCGCTAGTGCTGGTGCCGACTTTGCCGGAGTTGGCGGAACAGGCGAGGGTCCAGGGCTTGACAGCCTATGAGGGGATATACGCCCTGTTCAATAGCAGCTATGCAGTGGGGAGTATTGTGGGTCCGGTGGCTGGGGGCGTGGTGGTGCAGGGAGTGGGGTTTCAGACGGGACTGCTGTGCTTTGGAGTGGCGCTGATAGCGTACTCCATGGGACTGGGGTGTGGACAGAGTGGGGAGAAGGACAAGGAAGCGGCCTCACTGCTGTAGGGAATAGGTGCTAATGGACAGATATAGACTTCAGTTGTATGTTTCCACCAAAATCTCCCCTTTGCCGATTTCCTGACTATAAAAAGGGAACTGTGCAGTCTCTCCCTTGTTTCTCCCTCTATTTCTGCCCTAATCCAGCATAGTCCCAGGCCAATGTCGCTATACCGACTGCTTGAGTCTGTCCTTCCATACCTCCATTCTCTAGGCCTGCATGTGGATAGTCACAGTTTTCCACATTACCCATGGAATCAGGGTAAACTAGCGTAGCAATGGGTACCGCTTGCTCAATTTGTATGCGTCCCAGCGACTCCTACAAGCCGAACAACCAACTAAGTGACCTGAAGCTGCTAGAACAACATAGCCTGAAGCTGCCTAGAGAGGACTTGCCGGCCTATCTGTCTTCCCACCAGGCCTCCATGCCTTCCAAACTGCTAGTTCTCTTCGCCAAAGTACTGGACGGCTCCGCCTCCCAAGAGTCCTGCGTCGACCTCCGCTTTTCCCACCTCCACTCCAGCGGCCTACTGCACCTCACCAAAATCCTGCCCTTCTTCGAAAACCTGCAAGTCCTGAAGCTGTGGAAAACCAGCCTCGGCCCTGAAGGACTCTCTCAGCTTAAAGACGTAATTCCAAGGTTTAGACTGGAAGTGCTCAGTTTGGAAGACAACCATCTGGGGCCTCAGGGAGCCTATATACTGGTGGGGTTGTTTGCTCGCTTGAAGACCTTGAGGGAGCTTTGGCTGCAGATTAATGGGATTGGGCATGAGGGGGCGCAGGCGATGGCTGAGGACTTGCATGTGCTCCGGAAATTGGAAGTGTTGGCTATGGACGAGAATGAGATTTGCGACAATGGTGCGAATGCAATAGTGAGGACTTTTGCTAGCTTGCCAGTGCTGCAGACTGTGTCTTTGAGCCAAAACTTCATCACAAAAGAATGCATCAGAGATATCATCCAGCGAGTCAAGAAGCTACCGAGAGTCGTGAAGGTCAACTTGAGGGGAAATTTGAAGGAAGAAGATATAGGAGACCTGATAAAGGACACTCAGGACTCAGTTCTGCTTAAATAGTGTCAATACTTGCAGCCAATTTCCATTCCAACCAGGCTAAATTAGCCATATATGTGCAATGTCTCGGTTCAATCTCGTGTTCGGACCGGCTCTCTACGCCAACCCGCAGGCCGGAGTGAGAGTGCTGTCAGGCTTTATCGAGCCTGAACACCTGCCAATTGCTGTCAAGGAACAGACCTTTGACTGCATCCGCTCTGCCAACTTGGCAGTGAGGGAAGCGATGGCGCTGTTCTCACTGTCGCACCCTGCTATCGTCCGTGTCTACGACTGCTACCTCGACCAGAGCGACACAGGCGCCTGCGTCGTCTGCCTAGTGACAGAACGGATGGAGAAAGACCTGGGGCAGGAGATCGAAGCCAGAGGCCAACAAGGGGCGAAGTACACAGCCCCCGAGCTAATGAACGCACTGCGGAAACTAGTAAGTGCACTCAGCTACGCAGAAAACAAGGGCATTTGCCACCGAGACCTAAAGCCTCAGAACGTATTTCTCTCCGGAACCAGCCTCAAAATCGGCGATTTCGGCGCTTCTTCGAAGTCCCTAGGGTCCATTGACATGCGGAAGTCTATCCAAGGCAGTCCCTTTTTCCTCAGTCCCGAGCTGAAAGCAGCCTATATGGAGATGCTGTCCTCAGGCTCGGTAGTGCTCAGTGTGGACCCGGTGAAGGCGGATGTTTACTCTCTGGGGGTGAGTTTGCTGTACCTGGCCATGCTGGTGCCGCCTACGAAGCTGATGGAGCTGGATAGACTGGAGACCGCTACGAAGGAGGCGATAGCGGGGATAGAGCAGGAGTACCCGGAGTTGAAACTGTGGCTAGAGGTGATGTTGAAGGTGAAGCCGGAGGAAAGACCCACTTTTCATGAACTGGAAGTAGCACTGGCCCTGCCCTCAGAGCCTCAGCAGTCTGTCCTGCCGCAACCCACGTCTTTCCCTAACTGCCTTATCTGCAATGAGCCAATCACCAGTACTTACGAAAAGCCCCGATACCTCAGTTCCTACGAAGTCTTCTCGGAGCGCTGCTGTTCCGTGGGCTGCATAGAACGGTATTGTGGGGTGTGGGCGCGGAAGAAATGCGTGCATTGCAAGGAGCCTATAGACAGAGAATGGAAAGAACTAGAATGTGGGCACAGAGTGCACCTTCAGTTCTGCTGGGAACCACTAATGACAAAGCTAAAAAACCCATTTCGGCCTGATGTGCTAAACTGCCCCAAGTGCCAAATTGAGACCAGATATGACCATCAACCAAAAAGCCAATTTGCCAGATGGTTTGGACGCTCGAAGACTCAGCTAAAATAGTCCTAGCAATCTCTTCTCCCAGTTGACTATATTGGAGTGTTTATGTGCAATAAATGCGTACTGCCTACTTGTCAAAGTTAGTACTCAGACAGTCAGGACAGGGATAAGAGTGTCAAAGGACAGACTATCGTGTTGCTACAAGGCCGCTTTGCAGTACTAACAGCATGTAGAGTTAGCCACTGGGTAAGTTTGATTCGCTGGGGAGGAGTGCAAAAGCAGCCTCTCAAATCAGTACTAGGTGCAGTAATTCAGGCTAAAGTCTTGAGTATGCACGTTATTTCTACCAATAGGGGAGAAGGTAGAGTTGAACTCATACATCTCACAAGCCTGAATTACCTCCACGAAGTAGATATAATGGAAAGCGGCCACAGTCCCCTTTGCCTCTACGCCTCTCAGCCGTTCTCCACCTCCCCTGACCCTCGCTTCACCATGAGCGCTTCCCTCTGTGTCAAGAAAGGCCACTTCTTCGCTACTCGCTACTGTCTCTGCAGGGATTCGGTCCCTATGCTGTGTGAACAGTGCTACGATGCAGAGCACAAAGGCCACCCGTGGCTCTGCATCTGCACGCGGGGAGAAAAAAGAGTGATGTATAGTCGTAGAGAGAAGATCGTAAGAGTCAAGGAAGTCATCGAGAAGCTGAAAAGCTCGGCAGCACGGGATATCACAAATGCAAGAGCGACCATTCAGCAGACTCAGAATGAGGTGTTGGCTGCTGTTTCTACCGAGTTCCACATGATGCTGAACAAACTGAACGAGATGGAGCAATTCATCAACAGGCTTATCGAAGGCCTTTTAGAGCTTCAAATGGCAGATCTCAGGGGGGAGGCGAGCAATATATACCAGGAGCTATGTGTGAAAAAAGACGTACCACTGGAGGACGAGAAATTCTCCTGCGTGCAGTTCGCAGTGGACTACCCAGTGGAAAGTGTGCAGCGAGCCACGAAAGGCTGGGTGAAGCAGCTGGCAAGTCTGCGAATGTACATCCCCATGTCTCTGGACCATGAAGCTCAAGTCCGCTCCCTCTGCTCTGGCTGAGAGCGCAAGCCCAACGCCCTCGGCTTCTTCATGAACCGCCCCATTAAGCTTCCTTGCGGCCACTACTTCCACAGTAAGGACTGCTTGACGAGCTACCTCGTCAATGCGAGTTACGGCTTCTTCTACTCCAAGCCTATCTACCGCTGTCCAGAGTGTTGGTCCATCCTCAACGCTGTCAACTTGCTGCCCGACCTCGAGCGGAAATTGGGACGGCCGAAGCAGCACTGCTGTAAGTGCAAAGGCAAAGGGGAGCTGTACAAACGCAAGCAGCCAGGCCACTACTTGTGTGAAGTCTGTGCGGACCAGGGAGGCTTGGTGGACTGCAGGCCGTGTGCCTGCACAGGCGCTAGCATCTACTCCGAGTCTCGAACAAGTTCATTCTCACAGTAGATAACCAATGGAGTGAGTGCTTGTCCACACTGTTTCCCTATCTGAGTGTCTGCACTACCACATGTCTAAGTAGGGATTAGGGTTGTTAGGGCTGGTGGTCTGGAATCAGGTGGTAGGCCTTTTTCCCCTTGCACAGGTCTTGATGTCTCACATACGCTCGGAAGCCGGAGTAGGCGTAGTAGAGAATCAGCACAAGAAGCAGCACTTCGTACAAAGTCTCCCACTCCATATATGCAGACCTATACCCCTGCTTTCAATATAGAGGCACAAGGAAGGGTTTATTCACTCAGTAGACAGATACCTTTCACACATAGCAAATTGGAAGCTTGCATGTCAATAATGGCAGTAACCCAACCCACAGTCCTACTTGAACCCGACACATTAGTCACCCGGAGTCTGGATACAAGCCGCAAGCCCTCTCCTTACCGCAGTTCCAAGCTGCCACGAATCCCTCTGAGTCCTGAACTCGACCAAAAGCGCAGACTCGTAGCTGGGTACCAGTCCTTGCTCAGACTGGAAGTCGTGGCTGCGGGCAACACTGCTGGAAAGGCGCTGACTAGGAAAGCAATTCCCTTCGATTTCCGCACTCAGCTGGGAAACGCAGACTCCATGGAGCTAATACAGTTACGAAGGAGTCTATTGGCTTCTAGGAAGTGTGGGAAGTGCAGGAAGTCTATGTGTGGCTGCCAGAGCTGTGTGCCGGACAGGCTGTTGGAGCGAATGACGTACCGATTTGATCGAATTCGTTCCCGGCTTTCCAGCGTTTCTGTGTCGATTCCCAAGAAAACCCGCAGTCGGAGCGTATTCCCTGGCCAAGAAAGCGCCAAAGCCCAGTACCGTATACTGAAAACCGAGGGACAGGGGTACAGGATAGCCTTCAAGACCTGCGCAATTTCCTCCCTGCGCTAGCCGCCATGTAATAATATGCACCGGGTCTTGGCGCGCAGTCTGGCTGCACTGTCCCTGGCTTCTGTCCCTCTGCTCTGCCAGCAGCCTGGTCCGCCTTCCCGCCAAGTCCACGTCCTGCAACACCCTGGTAGTTCTTTGTTGCTTTCCCAGCTCCGTGACCGCAACTCTTCCCAGTCCGTCTTCATGTCCTACGCCAATCGCCTGCTCCGTCTACTCCTCGAAGAGACCTTCGCCCTCGAGCCCATGACCGAGTCCACTCGCCTCAGTCCCACAGGCTCCGAGTACTGCCACAAAGAACTGGTGCATGGGGACAACTACTGTGTGGTGGTCATTTTGCGGTCGGGAGTGAGTATGCTGAGTGAGGTCTCTGCACTGATGCCGCACATCAAGGTGGGAATGGTGTTGGTGCAGAGAAACGAGGCGAGTCCGGATAAGGAGCCGGTGTACTACTACAGCAAAGTGCCGGGAGATATCGGGCAAAGAAGGGTGCTGCTGGTGGACCCGATGCTAGCCACAGGGGGCAGTGCGAAGACAGCCATCGCAGCCCTGCTGGCAAAGGGAGTGAGTCTAGACAACATCGTATTTGTGTGTCTAATCGCCTGTCCAGAGGGCATCCAGGCCCTCCTCAAGGACTACCCCGGCCTCAAAATCATCACAGGAGTCATAGACCCTGGCATGAACTCTCAGAAGTACATCGTCCCAGGACTCGGCGACTTCGGAGACCGTTATTTCGGCACAGTCCACTAATTAGCTAGTTGCAAGGTCTAAATCCGCAAAGACTTGATTACCTGCATGTGCAGTCTGAGGAAGAAGGGCAGGCAGACCAGAAACCGCACGAAAGTCACCCTTTCCTGAATGATTTCCCTACAGATTGGCTCTACATTGATACCCTCAGGGTCGAAAACTCGCGCTAGACTGCGTAGCTGCTCAGGCGGGATTTCGTCCTGGGCGGAGTAGCAGGCAAAGACCTCTCTCAGCTCTCGAACTTGGGCTTGAAGGCGCTTGAGAACCGACAGATTGAGCAGGTCTAAGCTGGATGGCGGGTACTAGGGTCGCTTAGACGGGCTGTTGAAGTCGAATACAGCGGTTAAGCCCACTATATCAGTCCTTTCCACGCTGTCTGCACCCACCAATTTGAGCATTTGAAAGGCTTCCTCCGTCTCCACTATCAGTCTTTCCGTCAGTCCTGCAGCCGGGGGCGCCGGACCCAGCGACGCAAAGGCGCTTTCAGCGAAGAAAGCCGTCTGCCGCTGGTACTGAAAGCGGGGAGATGTATACCTCTGCAGCCGCAGTCTATCCAGTATATCCTGTCTGGAAATGAACCCTTTCGAGTCGTAGTCTAGTTCCTCGTACCAGTCCGTTGCCCTGCGGTCCACTGAGCGAGTGAACTCTCGGAGTTCCTTGAGCCACTGGTCGACCTGGGTGGGGAGTACGAGCTGTTTGCTGCGGGTGTGAGAGAGTTCAGAGGCTGGGGAGAGGGAGCTGTTGCCGACCACTCCCAGCACTCCTTTGTGTTCGAACTTGGGCACGAGGGCTTTCTTGGGAGTACGGAGAGAGGGAGTGAGGGTGCGGACAGTGCAGGGGGACTGACTGCGGGGGAGGGTCTTGGGCAGGGCGGGAAAGCCAGGAGGGGTGCGGCTGGAGTACATCAGTCGACGAGGCACTTTGAGGATGACGCTTTTGGCTGAGGACTTGGGCAGGTCGGGCGCTTTTATGTGTATGTCCAGCCTCCGTTTGCACAGGTCCGTAGCAGGCAAGGCCGAGCCACACCTCTCCGTGGTGTTATACTTCAGCAAAGACTTAGTCCTCAGCATTGTCACTTTGTCCTGCAGCAGTAGACCCAGAGGTCCTCGGTCCTCGCCTGGGAACTGACCCCTGCCCAGCAGGCCTGGGCTCAGGAAGTGGGAGTAGCAGAACATCCTTCTATCGATTTTGCTAATACTACTTCGGAAAGCCTGCCATTTGTCCTATAATATGAAAGCAGCGCTTTCTCAGCTCGCAGAGAGCCAGAAAGCCGCCTTTTCCCGCCCTCTGGCAGTTTCCAGAGCCGACCGCCTGCTGTTCCTGTGGACTTGCGCCCGAGTTCCTCACTATAGAAGAGTCCTTGCCTCTCTTTTACGTGAAATGTGCGACTTTTGGTGTTATTATCGCAGTATACTCTGTGACCATGTCTCAAGTGGTCCACAGCTGCCTGAAACAGCTGCATCCTGTCAGTTAGTTGGTAACACACAGTCTCCACTCCAGCCCTCTCCAAGGCAAAGTCCTCTGCCAGTGACTGCCACAGCTGGGTGAGGGCTGCAGGCAGGAAGTGCTCGGTTGGACTGTCCAGGAGAGGGCGGAAGGGACTGTAGCGTCATTTTTACCTCGTCC
>Ga0247837_1006818_pt1 | contig 15698 bp, 7 predicted proteins | sample LaCtaG_2_FD_187115 | JGI IMG/M metagenome (GOLD analysis project Ga0247837, IMG submission 187115) | Freshwater microbial communities from meromictic Lake La Cruz, Castile-La Mancha, Spain - LaCruzMarch2015_14.5m | ecosystem: Environmental > Aquatic > Freshwater > Lake | place: Spain: Castile-La...
TGGACGCCTCGGACCAAGCGTTTTTGAATTCGCTCCGAAACAAGTTCATGATCTTCGCTTTGGCTTTGGGTTTAGTCGCATTGACCAGCTATCTTGTTCCAGCCTTCTCGTTAAGAGTTCGTCGAGTTCGCCCCCTCCTTGCAGTCGGTATTGCAACGTTAACTTTGTTTGCAACATCTCCCTACATGGTTTTTTCGTGGAAGAAGTTCGCCTACGATTTCGGCGCGTTGATGAAAAATAGTGCCGGAGGAACTCAACCTCAATGGCTTCCCTATATTCAACGCTATTTCGAAATGGAGAGTATCTTACTGTTAGCGTTTTTTGGGGTCGGACTTTGGATAGCGTATCGACAAAAAATGGACATTCGATTCTCTCTGTTGTATCTAGGGATCTCGTATTGCATGATCGGGGGGGCCGGTTCAGGCTATCCACGGTATCTTGCCCCGTTGCTACCAGTGTTCCTGGTGATTGCGACATGGGCAACGATGGCTTGCTCGGCCATGGTTTCTAAAAAATTTCAATCATCGGGTGCGGCCGTTTGGATCCAGTGCAGTTTGGTCCTATGGGTTGGCCTTGAGCTTTCTCCGAAAATATTGGCTAGGCTGGATTTGCCCTTCAATGAAATGCGGACATCCTACGACTACGTCGTCGAACGCAAGCCCAGCATGGTCTTTTTCTCGACGTACGCTCCGGATGTCGAGTTTCGCATGGCGGGCATAGCGGTCCAAGAGATTCCCTCCCGTTGGCTAAGCCCCAACGATCTATCCTTCGTGGAGGGGCTGCTACCAACCGAGATGCTGATCCTGAGCGGCGAACAGGTAAAGCGGCTCAGCCCTCGCGTTCGTGAAAAGCTAGAATTGTTGTTGAGTGCAGTGAAAAACCAAGAAAGCACCAAGGATCAAGACATCTTGAGCGACCAATACGTTTTCTCTCGTTTGCCTCATTAAGCGGCGAAAGCAAATTGCATGCGTCGAAACTGACTTGTTTTTATGCAGCACCTTGCCAAGCCAGAAAACCATCTTCGCGGAACTCACCAGATGTTTTCAGCTTCTTTTGGGCAAAACGGACTCCTAACCCGTTTTTCGTCGCTCAGTTCTTGTAACGGTAGTTGCACGGTACAGTTTTTGCTTGTATGGCTTCGATAGGCGGCAGGGTATTCGTGTTTTTGGTGAGAATGGTCGTTCATTTTAAGGAAATGATTGGGCAAGGTCCCTAGCTAGAATTACGGATCGGATGAAAATCTGCTGTTGCCATACGCGCTTCGATTGTTTGGAATTTGTCAGTCGGTTTGACATGCCCTTCAATCAGCCTTCGAGAGCAGATGTTTATGCCTTCATTCAACTTTGATGATTACGATACCGGTGGTTTCTTCGACGAACTCATTCGCCCCAGCGGAAAGCCGCGTTCTGGTTCTGAGATATTAGTAGAGCGAATTAGTGAACTTCCAGATGAAGAGCTTCGATTGCGACAAGACGCAATCGACAAGGCTTTGTTGCGCATGGGAATCACCTTTACCGTTTACGGAGATGAGAGCGGGACGGAAAAGATTTTTCCGTTCGATTTGATTCCCCGTATTGTCCAGGCTTTTGAATGGCACCATATCGAAGCCGGATTGAAGCAGCGCATCCGAGCGTTGAACCACTTCATCGATGATATCTACCACGACCAAAACATCATCAAAGAGGGGATTATCCCGCGAGCGATGCTCGAAAAGGCCAAATCGTTTCGGCCTCAATGTGTTGGTTTAAAACCGCCACATCGGATTTGGTGCCACATCACTGGGACAGATTTGGTTCGCGACAAAGATGGCGGCATCTATGTTCTGGAAGATAACTTGCGGTGCCCGTCCGGGGTGTCGTATGTCCTTCAAAACCGATCGGTAATGAAGCGCAGTTTTCCGAAGATTTTTGCGGACTCGAAAGTTCGTCCAGTCATTGATTACCCTAGCCGGCTGTACCAAACTCTTGCTCATTTGTCGCCGCATGGTAAGCCTGACCCGACGATTGTTGTGCTGACGCCTGGCATTTACAACTCTGCCTATTACGAGCATTCGTTCTTGGCGCAACAGATGGGGATTCCCTTGGTGCAAGGGGAAGATCTACTGGTTCAGGACGATTGTGTTTACATGCGAAACACAGAAGGCTTCCAGCAGGTGGATGTGATCTACCGGCGAATTGACGACGATTTTATGGACCCCGAAGCATTTCGTGCCGATTCGATGCTGGGTGTGCCTGGTTTGATGCGGGCTTATCGTCAAGGCAACGTGGCCCTCGCCAACGCGCCCGGAACCGGTGTGGCGGACGACAAAGTGATATACGCTTACGTTCCGGACATGATCAAGTTTTACTTAAATGAAACCCCGAGCATCCCGAACGTAAAAACCTACATTTGCGAACGCGAGGACGATCGAAAGTACGTTCTGGAGCATCTATCGGAGCTTGTGGTGAAGGCGGCCAACGAAGCGGGAGGGTATGGCATGTTGATCGGGCCACATTCGACCAAAGAGGAACAAGATAAATTTGCTGCATTCATCCAGGCAGATCCAAGAAATTACATCGCTCAGCCCACGTTATCTCTGTCTCGAGTCCCTACGGTCGTCGGAGACCATTTTGAAGGCCGGCATGTCGATTTGCGGCCTTACATCCTGTACGGGGAATCCATCTGGGTTTTACCGGGTGGGTTGACTCGTGTCGCTCTCAAAAAGGGCTCGCTTGTTGTGAATTCTTCGCAGGGGGGCGGCAGCAAGGACACCTGGGTTCTTGCAGACCTTGATGTGGCCCAAGATCAGTCGGATGTAGATAAGGTACTTTAAAGAGAAATCATGCTAAGCCGAGTTGCAAATTCAATCTACTGGATGTCGCGATACGTGGAACGGGCTGAGAATATCGCACGATTCATTGATGTGACTCTCCAAGTCATTCTCGATCAACCTGCGGATACGGGAGAGCAATGGGAACCGCTCGTCCGGACCACTGGTGACGAGGAGTACTTTCTCAAACACTATGGACAGTTTAATGCTGCCAACGTGCTACGCTTCTTAAGCTTCGATCGATCCTACACCAATTCCATCCTTACCTGTTTGCAGAATGCTCGAGAAAATGCTCGAACGGTACGCGAAGCCATTTCATCGGAATCGTGGGAGCAACTGAATGCCTACTATCACTTCGTGAAGGAGGCTTCGGCGAGCTCCAATGCGTCTGCGGATCCAGAATTTTACGATCGAGTCCGACAGCATAGCCAGTTATTCAGTGGTATCTTGGATGCAACCATGACTCGTGGTACGGGCTGGCATTTTGCCAATATCGGAAGCTTGATTGAACGAGCCGACAAGACCAGCCGAATACTGGACGTCAAGTACTTTACCTTGCTCCGGAATGTGCACGACATAGATACGACTTTTGATGACCTTCTGTGGTCTGCCGTTCTTCGATCCGTCAGCGGTTTCGAAATGTTCCGCAAACGGCATCATGCTTTGACGGTGCATCGCGTTGTTGATTTCTTGATCCTTGACGCTAAATTCCCTCGGACGCTGCTTTATTGCCTCGAGCAAATGCTTCATTCGTTGAATCGCATTGCATCAGCAGTCCCAAGCGAGCAAAATCAAGCGATTATCGGCACCAAGAATTTGATTCGTTTGCTTCGGTCCGTGGATGCCAATACGATCATCGACGGTGGCATGCATGAATTCATCGATTCATTCCAATCCCAACTCAACGATATCGGCCAATCGATCAACGAAACGTTTTTCAAGGCCAGGTCGTTTTCGTCCTCGAAAATCGCATTCGGAGCAGAATCCGATCATCCGGAAACTGGTTCCTTGCAGACTCAATCTCAGTCTCAGTCCGCATCCCCGTCCAGCATCTCTATCGAGAGCTAAAGTCCATCAATGTCGATTCGCGTCGCTCTTCATCATAAGACCGTTTACACCTATGACAAACGGGTCAGTTTGGGGCCTCAAATTGTACGGCTGCGCCCCGCTCCGCATTGTCGAACGCCCATTCACAGCTATTCGCTGAAGGTCGAACCGGCGGATCATTTTGTTAATTGGCAGCAGGATCCTCATTCCAACTACTTAGCACGTTTTGTTTTCCAAGAGAAAACGGTTAAGCTTTCGGTGGAAGTTGATCTGATTGCCGAAATGACGGTCATCAATCCGTTCGATTTCTTTGTAGAAGACTCTGCGAAAGAATTTCCGTTTGAGTACGACGAGTGGCTGAGTGCGGAATTGACGCCTTTTCTTGAAAAGAAGCCGCTCGAGCCAAAGTTCCAAACGTTCATGGATGAGATTGATCGATCCACCACGGTCACGGTTGACTTCTTGGTAGCTTTGAACAGCCACATCCAGCGAACCATCGAATATCAAGTACGCATGGAACCCGGAGTTCAGACGCCGGAAGAAACGTTGACTCTTGGCAAAGGGTCTTGCCGAGACTCAGGTTGGCTCTTGGTGCAAACGCTTCGTCACTTGGGTTTGGCTTCGCGATTTGTCTCCGGATACTTGATTCAGTTAAAGCCGGATGTTTTGCCAATCGACGGCCCAGCGGGATCGCTAACTGATTTTTGCGATTTGCACGCATGGGCTGAAGTGTTTTTACCTGGGGCGGGATGGGTGGGACTCGATCCCACCTCTGGTTTACTGGCTGGCGAGGGTCATATTCCGCTGGCATGCACCCCCGAACCGATGTCGGCAGCCCCCATTTCAGGAGCGTTGGAGCAATGCGAAGTCGAATTCGACTTCAGCATGTCCATCACTCGAATCGAGAAAGAAGCTCGTGTAACCAAACCGTACACGGATTCAACCTGGGCCGCCATCGAGCAACTTGGTCATCATGTGGACAGTCGGTTGCAAGCCGAAGACGTTCGGCTGACGATGGGCGGGGAACCAACGTTTGTGTCTATCGATGACATGGAGGGGGCTGAATGGAACACCGCCGCAGTCGGGGAACGAAAACGCGCGCTTTCCGAAGTGCTCATCAATCGATTGAGAACTCAGTTCGCTAAAGGCGGCTTGCTTCATTACGGGCAAGGCAAATGGTATCCCGGGGAACCGTTGCCGCGTTGGGCTCTTTCCTGCTTCTGGCGAAAAGATGGCGTGCCTATTTGGAACGATCCAAAATTGATTGCAGAACATGACCGCGACTACGGGCTGGGCCTGGACGCAGCCCGTAGATTCTCTGCCACCCTAGCCCAATTGCTGGACGTGTCGACTCACTTTATCCATCCAGCATACGAAGATGTTTTTCATTACTTGCTGAAGGAACGACGCTTACCCCCCAACATCCAAGCGGACAGTGTCGACCTTCGGGACGCTGACGATCGCGCGAGCCTTGCGGCGGCGTTAGAAAGAGGGCTCAATCAACCCACCGGATTCGTAATGCCCTTGACGTGCCAGTCTTGGCAAGCTCGGCATCGCAAATGGATTTCCGGTGCTTGGCCAGTTCGATCCGAGCGATTGTTTTTGCAACCCGGTGATTCCCCATTGGGTTTGAGATTGCCCTTGGATTCGCTGCCCTGGGTGCCTGTGGCTCAGCGAAACACAGAACAGCCCATCGATCCAATGGCAAGTAGGCCCCCGCTGCCAAAAGTTGGAACCCATTACCAACATTTTGTTCAAGAGAAACAGCTTGCCCAGCCTATCACTGGCGTCACGGAACAACTGCTTCCCCAGGAGCAATGGATCGCGGAACGCATGTCGAAAACAGGCGCCAAGGGTAAGAAAAAGCAATTTGAGCTTCCGTCGCCAACCAACGTTGTGAGAACAGCCCTGTGTGTTGAGCCTCGCAAGGGCAAGCTGCATGTTTTCTTACCTCCGGTCGCAATCCTTGAAGACTACCTGGACTTGGTTGCCGCCATAGAAGCTACCGCGACAGCGCTGCAGATGCCGATTGTTTTAGAGGGCTATTTGCCGCCTCATGATGACCGCTTAGACTGCATCAAGGTTACGCCGGATCCAGGTGTGATCGAAGTCAACGTCCATCCATCTGCCAATTGGGACGAGCTCGTCGAGCGAACAACGATCCTTTACGAGGAAGCCAGCCAGACGCGGCTGGGAACTGAGAAGTTCGAACTGGACGGTAAACATTCCGGAACGGGCGGCGGGAATCATATCGTTCTCGGTGGTTCGACCCCATCCGACAGCCCGTTTTTGCGACGGCCTGATTTGCTGAAGAGTTTCGTCGCTTACTGGCAAAACCATCCATCGCTCTCCTACCTGTTTTCAGGCCGCTTTATTGGACCGACAAGCCAAGCACCCCGAGTGGACGAAGGGCGAAGGGACGCTTTGTACGAGCTGGAGCTGGCTCTGAGTCTGATACCACCGCGAGGACAGCACTGTCCACCCTGGTTGGTCGATCGCATTTTCCGTAACCTGCTGGTGGATCTAACGGGAAACACGCATCGTGCCGAATTTTGTATCGACAAACTTTACTCGCCCGATAGCAGTACGGGCCGCTTGGGACTGGTGGAGCTTCGCGGCTTTGAGATGCCACCTCATTCACGAATGAGTTTGGCACAGCAATTGTTAATCAGAGCGCTGGTGATGAAGTTTTGGGATCAGCCGTTCGAAGAACAGCTCGTAGACTGGGGCACTTCGTTGCACGATCGTTTCTTGTTGCCTCATTTCGTTTGGTCCGATTTTTCCGATGTTTTGGCCGATCTGAATAGGGCAGGCTTTTCATTCGATCGAGAGTGGTTTAAACCTCATTTTGAATTTCGATTCCCAGTAATTGGAACCCTGCAAAAGGACAATATCGAACTGGAACTGAGATCTGCGATTGAACCTTGGTACGTGTTGGGAGACGAGCCAGCCGGTGGTGGAACCGTGCGTTTCGTCGATTCCTCCGTGGAACGAATTCAAGTACTCGTCAGTGGTTTAACTGGCTCTAGGCATGTTATCACTTGCAATGGACGACGGGTTCCTCTGCATCCAACGGGAATGCAGGGGCAATTTGTTGCGGCCGTTCGCTACCGAGCCTGGTGGCCAGCAAGCTGCTTGCATCCGACCATCCCACTGCACACGCCTTTAGTTTTTGATATCTTAGACCGTTGGACCGAGCGTTCGGTTGGCGGATGCACCTATCATGTGGCGCATCCTGCTGGTCGAAATTACGAAACTTTTCCTGTGAACTCGTACGAAGCTGAGGCAAGACGCGTGGCTAGATTCTTTCCAATGGGACACACCCCAGGATCGGTGGAGATTCCTTCGGTCGAAGAGAATTCCTTTTTTCCTTTGACTTTGGACCTTCGTAGGCCATTAATTTAATATCGGAGCTCCGTTCGAGACTCAAGTTGCAACACGCGAATGCCATAAGGTCGCTAAAGGGCTAATGAATTAGTCTGCTGTCCACCTTGGGGCTTGACCAAATTTGCCATTCGGAATGCGGCAGGAGCTTCATTGAGCCTCATGGTACTCGCCTCCGAGTTTTGCGGGCCCCCTCCCCCGCACCTCGGCAATCGGCAAAGCAATCCTCTCCAACGACGAAGAATGGAATAGTGAGCTCGGTGTTTAGCAATTACCGTCCGATTCAAGGTGTGTATGACGAACTTGTCCACGAGGATGGGACGATTCGACCTATCTGGAACGATGTGATTCAAAGGCTCGATGCAATGGGGATGGGGCAGCTGCTGAACCGCAGACAACAAGCACTAGCGCAAATTGCACGTGACGGCGTTTCCTTCAATCCACATGATTCGGAAGGGCAGACTTCCCGTCCGTGGTTGCTGGACGCATTGCCACTGGTTCTTGCCGAAGCCGAATGGAAGCAAGTTTCGGAGAAACTGGCTCAACGTGCTAGTTTGATGGAAGCGATTCTCGCCGACCTCTATGGTCCTCAGCGATTGATCAAAGAGCGAGTCATTCCACCCAGACTCTTGTTTGGCCACCCCGCTTGGCACCCAGCCTACAGTCGCCTGTATTCCTCGGTTCATCGGTACCTCCAGTATTACGTCGCGGATATCGCTCGGGCATCCGATGGCACATGGCGAGTCGTAGGGGATCGCACCAAGTCCCCGTTCGGTTTAGGGTATGTTTTGGAAAATCGGATTGTCACATCGCGGATGCTTTCGCCAATATTTAGAAAGATGCCAGTAAGGAAGCTCGCACCGTTCTATGCGATGCTGAAGGATGAACTTCGAAGTCTCGCACCTAGAACCAAAGAGAATCCAAGAATTGTTCTTTGGACAAAAGGACCGCTTGGACGATCTTATTTTGAGGATGCCTACTTGGCGCGGTACTTGGGGTACACTTTGGCCGAAGGAGGGGATCTTTCGCGACGTGGCGGAGTGATCCAATTGAAAACGCTTGGCGGACTTCTACCGGTTGAAGTTCTGTTTCGACGAATCGATGATGACGATTGCGATCCGGTAGAACTTCGCTCATCCGAATACGGTGTGCCCGGGCTGCTGGATGTCGTCCGCAACAACATGGTTGCAGTCACCAATTCGATTGGTAGTCGTTTGGTCGAGTCGCCAGTGTTCCTGCCCTTTTTGCCAGACATCTGCCGGTTTCTGCTGAAAGAAGATCTGAAGCTGCCTTCGGTTCGGACCTGGTGGTGTGGCGATGAAGAACAAAAGCAATACGTGATCAACAACTTGGATAACTTATCCATTCGGCCAGCGTTTCGAATGTTGGATGAGCCTCCTTTTCATCCTCAATCATTGACGGAGGAAAGCCGAGCGGATTTGATCCGCAAAATGAATGCTGCCCCTGAAGAGTTCGTTGCGCAAGAAACCATCGAGCGATCGACCACTCCGGTGCTGATGGAAGGACGTGTCGAACCATGGCATCTTGCTTTGCGAACCTACTTGGTCTCAACCGACGAAGGGTATAAGACTTTACCGGGTGCGCTTGCCCGAGTTTCTAGAAATTCGGAAGCACTTAGTTACACCATGAAATCCGGGGAGCGAAGCCAGGACGTCTGGATTATCGCAAAGAAGCACGAAAACGAAATTAGCCTACTTGAGCCATCGACGACACAAGTTCTTCCTCGACGCAGCGGTTCGGAACTGCCAAGCCGTGTCGCGGATAATTTGTACTGGCTTGGCAGGTATATCGAGCGGGCTGAGCAGATCGCACGATTGATGCGTGCTGTTTTCGAAACCCTGGAATCAGAAAATGCAGAAGAAACCCACTATCGACCTATGTTACGGGTTCTTGCAGAAAATGGTCATATCGATCCCGATTATGTCATTCCCGAGTTTAGTCGTCGTACGCCTGCGGTAATCGATGTGCTTCCGACTGCAATGTTCGACACTCAAAAACCGTTGGGTCTGCGAACCACCATCAACAGTGCGGTGTTCAATGCCGTCCGAGTTCGAGACCGTATTTCACCCGACATGTGGCGAACCATCGATCGCATCCAACAGACCGTCGATCCAAATCGCTACGATTCACAGCTCCGAAATTTGGACGTGATTTCAATGCTCGATCGATTGCTCGCGGACTTTGCGAGCTTCGCAGGCTTGATCGCTGAAAACATGACGCGTACGCTCGGATGGCGATTTTTGGATCTTGGTGTGCGAATCGAACGAAGCATGCAGATCAACAATCTTGTCAGAATCTTTTTTGCCTCCGAACGCAATGAAGAGCCAGCCACAATTGAAGCCATTCTCCGCATCACCAATAGTCTTATGACTTATCGAACCCGATACCTGGCTACCTTTCAAGTTCCAGTGGTGCTTGACCTGCTGATCACCGACGTTTCCAATCCCCGTTCAATTGCGTTTCAACTGGCGCAAGTCACCGAGCACTTGAATGCGATGCCTCGCGATGAACTGCAGGCACTTCTTACCCCCGAGCAGCGATTGGGTCTGACCATCGCAAGCCTTGTGAAACTTGCTGACATCTATGTGTTGGCAGAAGTAAGTCGCGATGGAAGACGAATTCAGCTTGAGAAGTTAGCCAAAAGACTGGAAGAGCATTTGCCAAAATTGTCCGATGCGGTCTCGGGAAGATACTTAACCCATGCCGGGCCACCAAGACACTTTTCGGCAAAAGAAAAATCTACCTAGCGTACCGTGACGCCTCTTCGACCTTTGTTTCCCTTTGCTTTTGCAACCCTCACGATACACCAACGCTCGCATGAAGTATTCGATTCACCACACTACCGTCTATTTGTACAACTCGCTTGTTAGCGTTTGTCAAAACATGGTGATGTTAACACCCAGAAAGTCCAAGGTATTGGCATGCCATTCTCATCGACTGAACATTGTTCCAACCCCTAGCTTTTCGACCACGCATTTGGATGCGTTCGACAACTCGGTCATGACGTTTACCGTCGAAGAATCGCATAGCATGCTGACTATCAAAGCCGTTAGCCTCGTGGAACTGATGGACTGGAAAGTTCCCCATGCAAATCAATGCATGAGCGTTCGTCAAATGCAGGAGATGCTCCACAACTCAAGCGATCCCGGATGGTTTGACGCAGTCCCATTCGTTTTCGATTCACCTCGAATTACAAGAAGCGACGAATTCGCAAAGTTCATATCGCGAATTGCAAGCTTGGACGTGCCGGTACTGAGCGTACTTGAGCAACTTGCCAGCTTGATTTATCGCGAATTCAAGTACTGCAAAGAAGCCACTCAGGTTGATACACCGACTGAAGTTGCATTCCAAGGACGGGCTGGAGTGTGTCAGGACTTTTCCCATATCGCTATCGCTTGTCTGCGTTCGGTTGGAATTCCCGCACGTTATGTCAGTGGCTATCTGAGAACGACACCTGCACCAGGCCAACCGCGACTTGTCGGCGCAGATCAATCGCACGCATGGGTCTCGGCCTGGTGCGGCGGTAATTCAGGATGGGTGGATTTCGATCCTACGAACAATTGTTTCTGTTCGATGAATCACATACCGATTGCTTGGGGACGGGACTATACCGACGTTGTTCCCATTCGAGGAGTGTTCTTGGGCGCAGGCGAACCGGTGCTGAGCGTTTCGGTTGACGTCACCAGCGACTAAGCCACAAGCCCCTGGTTGCGAATGATTTAATCGTTACAGATCCCCCACGTTGAATTGTCTTACTCTGAAATTTTGGCACATTGGATTTCGCATCGAATGTGGGGAAACGGTCAACTATATTTGGATTTTATTGGCCTACTTGTTCTCCGTGGCTATCTCAACGTGTTTTGAATCCACCAGCTCCTTGGAACGACGGTCTCATAAGCCCGATGCTTGAAAACCAATCGCTACTCGATCATTCCCCAAATGATTCGCGTCCGCTTCGATTGATCATGATCGCGGTCGCATGCAGCCCCTACCGTGGTTCGGAAGCCGGAGTGGGTTGGAATCGTGCGATTCAGGCGGCTAAGTTTGACGAGACATGGGTGATCACAGAACAAGGGGAATTTTCGGACGAGATTGATGACTTCCTTGTGAAGAACGGGGAAATTCCGAACCTTCACTTTGTTAAGGTCCCCAACGGACGGTTCGGGGCACTGCTAAGAAAGTTTCGCCTTACCTACTACGTATCCTATTGGTTATGGCATCGAACGGCGCTGCATGCAATGCGAGAACTGGTACGGACCCAACCGTTTGATTTGGTACATCAAGCCACCTACTGCGGGTACCGCGAGCCTGGTCGCGGTTGGACCTTGCAAAAGCCATTTGTTTGGGGACCACTGGGTGGAACTCAAAACTTCCCTTGGAGGTTTTTTGATGCTGCTGATTTGTTTGGAACCCTTCGAGAAGCCAGCCGCTCGGTACTGAATCAAATCCAAATGCGATTTAGTCGCCGAGTCCGCAAGGCACTTGCAAATAGCGAAATCGTTTTGGCCGCGAACACATCCATTCGCGACGATTTCCGAAGCTTCTTTCGCTACGATCCTCGAGTTCGGGTTGAGATTGGAACTCAGTATGTTTCCGAGTACGACAAAATCCGAAGAACCCCACAGCGTCCGCTCCAAATCCTTTGGTCCGGTGAACTGAGAACTCATAAAGCCCTACCGTTATTGCTCAAAGCCATTGCAAAGCTACCCAATCGAGTGGTAGTCGACGTCCGAATTTTGGGACGCGGTCCCTTACTAAATCGATGGGTAAGACTTGCATCCAAGCTAGGCATTAGCCACCGAGTTCAGTTCATGAAATTTATTCCCCACAACGAGGCATTAAAGCAATTCCATTGGGCCGACATCTTTGTTTTTACAAGCCTGCGCGACACCACCGGATCGGTCATTCTGGAATCTATGGCGCATGGAACTCCCGTCGTTTGTTTGGACCACCAAGGGGCGCGTGATCTGATCAACGAGAAGTGCGGCGTCAAAATTCCTGTTAGAACACCGAATCAAGTGGTCAACGATTTAGCAATCGCAATTACAGAACTGTTTGATGCACCTGAGAAATGTGAGACACTAGGCCGTGGCGCTATTGAGGAAGCAAAGAAATATCATTGGGATGTTCAAGGACGCTACATGGCAGGCGTTTATCGTGAAGCGGTTTTCGGTAAGACAAACGAAAGACCTTCGGAAACACTTCCTCGCATCGCAATGTTTGCGTTCTCTTGCCATCCCACGGATACCATGGAGTCGCGTGTTGGCTGGAATCGAATTCTCCATGCATCAAGGCGATTTGAAACGCACGTCTTCTACGGCGAACGGTTCGCGAAAGAGGACTTAGAATCTCTTTTAAACGAACATCCTTTTAAGCACCGCATTCATCTGCACCAAGTAGAATTGCCGTCTTATTGGAAGCCGTTCCTGCGTATTTCCGGAATGTTCTACTTTACTTACAATGCTTGGCATAAGGCAGCCTACGCGTTATCGCGAAAAATGCACGATCGGCAACCGTTTGCTTTGGTGCATCAAGTCAATTTTTGCGGATTTCGTGAACCAGGCTACGGCTGGAAACTCAATGCTCCCTTTTTATGGGGCCCTGTGGGCGGTACACAAAACTTCCCCATGCGGTTTCTAGGAGTAAGCGATGTACTGGGGGGGATTCGAGAATGGTGCCGGAACTTCATCAATGGCTTTCAAATGCGATACTCCAGACGTGTTCAAGGGGCAGCCCGAAAGACCAGCATCATCTTTGCCGCCAATTCGACCGCACAACGCGATATCCAACGTTCACTGAATCGAACCGCGCAACTGCAATTGGAAATTGGAATCCGCGAAATTGCTAATCAACCGAAGCCAGTCCGTGACGACCAGCGGCCTCTACGTTTGCTGTGGGCTGGACGGCTTCGATCATGGAAAGGACTGCCTCTGTTGTTGGAAGGACTCGCACAACTTCCCAAAGAATGTCCGTTCGAGCTACGTGTTATGGGACAAGGAAACTTGCTCCGTTCATGGCAAAGGCTCGCGAATCGATTAGGCATCGCTGAACATGTTCAGTGGATCGGTTGGCCGTCCTACAAGGAAGGACTCGAACAGTATCGCTGGGCTGACTTGTATGCATTTACAAGTCTTCGCGATACGTCCGGCACTGGGTTGCTCGAGGCATTAGCTGCGGGCACGCCATTGATTGGCTTAGACCACCAGGGCTTCGCAGATATCGCAACTGCCACATGTGCGATTCGGATTCAGCCTGAATCACCAAGCCAAGTCGCAAAAGATTTTGCTGCTGAAATTGCCTCCATTAGTTTGGATTCGCCTCGGTTGTATCACCTAGGACGCGGGGCGCTGAAGCGTGCCGAATTTTATCATTGGGATAGATTGGCGGAAGGAATGGATGCCGCATACTCCCAAGTCTTGAAAGCATCGCAAGGGACCCACGCACCATGACGAGCGAGTCGGATGCGGGCAATAGAGTCCAGCGGGTTTCCAAATCGTTTTTTCGTCGAGGAGCTCTGAGCATTCTTGACCAAGGAATTGTCAGCGTTACCAGTTTCGCGACTTTAGTTCTTATCGGTCGATTGGGAGGGGACGAACAACTAGGGATATACGCAATTGTCTTCACGCTGCTGTGGTTGGCTGCAAGCATTCCCAACGCACTCGTTTGGACTCCCTTTACTGTTCGCATGCCCAGACTCAAGGCTGAGGAACAAGTCCTCTTGCAATCAAGTATCGCTTGTCACACGACAGTGTTCTGTTTGCTCATGTCTGGACCGACCCTTTTGATGCTTGCCTGGATGGCTCCTCTCACTCCTTGGCTTGGATTTTCCTCTTGGGTGTACGTCGCAGGGATGACATTGAGAGAGCATTTACGACGTGTACGAATGGTACATCTCGACATGACTGGACTACTCATTCTTGATGCTTGTATCTGTTCCATACAGATTATCAGTTTTGCCGTTCTCTACTACAGTGATGGGGTGGATGCAATTTCGGTCATGCTTTCGCATGGATTAATTGCAGGACTACCGGTAGTCGCCACTTTCTTGAATACTGGTGCATATCGTGTGGGAGTATACAAGGCGATCTCGGACTGGAAGATCCATTGGGAAAGTGGACGATGGCTAGCTGGAGCCGCATTGATCAATGCGGCCAGTGAGGCCTTCGTTCGATTCGCCTTCGCAAGCATGCTAGGGATGCAGGGCCTGGGAAGATTCACCGCAGCATTCTCGTTGCCGATGGTTGCTAACCCCCTCGTAATCTCCTTATCCAACTTCCTAAGAGTAGATATGGCTCGGGACGCAGCTACCGATTCAATAAAACAACAAAGGACGTCCTTTTGGAAGAACCAAGTGTTGTGCACTGCTCTTGGGATACTTCTCTTTGGAACCATTGCTGCGGTGGGTGGCTTGGGAGCTCAAATTACCTACGGGGCGAAGTTCGATGGCTTGAACCTCCCCATTTTAGCGATTTGCGTTGGGCTCGCAGTTTCCATGATGTGCATTCCAAGCGAGATCGCACTCACTTCCGCAGGGCAAACAAAGACACTTATTCTGGCTTCGATAGCACGATTCACAGCCGTACTGCTCGTTGCCTGGCCCGCCATTCACTATCTAGGATTGATAGGTGGCGGAATTACGATCACAGCAGGTTTCGGGATAGTCCTAGTGATTCAGTTGAAGGATACTATGCCCCTATTGAAAGACAAACCAGATTCCACCCAAGTGAGGCCTCATTAATGGGATCGACATAGTTTCCTAGGACCGTATCAAAGTATCAAGGGGCAAGCATCTCGATGTTTTCGTCCATCGAGCGAAATAATGACCTCATTCGACTCTCCACCGCTCCACTAGGTGCCACCCACCGTTGTACCAGGTGCCACCCACCATTTGACACCCACCATTTGACAAGATGCCACCCACTTTTCTAAGCTAAACCTAGCAGCCAACTAGGAACATGATATGGCCTTTGGGTGCATGCCCATACCCATGGGACTTTCTAGCTCGTTAAATCCGAACTAGACGAGATGAGACGAAAGAAAAGCGAGGCATACACCCAATAGGCAAGAGACTTTTCTCCAATGCCTTCGGCTTAACGGCATCTGCGAAAGTAATCATTCACCATTAAGCGCCTAACGCAACAAAGAAGTTGCCCATCCTGACGTTATCTACAAGACAGGGCTATTCGAGACTGTCTTGGTTAGCCCTTTCTAGGTGCTCATCAGAACCCTGCTCATCCACGGACTAATTCGTTCACACAAAGCATTTCCGAGCCATCTTTTGGCCCGGCTGAAACATCATGCCTCCAGATGCTGCCATCTCACGCATGCGGTCGGGCGAACCCGCGCCGCGACTCTTGCCAAAGTACTTCTTGAAATTCCACACTAAATCACACCACATCCCCGCATCGATTCCAACTCGCTGTAATACCGGAGCGTA
>Ga0247837_1006820_pt1 | contig 15697 bp, 12 predicted proteins | sample LaCtaG_2_FD_187115 | JGI IMG/M metagenome (GOLD analysis project Ga0247837, IMG submission 187115) | Freshwater microbial communities from meromictic Lake La Cruz, Castile-La Mancha, Spain - LaCruzMarch2015_14.5m | ecosystem: Environmental > Aquatic > Freshwater > Lake | place: Spain: Castile-La...
GAGCCGTAGCTGCTAAAGCCATGCAAATGAAATCAGAAGGACGCGATGTTATTAATTTAGGAGCTGGTGAGCCTGATTTCGACACGCCAGAATATATTAAAGACGCCGCTATTGCTGCTATTAAAGCGGGTTACACTAAATACACTCCTGTTGATGGAATTACTGAATTAAAAGAAGCAATATGCAATAAATTCAAACGTGATAATGGCCTTGATTATAAACTCAACCAAATTTTAGTTTCAGTTGGTGGCAAACAAAGTTTTTATAATTTATGCCAAGCCTTTATTAATGAAGGTGATGAAGTAATCATTCCCGCCCCTTTTTGGGTTTCATATCCTGATATCGTATTATTAGCTGATGGCAAGCCTGTAATTATCCCAACAACTTATGAAATGCGTTATAAGATTAATGCAGAACAATTAGAAAAAGCTATCACGCCTAAAACAAAATTATTTGTTATTAATAGCCCTTCAAATCCTTCAGGTATTGCCTATAGTTTTGATGAGTTAAAAGCTTTAGGCGAAGTTCTTAAAAAGCATCCACAAGTATTAATTGCAACCGACGACATGTATGAGCATATAATTTGGTCACAACCATTTGTGAATATTTTAGATGCTTGCCCTGAGCTATATTCGCGCACTATTGTTTTAAATGGCGTATCTAAAGCGTACTCAATGACTGGCTGGCGCATCGGCTATGCTGGCGGCCCCGCACCTTTAATTAATGCGATGAAAACAGTGCAATCACAATCAACTTCAAATCCTTGCTCAATCGCCCAGCGGGCGGCAGTTGCTGCATTGAATGGGGGCGAAGAATCTATAAAAGAAATGGTAAAAGCATTCCACGAGCGCCATGATTATGTAGTCAAGCGCTTAAATGAGATTCCAGGGATTGATGTTATACCTTCTGATGGAACTTTTTATATTTTCCCATCTGTAAAAAAAATCATTGAGAATCAAGGTTATGCTAATGATTTAGAGTTCTCAAACAAATTATTGGAAGAAACCGGGTTGGCTCTAGTGCCTGGCTCTGCCTTTGGCAATGAAGGCTCAATACGCATTTCTTTTGCAACAAATTTAGAGATTCTTAAAGACGCTTTAAACCGTTTACAATCTTTTATAGAAAAATAACGTAATTTTACTATGTATTCTATTGACCAATTCAAAGAATACATTTAAGATTCGGCACATCGTTCCCCAGTAGCTCAGTCGGTAGAGCGGATGACTGTTAATCATTAGGTCGGCGGTTCAAGTCCGTCCTGGGGAGCCATATACAGCAAGGGTTATAAGCTTAATCCAGATAAATTACCGACTCATTTTACAAAAACTTCTGCTCTTTCCCAATTAAGATGTCACCTTTAATCATCCGCAGAGCACCTTAACACGCACTCTATAATTTTCAAAATTTCTAAAACCATAAGCTCTTCGTTGAATCAATTTGATTTTCCGATGAAACCCTTAAGTTATCCCATTAGATTTACTAAATCGCAACATTCTAGCGACTTCATCTTTCCAAGCAGTAAGTATTTTGCGCAAGGATTTTAATGCCCTAAATCCACTTTGCTTTAATTCAGCAAGCTTTTCCAAGAAATCAGGTATAACCTTAAGGCATGCCTTTTGAGTTAATGCTCGCTTCATTAATAAGTAATTAAGCTGTTGCTGAAATTGATAGATAGCTTTAATCGCTGGATTTTGAATTAAAAAAGTATCTCTTTTTATTTTTTTACTTAACTTAGATTATCAGGTCTAGTTCTCAATAAGGCTAAGATGCCTCTGTTATTTTTTACATCATTGGATAGCTCTCGATAAGTCATCATATATTCGTGGCAGTCAATATTGCTCCAATAAATATCATTCGATTATTGCTAATAATAATAGGTTCTATGAATAGATTAGGTAATTGTTGGGATAATGCTATTTCAGAAAGCTTCTTTCATACATTAAAAGTTGAATTAGTTCATCAAAATAACTATTTAACTAGAGACGAAGCTAAAAGCAGTATCTTTCAATATATAGAAGCTTATTATAATTAAAAAAGATTGCATTCTGCTATTGACTATAAGACTCCTTTTGAGCTTGAATGTCTTAGTATAAATTCGCATAGATTAGTGTCCGTTAAATTGGGGTTGGATTAAAAAAATAAGGATGTTTTTGATGCCAAAATTAATTCGCTTAAAAAATATATATCTTATTTTTGTTGCCGCATTTCTAATCCTAATAATAAGTAATATTTTTGTAATTAAAGAGTTAAAAGAACGCACCCTTATTTCTAATCAGATGATTGCCATGGGTCATCCATTTATTGAGCAACGAATCAAAGAGTTTGAACACGTAAGATTTTTAAATTTCATCGCTATCTTGTTAAGCACCCTGCTTGGCTATTGTTTTATAGTATTTTCCTTTCTAGCTATTATTAAGCTTGTCAAAGCAAATAATCTCGGACACCTTAAAGAATTGCAGTTAGGGCAAGAAAAAAGTCTTCTGGAAGAGTCTAAACGAATAGAGGTTGAATCATTGCTGGAAGGAATGCCAGATGCTTTAGTAATCTGCAATCAAGAAGGAAATATTACTTATATTAATTTATTAGCTGAGAAATTGCTTGGATATACTCGCAGTGAACTTTTGGGGCAAAAAATAGAAAGATTAGTGCCAAATCGTTTTGGTACCCATCATGAAAAATATCGAGATTTATATTTTAAAAAACCTCAGTCTAGACCAATGGGCATGGGATTGGAGCTTTATGCTAGGCATAAAAATGGGATTGAAATTCCGGTGGACATTTCTTTAAGTTCTATAGAAACCACTAACGGAAAGTGTGCGATAGCAGCCATTAGAGATGTTACTAAACGTAAAGAGATACAGAGATTGCTGGATGAAAGTGAAAAACGATGGAAATATGCATTAGAAAGTGGGAATCAAGGTGTTTGGGATTGGTATGTGCCTGAAAAAATAATATATTTTTCACATACCTGGAAAGCTATGCTGGGTTACCAGGATGATGAAATAAAAAATGAGCAATCGGAATTTGAGTCTCTTGCACATCCTGATGATTTACCAAAGGCATGGTGTTGCATTAATGAGCATTTTGAAAATAAAACAGATGAATATCGTTGTGAAGTTCGCTTTCGTTGCAAAGATGGTGGCTATAAATGGGTACTTGCTCGCGGTAAAGTTCTTAGTCGTGACGATGATGGAAAAGTATTGCGAGCATTAGGAACTCATACTGATATAAGTTCCTTAAAAGAACAAGAAGCTAAATTAAAACAGTTAGCTGAGCATGATGCTTTGACCGGTTTAATTAATCGACCATTTTTTGCAGATAGGCTTTCTCAAGCTATTAAACTGGCAAAAAGACACCGCGATAATGTAGCAATTTTGTTTTTAGATTTAGATGATTTTAAACATGTAAATGATACCTATGGCCATACGGCTGGTGATTTATTATTGTGTGATGCGGCGAATCGAATAAATAATAGTGTAAGGGAAAGCGATACCTTAGCAAGATTGGGAGGAGATGAATTTGTTTTATTGTTGAATCAAATTAAAGATAAAAATGAAGTTGTGAATATCGTCAAAAAAATTATAGATGACTTCTCAAAGGAATTTATAATTAATAATAAAAAATTAATGGTTACATTAAGCATAGGTATCGCGTTATACCCTAAAAATGGTAAGGAATTATTGATTGAAAAAGCTGATGCTGCTATGTATCATGTTAAACGAAATGGAAAAAATAATTTCAAGCTATATAATAACGCTCTAAAGATAAATAAATAATCCATGGGTTTTGAGAGACTTCAATGGGCATAAATACGAAAAGTTAATTTAATTATAATAATAGGTCTATAATTAATTTATTCTAATTTAAAATAAATTTTGGGAGTCTATCTTGGCTAATGAAGAAATACCTGAAGTTCCAGATGAATTTCCTGATATACCACAAGAATATCCAATATTACCTGAAACTATAGAGCCAGAACCTAGTAATAGCCCTGAGCCAGATTTAGAGTAAAACGGGTTTTATCAATAGGCATCTTATTAAAAGGAATAAACCAATGTGTTTTTCAGCGGATGCTAGTTTTAGTTTAGGTACGGTACTTATTTCATCAGGAATTTTTTCAGCAATTAGAGCTAATAAAGCCAATAAAAATTATATTTTTTTAGCCTTAATACCTATTTTTTTTGGAATTCAACAAATCATAGAAGGAATTGTTTGGTGGCAATTATATGGGAGTAAATCGCCAATCTCGTCTTTTGGGATTTATTTTTATTTATTCTTTGCATTTTATTTTTGGCCATTTTTTATTCCTCTTTGCGCCTATCGTATAGAACAAAATACCACTCGAAAAAAAGTTCTGGCAGGATTTCTGATTGCGGGCACTATATTAGGGAGCATCATCTACATACCATTATTACTAGGAATTATTAGTGCTCAAGCGATTATAGCTGGGCAATGCATTCAATATATTGTAAATCAATCAAGCATAACTTCTTGGTTATATTCTATTGGTTATATCCTAGTCATTACTATGTCATTACTTCTTTCATCTATACCAAAAATCAAGCTATTGGGCATATTAATTTTCATATCTGCAACTATATCTTACTGGTGGTATTTTTATGCATTCACTTCAACATGGTGTTTTTTTGCCGCATTTATATCGCTTTATATCGTCTATATCATGTATCGATTACCAATGAAGACTAAACTTAATTAGATTGCATTAAAATAATTTAAAATAAGTCACGGCACCCGAGCCACGACCGTTAGGGAGTGGAAAAGTTAAAACAGGAAGAAGAATGCTCGGTCTTTATTTTCAAATACTGCCGTTGGCAATACTATCAAATTAAACGAGATCACACATCTGATTTTTCAAGTACATAATTACTTTTGTGAGATACGTTTCATCCCCGTCAGCTATTAACTTCTCCACTCCCTAACGGTCGTGGCTCGGATACCGCGCCATAATTGCATATAAAAGCCAATCAATCCGTCATCATAAAGGTTGAATACTCAAGATTTTTAAAGTCTTTATTTAAATAAATTAATGCAAATGAAATAGATAATAACAAACTTAAACCCACCCCATATCCAAAAAAAGAAGGTCCTGCATATAATGAAATAAGAGTGAAAGTAAAATTAGATGTCGCAAAAATAATACATACATATAACGCATGTAAATACTCAGTCAAATAATACAAAATATTAAGTAATCCCCATAGTATGATATTCAAACCAACAGCAATAATAAGAATTAAAAGTATATTTAAATAAATAGGCAGGATATTAAAAGTTGATAATATAAAAGAAGCTGATAAAAACATGATGACAGTCATAGTCGATTGAGTTTTAAATAAACTTAATACTGATTCTTTGCCGGCTAGAACAAGCTCTGATTTAACCGCTGATATTTCAGCATAAGTTTTTCTTCGAAAAATAGTTTTCATAAATTTTGGATAAATTAAGCCAAAATTAGCCTCGATTTGCATTAAGAAAGTAGAAGTTGTAGGGATGATTGCAAGATATGCAATAAACATTGGTAAGTCATAAACTGGTGATAATCTTAATGGTGGGAAAATTACAAAACCGGTATTATCGTTATACCAGAAAAGGTATTTATCAATCCAAAAGCCAAAAGTATAAAAAAAACTTGAAAAAAACAAAGAAAAATAAAAGTTTTCTTTTTTTAAGAAATCAAAGCGAATTAAATCACTTGTTGGATAATAATCTAAAATTGAATGTAATAAAAATATTAATATAATAACTTGGGCGATTAAAAATTCAAATAACATAGAAATAAGATTAGGTTCATCTAATAAAAAATGAACGACTATCATAGAAAAATAACCTAATGAAAAACCCCATATTATAAATCTATAAGCTTTATTCCCGGTTAAAAGAACTACCGACACCCAAATCATAGATAAAATTATAAAAATAGATATGAGCTCTAATTTTAAAATAAAGCTATATTCGCTTAAGAAATAAAAAACTACCGGTACTGAAAGGGAAATAGATATAATTAACTGTAGCAATAATACACCTATAAAATTAGGGGTAATTTTATTAAAATCTTTTTCAATAACTATATCAGCAATACAGCGGAAAAATGTAAATTGTAAGAATGATCCAATAATCATCGATGATGAAAGCAAATAAGTAATAATAGAAAGAAATTGATAGGTTATTTTATATGATGGCGTAGAAAATAATGAAAATAAACAAGTGACAGATAAGCTTAATATCATAAATAAGCCAGGACCCGCTCCCATCAGGGTCGTCATGGTATATGCGCGAAGCAAGCTTCGATAAGAACCTTGATCCCATAATTTTTTTAATTCAAACCCTATTCCGGCCATTTGATATCGCACGCTCGTAAATTGATTGGTAATTTTCTTTTAATTGTTCCATGCTGTAATATTTTCTTACTCGTGTCACTGCAGTTTGTTTTGCTTCTTCCCAAGCAGTCTTTGATGTTAATAATTCAATTGATGCTTCAGCAAGACCTTCAGCATTGCCTAAGCTTACTATCCTTCCTGCTTTTCCAAGGGCTTTATCTTCAGGATTTTTACCTTCAATAAGCTCGCGACAACCGCCAACATCAGTCGCTACAACCGGCAAACCAACAGCAAAACTTTCTAAAATAACAAAAGGAGAGCCTTCACTAATCGAACTCATGACTAGCAAATCTATTTTAGGATACATTTCCATCATAGGGTGCTCGCCAAGAAATTTAATTTTATTTTTAAGGCCTAAGATTGCGACTAAGTCTTTGCAGCTGGCAACATATTCTTCATCCTCTTCAATTGATCCGATGATCCATGCTTCAGCTTTTGGGATCTTGTTAATTATTAAAGCGCTTGCTCGAATAAATGTTTTGAAATCTTTGATTGGCACTACGCGACCAACATAGGCGATAATTGGATTTTCCTCGTCTAGTTTTAAATCTAAAAATTTATAACGTTCAAAATCTACACCATAAGAAATAATTCTTGTTTTTTGGGGCTCGGCACCATCGGCAATTTGGCGTTCTCTATATATGTCAATTAAACTGATAATTGGATCAGCGGAACGATAAGCAATTTTTGCAAGTACCGTAAAAAAATTAGTCCAGACATCGAGCAATCCTCTTTCGATATTAAACTGCTTTTTCTCTTGCACAATATATTCAAAAAAATAATTGCGCATTAATTCAATCCAGCGCTCCTTTGTATAAATTCCATGCTCAGTAATAACAAAGGGAAGTGAATATTTTTTTTGCATTAATGCGCCTAGAAAACCTGCGTAACCTGTAGATGCGCTATGTAAAATTTTTACTTTCGGAAGATTAGTGACAATTTTATTTAAAGACCAAAACGGCCTATGTAACGATCTAATTCCCCAGAAAAAATCAAAAAATGATTGATCTGAATATTGTTTATTATATTTATCAATTAAGATTTCCCATGATGTTTTCGATCTTAAAAATAAACATTCATTTATTTGCTCACTATCCCCCATTAATTCAAAAAGTTCTAACATGGTATCTGAATTATCCGAGACGAATGTCACGAATTTATCATGCATAGATTCAATTTTTTTGCGTGTCTCTGCCGATATGTCTTTTGCAATGTGCTTTGGCGGTAAATTATCTTCAAATAGATAGTGAGCTTCTAAATGAACTACATTATCTAATAAAGTACTATGATAGCCTTTATAATCTTCTTTTTTTGTCCCTAAAAAAATAACGGCAAAACTATATTCAGGAAAAAATCTAATTAATTCTCTAGCCCAATGAGAAACGCCGCCACCTACAAAGGGAAAGGTGCCTTCTAATATCAAACAAATATCGGCTTCTTTTGCCGTTGGGAATTTTAGATTATTCATGGTAGATCCCAAAAACGTTTAACTGGTGCAATTAAAGGAATATTTAAAAAAATATTTGATTTTAAATATTCTCGCACCGCTTGATAATCATGCAATTTATATTTGATTTCAGCAAGATAAGGCAAAATTTGATAAGGGGGAATTTCTAAAGAAGATATATGACTAAAAGCTGCTTCCGCTTTTTTAATCTCGCCTAAACGAATATAAATTTTACCAAGTAGCGCCCATAAAGTTACATCTTCTTTTAAGATCTTTAATGCCGATAAAGTATAAGTCAGTGCTTTAGATAAAATAGATTCTTCAAGGCCATGCGATATTAGGGAGCGATAGATAAATTCCCAATATAGTAATGCCAAGCTTTTTTCTAGTTGGGCATGATTTTTGCTATTAGGTTCTTCTTTATTAAGTAGTAAATGAAATCTATTAATATCTTGTGTTATATAACTCTCCTGTTGTTCGAGGATATTAAATGCTAATAATCTAATTTCATCGGAATTATCCGAAAGTAAGGCAGACATAAATTTATTAATATAGGAAAATTGATTTTGTCCTAAGACAAATAATGCCTGAACTCGATTAGTTGTCGGAGCATTAGTTTGCATGAGATTTATTATCGCGCCTCCCGCACCATATTTTGTATGCACGGGCTTTAAGTTTTTTAAATTAATTGAACCATCCAATACTTCAGCGTATTTATAGGATTTTGTATGTAATCTAAGAATGGCAATTATTGCAAATAGACCAATAACCATGCCAAAAATTGGTATGAAAGTAGATAAAAGGAAGATAAATAAATAGACCTGCCAATTAATAGATTTAAAAGAATTAACTAAGAGAAATCTAGCCGTAATAATTATGCAACAAGAAGCGCCTAGATGAATTACTAAGGAAAGAAGTACTAAATTAGAAAATAATAAATGCGCTGAATTATATTCTAATAATATGGTAATAATTAAAAATAATCCTGATATTAATATCATTTTATGTTTATTAGTTCCTCTATTAAATCAACGGGATTTTGGTAAGAAGAGATAAGACGTGATTCAAAACCTAGATCTTTAGATCTTAGGGTAAGATTAAATTCTTTTGCTAAAATTGTATTGATACGGATTACATAATTTTCAATGGCGGTAAGATTAGAAAATGGCATTAATATAAATAATATTTTTATATCCCCTTTAGCGGTTTCCCACAGAGTATCTATGCCGCGTTTTTCTTGTCTTAAACGAAACAAGTATTGATTTTGCCGAGGGTTTTTATAGAATATTAACGTTATAACTGAGCTATCAAGTTTAGTATTTTTTTGCAGAAAACTTAAACGCTGTAACTCATTAGCAAAATCAACCTCACAACTGGGGAATTTTTTTAAGATTAAATCAGCATTTTTGACAGTTTTACCTTCATTAAAATATTGTAATAATATATTAATGGTTTCTAAATTTTCATCATTTAATTTTAAAAAAGGTATTTCTTGTATAGCTAAAAGAGCATAAACATTAGACTCCTGATCCAATAAAGGAGCAACAATTAAATAAGCGCTTATTTGGCCTTTTAATATTTCTTTATGAGAAACATGAGTCATAGCCTTAACTGTTAATGCTTCTTCAATTAGAAAATCGTCTTGTTTAGGTTTAGTTATTTTCCCAATAGATGCAACAGGATTAATTTGAACTATATTTTTTTCAACAGGAAAGATAGCTGCAATTTCAAAAAAACAATTATTCGCTAAAATATTTAATAAATTAATAAATATGTCTTTAGGTAGCGCTTCATCAGATGTCGCTAATAATTGCCGTAAATCTCCAACAGCACCTCTAATAGTTACAGGCTTGGTAATATAGCTTTGTTCGAGATGTTGAAAAGCTAATAATAATGTTTTGTACGCTTCAGCAGTACTTTGGATCCTTTTTTGTAAATAGCGTGATATTTCTTCATTATAATTAATTTTTCTAGACCATCGATTTTGAAAAACACCACAAATAATAGTTAGCAAAAATCCTCCCAAAATATAAAGCTGATAGTTAATTGCTTCAATTTTTGTTTGATCTTTATAAAGTGATGTAATTACTAAAATAATAATAGAAGATATTGCTGGCCATAAACCATAACGTAAAGCAATAAGAACTGGCGCAAACCAAATCCAAGGAAAAGGGCTTGCTAAGGATAGTGGATTATTAAGTATCGTACTAATGATAACAAAAAGAATCGTTATTACTAACGATTCTATCCACCATGCTAATTTGGCACGTATTTTAGTATTATTTTGCATAAATCGACTTGGAGCAGAATAAGCCGCGTAGTAAAGAATTAATTAATTGTTGCGCGGTAGTTGTGACGGCAATACGGCTTCCACCACTTAAACTTCCTACTGCAGTCCAGACGATTCTTCCTGAATTTAAGTCTATCAATTGCAATGATAATCCAACCACAGGCTCACCATCTAAGCCAACTTTATAAGTCCATTCATTAACAGAGCCCGTCATTGCATATTGGGCATGTGTGCTTCGCGCCCAATCTAAAAGCTTAGGTTCAGAAACTATCTTATTCATTCCAGGGAATAAGACTTTGCCATGGTTATGATTTTGATATACAACTAAATTTCTAAGCCCATAAGTCTCCATAACTGCCGCAGTAACAGACATAGCTCGCTCACCAGCCATAGGCGTTTCAGTATTATTGGCAAAAGGAATCACAGCTATTTTGGCATTATGATTAAAGGGTACACAAGAACTGTAATTAAAAATTTGTCCAGTACATGCGCTAAGAAATAAAGATAAAAGCAGAATTAAAAAATTCCATTTTTTTATCATTTTTTTAAACTCCTTTTATAAAATTTATAACCATTCCAAAAACTTATAGATTAATAAATAACCGGAAGGAAGGCTAATTATCAATCTACATTCATTTATTATTTAAGTCTATAGATTAAGCGGCAGTTAATACAAATCCCTCGCAATGACGTAACCCGCAACGTGCTTGTTTCTTAGCCATAGGCTAAATATTTAATTAAAAATATAAAGAATATCGTGCTCCCAATGAATAGTTTATAGCGTTAGGCGTTGCCGGTGCCGTACCTCGCTCCGCGAATATTAATAATGAATCACGGCCAAAAACGCTACCATTAATTCCCCCTTTTAGATCATAAGAAAGGAGTGTAATCGTGTTATAGTATAGCGCCCCCCAGAAATATGGGCGCCATGCGTGTGTATATTCGGTAATGGTATTACCAAAGCTAAATTGTAATCCCCCTTCATAATAAGTATTAGGAATTAATTGTTGGTAATTAAAAGCTTGGGTAGATGCGGCAAGTGTTGGGTTTGCTTGTTGTTCGGGAGTTAAAGCGGGGAATAACGTCGTTATATTTCCACCAAAACTACCATTTCGATTAAAAGAATAGATATTGCCAAATACCCCGACGGTATAATCAGGGTAACTTAGCCAAAATTTATGTTGATAATATCCCAGTAGATTAACCCCATTAGCTAAATAATGTCTATCTTGTCCATAATAATTTAATCCTTGAACTTCAGCTGAGATAAGATCATATTGAGTTGCGTTAAACATTAAATTCATATTTATTTGATCTTGCAGACCACCAAAGCGAAGATATGCATTTTGAAAATCTTCTTGGTCAAAACCTAATTTTAAATTTCCAGTCCAGCGTGAATTTAATTGATAATTAACATCGACTGAAGCTGGGGTAAAACCATTTAATACATTTCTATATCCAAGAGAATAGAGAACCTTCCCACGATGAATTTTTTGTTCTAATTTAATTGATGAATTAAAATCACTAGAGGGAACATTAGTTATATTAGCTTCATCATCGCTATGAATATTCCAATAGCCTATAAATGGCATTATTTTTAATGAATTGGTTAATCTAAAACTGGCTTCTAAGTTAGTTTTTTTTCCTGAAACATTGACGAATCTCTCTTCGGCTTCTGATATTCTCGCCTTATTTGAAAGCTCTAAACCATATTGAGTGAATTCAGGATAGATCTCATTTGCTAATCGTCTTTCAGTGAGTTCGGCAAAGCCTAAATCATAAGCTAAAGGTAAATTTTCCAAACGCACGGCGGCATTAATGCGATCTGATCGTGGCCAGCTTCTATCGGTGTGCGTTATTATATTTTGCAATGAAGGTAAATCGTTTTTAATCAAAGCCAAATTAATTTCAGCCCAATCTGGGATGTAATTTGCTAGGTAATAATATTTAAAATATGAAATTAAAGCATAATATTTTCTTGGAACTAACCAATTTAAAATAATATTGATATCTTGATCTTCCATATTATTTAAAAGAAGAGCGTTAAATAAATTAACTTGTTCAGTGCCTGAGGAAAAATAAGGAGCTATCTGACTAAGAGCTTGTAATATTTTTTTAGAATTAATAGGATCATCTGTGTTTTCGTTATGTAGCCGCTCCCATAGATCTTCTTTGACGCTATAACTTTGTTGATAAAGTAGTGCTTTTTCAAGAATATTGCCATAATCAACTAGAACTTGGTAGTCTTCTAGATTGTTAAATAGATGATGTTGATACATTAAAATCGATGGATAAAATAGATTTAAAACATCAAAACCTTCAGCAATTGCATGCCAAAGAACTGGGTTATCGAGAAGGTTATCTTGATACCACAAATTCATTAATGCTTTTATCGAGCGCGCCTCACCATTTGTCATTACAAGCCACAATAAATCAGATTTAAGCTGATTCATTTTAGGGTAAAGCATTATTCCTTCGATTAATAATTCTCTTTGAAATTTTTCTGCACCAAAAGCTACATAAAGAGACTCTAACACTCCCCAAAAAAATTGATCTTTAGAATAGGCTATTATTTCTTTATTAGATAAATTTATTAGTAAATCATTTATGGTATACCATTGTTTAAGTATCTGGGCGAAATATAATGCGTTGGAAAGAAATGTTTGATTGTGAAATTGCTGCCAGCCTTTTAAGCTATAAGAATAAGCTTGTTTGGGATTATTATTTCTAGTTAATTCAATAAGCTTACTCAAATTTGATTCATCATTTAATACTTTGCTATAAGCGTTTATAGCTAGAGTTCTATCATTTAAATCCCAGGATAAATCACCTAATGTTTGCCAAAATTCAACGTCAGATCCTTTGGCAATCGGTAGCCCTTTTTTTAATATTGATACGGCTTCTTTTAAATGTGTCTTCGAATAATATATTAAGGCTTCAGCCATAATGCTTTTTATATTAGGGCCATAGATTTTATCAATTTTTTGCCATATATTTAAAGCGTTATCCCACTCATCCATATCATTGTAAATTGATGCGATAAGCTCATATGCTTCTCTCTTAGGATGAGTTGCATTGAGTTTATTTAAGGTGGCTATTCCAACTTTAGGAAGACCTATACGATTTTGGGCAGTAGCTAATTCGATATATGATTTTATATCATTAGGATTTTTTGCAAGGTGAATTTTTAGGGTATAAATTAATAGATCATTATATCCTAAGGCTTTGGATATAGAGATAACCTTACTTATTATATTAGGATTTTTGCTGTGATTTACTAAATAACTCCATTCTTTCATGCCCGTGGCATAATCACCAGCCCAATTAGCCGCTTCCGCAAGTTTTTCATGCCATGAAAGATTGGTAGGGTTTTTAGCGACAGCAATAAGCGCTATTTGGTAAGCATCAAAAATATGAGAATTATAAAGTAGAGTATTATAAGTTATGTTAAAAACCTTATCGTTATAAGGCATTTTTTTAATTTTATTTATCATTGCAGGTGATAGTTTTGTTTTTTTTGTTATAGCCGCAGGAATTTTGTTTAGATCTTTAACTTCTTTCTGTGCAGCAGGCAACGCCACCTGATGAGAAAAATGTGGTTTAACTATATCTTCCTGATGAATATTTGGAAGAGAATATAAATCCTCGGCCCAAATGATATTAGGATTAAATAAAATAAGACTTAAAATAATGAGTAATTTTTTATTCATCATGACTATCTGCCTTGATAAGAATAGCTTTTAGGGCATATTCTTCCGCAATATCAGGCCGATTAGCAGCAATTGCTAGTTGTGCTAAGTATAGTAGTGTCTCTTTGTCATTGATTAAATTCTCAGGTAATTTTTGTGCATAAGCTAAAGCTTCATTTAATAATTTAGCTTGCCATAAGACTTTAATTACCTCTAATGCATACTGTTTTTTTTCTGATAGATTGGACGTTTGAAGATATGCGGTTTTATAAAATTTAGCGCTATCAAGGTGGGAATTATTTTGCATAGCAATGCTACCGCCTTCAGCTAATTCAGCGGATGTTGTTAATGCATTGATTGCAAATAAATGGTTGTAAATTTTTAAAGCCAGATCTGATTGAGCCACAGCTAAACTATCATGTGCAATAGTTTGTAATTGTTGTGGTTTAAGAGAAACATTTGCCAGCTCTTTTGTTATGTTGCGCATCTTTTGTAAATATGAAATACGCAATCTGGTGTTAGGCTTAGTTTGATAGGCTTGGTAACGAATTATAAGATAATTGCAAAAACGTAATTGATTAATAATATCATCAGATTTCCATTTTGGATTAGCTTTAATTTCGGCTATATTTTTTCGAGCAGCTTTTAATAATCCCAGATTAACTTGTTGCTCTATAATATTGAAAACTATTTGTGGATCATTTGGGTAAATGTCTTTATAAGCTTGTAAATAATTTAATACGGCAGGTGATGATCTATTTTCTTTTAAGATTTTTTCAAATAAATTCTGTGGAAATATAACAATAAAAATTATAATAATGACGCTAATAAACACCAACACTTGCCACCAGGGGAAGAAAGTCTTTTCTACTTTTTCGTTATCGGCAATTAAAATGAATTTCATCACGCGTCGCTTTAGAATTATAAGTTATAGTGTTATCCAAATTTTTAGTTATAGTTAACTGTGATTTTGATGAAATTTGACAATTTTCAACATTGGCAAAGCTAAACTGTAAAGGCATATAACCTTTAAATTTTATGGTAAATGACTTTAAATCTTTGTTGTAACTGCTAACACGAGCATTAGCTTCAACCAAATAGGGTTCTTGTGTTTTAGTAGATTGATAATTTAATCGTGTAAATCGATTGTTGCCTAAGTGAATATATAAATAATTATTTTCTTCTTTAAACCCAATAATATTATAACTATTAACTAAATCAGGATAACCAAATTGTTTATTAGATCTTAATTCTCTTAGATCACCATTACTATAAAATACCCAAGATCCTTTGTCTTTGCCAATAGTGATTTGATAATAATCCAACACTTTTTTAATATAATCAGAAATAAAAATATTCATAACAGGTTGTGTTAAAGCCCAGCTATAAACTTTAGATAAGGCGTTAAGTGCTGCGGGTAAGCTTGCTGAATAAAAATGGTAATAAATATCAATTGGTTTTAGTCGACGAGGTTTGTCTGTTGCTTTATAGGTGTTAATTACATCCTCAAATCCATATAAAGGTCCTGCAAGATCATTCATATAATGGAAATCTATAGCAATTGGTGCAAAAACTTGATAGTAACCACCTATGTCTATACCCATAGGCCGTATATTAGTTAATGAAGGATTATTCTTATCCATATATGTTTCACTTAATCCATTAATATTTAATAACTTATCTTTATAAGTTAGCTTTATTGCCGAATCTGATGGATCTGCTAAGCCTGACCAAAAGAATAAGCCACAGCGCTTATTAGGAGGGGCTAGATATTTATTAATAAAATCTACAGAGCCGGTTATTTCGGTTGTTATATTAAATTTATAATTAGGTATCTTAAAGCTAAGTGGTTCTCCTCCTAAATAAAACTCTT